>JABLTT010079866.1_pt1 | contig 9960 bp, 10 predicted proteins | sample 7160061 | NCBI WGS metagenome assembly JABLTT01 (sample SAMN14651232, study PRJNA627086) | human gut metagenome | isolation source: feces | host: Homo sapiens | reverse complement strand
TCGGGCCGTTGGGCGCGGCGGCGGGCGCGCCCGCGCTCTCGGTGCATATTCCCGGTGATGCGATGTGTACGCCCGAAGCGCTCCATGCCTCCTATGCGCGGCGTGCGGACTTTTTTGCCCGCGACGGCGCTTTGCCGTTGACCTATTGCCGCACATGGCTTCTTTCGCCCCGCGTGAAGGAGCTGCTCCCGCCCGGTTCCGGCATTCGCAATTTTATGGAGGATTACACGCTGGCAGACTGGGATCCCGATGACAATTCCGGCCGTCTCTGGCTGTTCGGCGCACCGGGTATCCCGGACGCCGCGCTGCCTGAGCGCACGTCTCTGCAGCGGGGCGCAAAGGAGCTTTTGCTGCAAGGCAAACTGCTTGGCTCGGGGCTGGGGCTGCTGAAGCTGTGAACGTTTGACGCTTCAAGTAAAGGAAAAAGGAGTGCCGCCATGAAATTTTATATCGCGGTAGACTGCGAAGGCCCCGCCTGTGTGGTGGGCGAACCGGGAAAGGGCCTGGGCAGCGGAGAAAACTACCGGTTCGCCTGCCTGCAGGCCACGCGGGAGGCGAACGCAGCGGCCCGTGCTTTGTTCGACGCAGGCGCGCAGGAGGTCGTCGTCTGGGACGCGCACGGCACAGGCGTAAACCTGCAGTACGACCTGCTGGACCCACGCTGCCGCATCCTGCTGGGCAGCGGGCACAGAGGCCGCTTTGCAGGCATGGACAAAAGCTATACCGCCGTGCTGTTCATCGGCTATCATGCGCGGGAAAACACCTCCCGAGCCGTGTTGGCCCACACCTTCTGTTCCACCGCGTTCCAATATTATAAGCTGGACGGAAAAGAAGCGGGCGAGCTTGCCATCGACGCGGCATACGCGGGCGAGCTGGGCGTTCCGGTGCTGTTCTGCGCGGGCGACGACGCCTGTGTGGCCGAGGCCCGTGCGCTGTTTCCCGGCCTCGCCGCCGTTGTGACGAAGGAGGCGCTCTCCTGGACGTCTGCTTTGAGCCGGCATCCCCAGGCTGTGTGCGACGACATCTACCGCACCGTGCGGGCCGCCGTACCCGGCGCCGGGACGCTCGTCCCCTATCGCATGCCCGGCCCTCTCTCCGTAGAGATCCGGTACAAGCGTATGGAGGACGCGGCCCGCGCCGCCCTCACCGACCGGAACGGCCATCCTTTCGCTCAGCCGGATCCTTTCACACGGTCCGGAGTCGTGGACGGCGTCTCCGCCCTGTTTTAAGCACCGGGATATGCTTTTCTTCTTTGTGTTCAAGCTGTATGTCACAACAAAAGCAGCGGAGAACAGGCAGATGCTGCCTGTTCTCCGCTGCTTTTTCTTTTATGTATGCGACGCCTTATACCGGCTTTTCCGCCGGGTCCGCAGCCACTGTCCGCTCCGCGCCGGGCAGCGGCATCCAGCGGCCGATGAATCCGAATACCTTTGCCCAATAGCGCGCGGGCGCCATGCGCAGGGACTCCGCATGGACTGCATCCGGCTCCACATATTTTTCCTTGGGACACCGCGCCGCCGCATACACCTCATCCAGCATGGCAAAGGGAACAAAGGCATCCTTCCCGCCGTGGATGAACAGCATCGGCGTGCGAGAGTGCGCCACCTGTGCCGCAGCGCTGGCCTCCCGCAAAGAAAAGCCCGCCCGGCGGCGCAGCAGCGCGTCTGCCGTGTACAGCACGGGAAACGGCGGCAGGCCATAGGTCTTTTTCAGCTGATAACGGAACTCCTCCCATGCGGTGGTATAGCCGCAGTCCTCCACGATCGCCCGCACGTTGGGCGGCAGAGGCTCTCCCGCCGTCATCATTACGGTGGCGGCCCCCATGGACACGCCCATGAGCACGATATCCGGCGCGCCGTTCTCTGCGGTAACACGCTGCACCCATGCGGCAATGTCCCGCCGCTCGGGCCAGCCCATCCCGATATACCCGCCCTCGCTTTGGCCGTGGCCGCGTGCGTCCGGCAGCAGCAGGCTGAAGCCCGCGTCATAAAACCGGCGCGCGTATTCCGCCATGCCCGATGCCTGCCCGGTATAGCCGTGGCACAGCACCGCCCAGGGCGCATTCCCGCCCGCGCGCACACACAGAGCGTGCAGCTGCAGGCCGTCGCCCGAGGTCAGCCACCAATCCTCATGGGGCTGCGCGTTCAGCCATTCCCTGTCCGCCGCCAGCGTGCCCCGGGGCGCGCCGGTGGGACGGTTATGCGGCGCGTTGAACGCCGCTGTTTTGTCGATCTGCTGTGTAAGCGCAAAGCGGTAAAAGTACTCTCCGGCCACAGCTCCCGCAGCCGCGGCCGCGGCGCCCAGCGCCAGTGCCGTTTTCCAGCCTTTCATTCCGCTGTTTCTCCTTTCGCCGCGCGGCGCGCCTCAATATCCCGCACCATCGCTTCATAAGATTCTTCCGTGATCGTATATTTGACACGGTAGATGAAATAAGCAGCCAACAGAAGCGCCGCCGGGATGACCGTCATGCAGACCAGCAGCGCGGCGCTTTTGCCGCTGGGCACCGAGGCCAGCACCGCCCCGATTCGTTCCGTCTTTTCCGCTATGGTGATCAGCCCCTGGGAGGCCGCGTTCTCCAGATCGGAGATCTGGTTCGTCACGGCGCGCACTCCCACCGCCAGATAGATGACTAGCACCAGAAGCTGCACCAGCGCAGTGCCCAGCTTGGTGATGAAGGGCCGCACGGAAAAGACGATGCCCTCCTCCCGGCGGCCCGTTTTCCACTCGTTGTATTCCACGGTATTTGCAATGCAGATGATCATAATAAGGTAAACCAGCGTCTGCCCCAGAAATGCAAACAGGTTGCTCACGGTGAGCATCGTGAACTTGAGCGCCCACATCTCCCGCGGGATGAACAGGCCGGAGAGCATGATGCAGAGGTATCCCGCCGCAGCGCCGAAAGCGCCTGCCTTCATCAGCTGCGCGCGGGTGAAACGGCCGGACAGAGCCGCGAACACGAGCATCAGCACCGCGCCCGCCACATTGCCCAGAATGCTGAAGATGGACAGCAGCAGGCCGTTGTAGCCGAATTCAAAATACAGGTATGTCACCGAAAGGCCGCCGCCCATCAGTGTCTGCGCCACGGAAAAAATCAGAAAAACAACGGCGCACCAGACAAGCTGATCGTTGCGGGCAATGGTGGAAAAGGCCTTCCGGATGCCGACCTTTTCGGCGGTCGCTTCGTCCCGCGCAGACGGCTCGCGCACCACAAGCAGCGTGATGAGCTGTGTAGCCGTAAACGCAGCGCATACAATAAGGACAACGGCACGGTACGCGGTGACGGCGTTGCCGCCGATCACAAGGCTGCCCGCCGTAAACGTGGGTACAACGATGCCGCCCAGAAACTGCCCCACGCCCGCAAACAGCACCGTGCGGGAGGTAAGGCGGTTGCGGTCGTCGGCGCGGCGCGCCAGCGCCGGCACCATGCCCCAGTAGGCGATGTCGTTCATTGTAAATACGACGCTGTACGCGAAGTACAACAAGCCGAAGGCCGCCACATAAGCCCAGCCCTGAAGCGTGGTGGAAAATGAGGTGATGAACACGATGACGCTCAGCACGCCGCCAATGGCGATCCATGGCTTGAATTTGCCCCAGCGCGTGCGCGTGGCCTCCACCACGTTGCCCATGATCGGGTCGTTGAAAGCGTCGAATACGCGCGCCGCCACCATGATGACGCTGATGCAGGCAAACTGCACCGACGTAAGCGTTTTGGTGAACAACACATAGGTGAGCAGATAGTTGGTAAACATGCATCCGGCCATATCCCGGCCCACGGTGCCCACGGGATACGCCCAGAGGTTGCGGCGCGAAAGCCCGCCCGCCGTTTTTTCCTGTGCGCTCATTGCTGCATTCCCCCTTTTCCGCCGCGAAAAACCGCCCGCGGCAAGCAGATGATTCCTGTTCCCATCATAGCAAAAAACGGGAACGCGCGCAATGAGGAACTCTGCCCGCCGCCTCAGGTATTTCCGTGCATATTTTGCGAATACAAACCAGCCCCCGGCCGCGGGTCTATCCTGCGCGGCCGGGGGCTGGTTTTGTTATTTTAAATCCGGTTTATACTTCAAGTATTTTATCCACGCGTGCGGCCAAGATAGAAAAGCGCCACTGTGCCGGGGCCTGAATGGCTGCCGATGACCGGGCCGATGGAATGGATGCGGATATCCTGCGTGCCGAATTTTTCCCGCACCAGGTCCGCTACATATTCCGCGTCCGCACGGCAGTCCCCGTGGCTGATGAACACCGTTTGGGAGGCCGGGTCCACTGCGTCCTTTTCCATATGCGCCACCAGCGCGTCCAGGCTGGCCTTGCGGCCGCGCACCTTTTCCATGGGGATCAGATGACCCGCGTCATCCACGTGCAGCACCGGCTTGATGTTGAGCATCGTGCCGAAAAACGCCGCCGCACCGGACACACGCCCGCCGCGCTTGAGATGATTCAGGTCGTCCACCGTGAACCAGTGGGCCAGATGCAGCTTGTTTTCCTCCAGCCACCGGGCCGTTTCTTCAATGCTGCGGCCCGCCTTCTGCTGCTGCGCCGCATGGTAGACCAACAGGCCCTCGCCCATGGAGGCGCACAAGCTGTCCACCGCGAGGAATTTGTGCTCCGGATATTCTGCGCTCAGGTCCTCGAAGGCGATGCGCGCGGAGTTGAATGTGCCGGACAGCCCGGACGAAAAACCCACATACAGCACGTCGAAGCCGTCCCGCGCCATTTTACCCGCCACTTCCCGGAATGTCTCCACATTGATCTGGCTGGTGGTGGACATAGCCCCGCCGCGGAGCATATCGTAAAAGTCCCCGGAAGAAAGGTCTGTTTCCTCAGGGTCGTTCCGATAGCTTTTTTCGCCGATGGTATAGGTCATGGGCAGTACAGTAACGCCCGTCTGCGCCACAAGCTGCGGCGAAAGGTCCGTGGTGGAATCCGTCAGGATCTTATATTCACGCATCGTTGTCGCTCCTTTATGTTTGCTGGAAAATCAGTCCCCAGCTCTCTGCCGGGAAATCCACAGGCAGTATATCACAAATCCCCGTGCTTTTCCAGACTGAATTTCCCCTTCAGCGCGGCAATGCCTGCCAGAATGCGGTCCTGAAAAATCACGCACAGCCCCGCCACAGCCCCGGTGGCAAGGAACACCACCAGGCTCACGTCCCAGCTTCCCTCGGCGAACTGGCTGCCCGCAAAGGTACTGGTGATCACCGACGGGATGCGCGCCAGTGTGGAGATGAGAAAAAACGCATGGGGCCTGACGGGCAGGAACGGGCCCAGATAGATGAGCACGTCCTTGGGCGTGCCCGGGATGAAAAACAGCAGGAACAAAAAGAACTTCACGTGTGCCTCGTCCCGCAGAAAATGGTATTTTGCCAGAACGGAAGCGTCGATGGCTCTGGCACCCGCGGCACGCACGCAGTAATAAACTGCGGCGCTGGAAAGGCCCACGCCCAAAAGGCACAAGGTCAGCCCTCCCCAGGTACCGTACAAAAGCCCCGCCATCAGCTCCACCGGTTCGCCGGGCAGCACGGCCACCACCACCTGCAGCACCTGCAGGCCCAAAAATGCCAGCAGGCCCAAAAAACCGCTGTCGTGGACAAACGCAATAAACGCATCCCGCGCATCCTGCTGCGTCAGCACGGCCCAGATCTCGTTTCGATATGTAATGCCGAACACGGCCAGCGCCAGCAGAAGCGCCGCGCCCAATACCGTGCCCGCGTATTTTTTTATAAATGCCACTCGTATCCACGCCCCGTTTTCCCGGGCGCGTCGCTGCATCAGGCGGTATGCGCCCCGGTGTATTCTTCCAGGGTGCCGCCCGCCTGCATGATGGCTTTCGCGGCATCCTTACCTACATAACGATAATGCCACGGTTCATACGTCACGCCCGTGACATTTTCTTTTCCCCTGGGGTAGCGCAGGATGAAGCCGTAGTCCGCGCAGTGGGCGTACAGCCATTCAAATTCCGGCGTGTCTTCAAAATCCGCCGTCAGGTCGCTGTGCTTCGAATACCAGTCCGCCGAAACGATATCTGCGGCAAGGCCCGTGTTATGCTCCGAGGTGCCGGGGCGCGCCACCCACATGGCAGCCTGTTTTTCGGCCTCCTCCCGGCTGAAGCCCTCCGCCATGAAGGAATTTGTCTTGCGCTTGAACAGCGCCGTCTGCCGCTCCACGCTGCGGTAGCCCGACACTAAGTAGAGCTTGCAGCCCGCCGCCTCGGCGTCCGCCAGCATGGCCTCCAGGTCCGCCGCCGCGCGCTTGTCAAAAGGACGGTTTTCGTATCCCCTGATGTCCACGATCTCCACGGTAAAACCCTCGGGCAGAGGGTTCCCGGCGTTGACAAGGCGCGTCATCCAGCCGTCGCCGTCCGCCGGGGCTGCGGAGGGTGCCGCAGCCGAGGAGGAACCGCTCATGGAGCCGGAAGAAGAAGCGCCGCCCGCGCCGCTGCCGGACATACTGCCGGAAACAGAGCCGGAGGCAGCGCCGCCGTCGCCGGGGACGCCGCTCATAGAGCCGGACATGGAACCGGACATGCTGCCGGAGCCGGATGTCACAGACGAGGAGCTGGGCGCCATGGAGGAGCTGGACGAAGGCTTGGAGGACGAACTGCCGGAGCTGCCCCAGCAGCCTGCGAACAGCGCCGCCACAAGCACCAGCGCGAGGGTAAGGACCAAAGTTTTCTTAGGCAAAATACAAACTCCCTTTCGCCTGCCCGCAGACGCCGGGCGGCGCGCGGGAAGGTCATTGTAAATTGCCGGTCAGGGTCATTACCGCAGCGAGCGCCGCCAGCGGCGCGGTCTCACAACGCAGGATGCGCGGCCCCAGGCCGATTTGTACGCATCCCGCTTCGCGGGCCGCGGCCGCTTCCTCGGGGGAAAAGCCGCCTTCGCTGCCGGTGATGAGGCCGATGGTCTCGGCGCCGCCCAGCCGGCTAAGTAATGGCTCCCCGCCCGCCTCGTAGCAAAAAAACGCTGCGTCGTTGCGCGCTGCGTCCGCGAGCATCTGTTTGTATGTTACCGGAAGTTCCACCTGCGGCACCACGCCCCGCCCGCTCTGCTTGGCGGCCTCAAAGGCGATGCGGTTATAGCGCAGGTTTTTCTGCTCTTCCTTTTTTGGCGCAGCCACACAGTAGCGGCTGAAAAACGGCACTATCCGCACGGCGCCAAGCTCCACAGCCTTCTGGACGATTGTCTCCAGCTTATCCTGCTTTGGGTAACCCACATATAGCGTAACCCGCACGCCCGGCTCCGATACGCTGGAAAAGCTGGAAAGGATTTCCAGCTCCACTGTATCGGGGCCAAAGCCGCGCACCGCGCAGGCATAGTCCGTGCCCTTGCCGTCGCAAAGCGTAACGGTCTCGCCGGGCCGGGCACGCATCACATGGGCCAGGTGATGCGCGTCCGCCCCCGACAGCACGGCCGTGCCTCCGGAGATATCAGTTGTAAAATAACGGTGGGGCATAATAAAACTCCTTCTGTGTATTTATGGCGCAAGGGCGCGGCACTGCGGTGCGCTGTTTAAGGCGCAAGCCGCCTGCCAAGCAGCGGAATTAAGATAAACTGCGCCGGATAGATGAGGTAAAACCTCCACTTCACGCGCGCACCGGCGCCGGGCGTGCCGTCGTACAGCCGCATTGGCAAAAGCGAAAAAAACACACCGAAAAATTGCAGATACTGCGAGCCCAAATTGGGCAGCGCGCCAAGCCAAAGCGACGCGACAATTACCGTAAAGATACCGCACAGCAGCAAAGCCGGGCGGCCGCTGCGGTCGCGCATGTAAAAGCAGCCCCAAACAATGGCCAACGCATACCAGCCCCAATCCAAAGGAAGAAGAGCGGCGCAGACGAAAAGGGCGGCGCAAGCGGCGCACCGTGCGAACAACGGCTTGATGTGCTCCCATGCCACAAGCGAAAGCAGCGCAAGAAACAGCGTAAACAACACATTGCCTCCGCCCGAAAATACCGTAAATTTCCATTCGCGCGTATACACTCAGCCGCAAAAGCTGCTGTAAAACGGCTGCGAAATCATTGCAAACATCAGCAGCCGCATCAAATAGCGGCGCACGCTTTTGGTGTGGCAATAGCCCTCCGCCAAAAGAAAGCAGAAAATAGGCAGCGCCATTTTGCCGGCGGTGCGCAGCGCAATGCATGCAGGAGAGCGGTAATACAAAAAGGCGTATGCAAAATGATCGAGCAGCATACAGGCATACGCAATCCATTTCAGCCCGGTGGCAGATAATTTAGCACCCGGCGTATGCACGGTATTTCCGCCTTTGTGCTTGGCGCGCAGTTATTCCCGCCCTGTGTGGCCGCACACCAGCGCCACCCAACCGTTCTTTTCCTTTACCTCCCGCAGTGCAAGGCCTGCGGCCTGTACCGCGGCGATCACCTCATCCTTGCGGGTGTCGATGATGCCGCTGGCCAGAAAGGTTCCATGCTTTGCCAGCAACGCGGGTACGTTCGGCACCAGGTGGATGATGGCATTGGCCACGATGTTGGCGCAGATGACGTCGTATACACCCGTGGCCTTTTCGGAAAGGTCGCCCACCAGTACCGTAAGGTCGTTCTGCACGCCATTGAGGGCCGCGTTTTCGCCTGCCGTGCGCACGCACATCGGGTCGATGTCCACGCCTTCCGCTTTGGCCGCGCCCAATTTCAATGCCGCAATGGCAAGAATGCCGCTGCCCGTGCCGATGTCCAACACGCGCTCGCCGCCCTTCACCAGGCCATCCAGCGTTTCCAGGCACAGGGCCGTGGTCTCGTGCGTGCCGGTGCCGAAGGCCATTCCCGGGTCCAGCGTGATGACCGTGCGGTCCGTTTCGTACGCTTCCCAGCTCGGCACCACAGCCAGCCGTGTGCCGATATCCATAGCGTGGTAGTATGCCTTCCAGCCCGTCTCCCAGTCCTCCTGGCGCACACCCGTGTATTCCATCCGGTAAGGCACCTCGGCGCGCTCCAGGCGATCCCGCATCAGCTCTCCGATCTCCGCAAAATTCTCGTCCGGCGCAATGTACAGGTGCACCGCTACCTCATCCCGGCTTTTATCCAGCAGTTCCTGCTCAATGAGGTCAACGTGAGCAATGGCCTCCACCTGGGCCTCCAGATCCCGGTAATCCTCGATGTAGATGCCGCCGCCCGAGATGCCCGTGGCAATGGCCTCCGCTGTTTCGGCCCAAACCGCCGGCACCGTCGTCTTGATGTCTGTCCATTCCATAGCTTTTTACTCCTTGCGCTTGGCGCGCCTGCAATTTATTTTTGCGCCGTAAGGCGCCGTTTTCTTTTCATTATACACAAATACATCCAAAAACGAAACAAGCCGGCGGTATATCCCGCATTTTGTGCCGGTTCTGCAGAAATTTTTCACAATCTTCTTTCCTCTTCTTTTGTTAGAATGCACAAAAGAACTTTGTTAAACTTATAACATTCGTCGTGTTGTACATTGATAAACTTTTAACGATATGGTATGATAGTGTCAGTGAGAAAGCATCCTAAAATCACAAAACGAACCGTTCAAACCATATCAATGAACTTTGGGAGGACAAACTGATGGCAGAGAAAAAGACGACCGCCAAAACCGCTCCGGCCCCCGCTGTGGAGACCGTGGAGAACCCCGTGAACAAAATGATCGACGGCCTGGTGGAAAAAGCCCAGGCCGCTTTGAAGGAATTCCTGACGCTGGATCAGGAACAGATCGACCACATCGTGCACGAGATGGCGCTGGCCGGCCTTGACAAGCACCAGGAGCTGGCCCGCATGGCCGTGGAGGAAACCGGCCGCGGCGTGTACGAGGACAAGGTCATCAAGAATATGTTTGCCACCGAGTATATCTGGCACGACATCAAAAAGGAAAAGACCGTGGGCGTGCTGGACGAGAACGAGATGGAGGGCTATGTGGAAGTGGCCGAGCCTGTAGGCGTTATCGCAGGCGTCACCCCCCCCCCCCCCCCCCCCAACCACCCCCGCGTGGAAAAACC
>JABLTT010002222.1_pt1 | contig 9987 bp, 8 predicted proteins | sample 7160061 | NCBI WGS metagenome assembly JABLTT01 (sample SAMN14651232, study PRJNA627086) | human gut metagenome | isolation source: feces | host: Homo sapiens | reverse complement strand
GGTTTACCAGATTCGCCGTGACAAAAGCTATGGTGCACTCCATCACCACCTCCCACGAGACCAACAGCGGCGCGAGCAGCGAAGGCTTCTTGTACTCGCGTATTCTTTTGGCCAAAACACTCAGCATAAAAAGATACCCCTTTCTCTCCGGCTCCGAGGAGCCTTTCTGTATTATTTGTTATGACGCTAACAATTCGGCTCAAAAAAATCAGCCGCAGTCTCTTCGGCCGCCCTGCGACAGGCAGTGCGGCCCGACGCGGCCATGCGGGCTGCCGCCCGCGGCTCTTGAATTTTAAGCGCCAGCTATGCCCCGTTTGTTAGGGGACGAACCATATCTTACTGCTTTTTTTTAGGTTTGTCAATAGAAAAAGGGTACAGAAAGCGTTCAGCTTTCCGCACCCTTTTGTCCCTTTGGCAGCCGGTTATTGCTCCTTGTCCGCACGCAGGCGCCGGGTCACCTCCCGGGCAACACGCAGGCCGTGCTGTGCATTTTCAGCGCCCAGCCGTGCAAGCGGGTCCGGCGCGCCGTGCAGCGTGCACTCCAGCCATTCCGCCTCCAGCGCCTGCATCCGCGCCAGCACCTCCGGATACCGGGCCTTTACATCCGCCGTTTCCCGCGGGTCCTCTTCCGTATGATACAGGGCATATTCTGCAAAATCCCACAGGCCGGGGCTGAAGGTATGCACCATCTTCCAGCCGTCCTGTAAAACCGCCCTCTGGCAGGTGTACAGCCCGTGCTCACACACAAGATATTCCCGGGGCGCCGCTGTTCCGTCCAGCGTGTCCTGTAGCGCTGTACCGTGCCACATCTCCGGTGCGGCCACGCCGAAAAAGCGCGCCGCGGCAGGCGCGATGTCCAGCCCATACACAGGATGGGCGCACACCTCGCCCCTGTGGGCGCCGCCCGGCAGCTTGAGCAGCATCGGGATATGGATACAGCTGTCATGCACCGTGCCGTGCTCCAGGATCATCTGCCCCTCTCCATACTGCTCGCCGTGGTCCGCGCTCAGTATCACGGCACAGTCGTCATACCAGCCTCTTTTTTTCAGGTATGCGCACATCTGCCCTACCAGATGGTCGGTATAGCGGATCTCGGCGTCATACAGGCGAAGCAGCTCCGCCAGCTCCCGTCGGCTGCGCACGCCCGTATGCCGGCCGCCTCGGTACAGCGGAGATGCGGCCAGCCGGGTGAGCTGTTCATCGGTTACGGCGGAGGTGTCCGGCTCATAGCCGCGGTCGATCCATTCCGGCGGCGGGGACAGCGGCCCGTGAGGATCCCAGTAATGCAGATGCAGGAAAAGGTCTTCCCCACAAAAGCCGTCCAGAAAATCCATTGCCGCCTCATTCACCGCGGCGCCCGGAAAGCGCTGGAAATTTTCCGCACGGCAGCGGTAGGAGGGGTCGATCACATGGGAAAATCCATTGTAAAACCATGGCGCAGGATGCCGCCCGAACGAAGAAACCGCCGCCGTGTGCACGCCCTCCCAGGACAGTACACGGGGCAGGGCCGTTTCCGGCGGCGTGGCCACGGAAAGTGCAGCCGTACCGTGGGTCTCCACGCCGTTGACCACGCCGAAGCAGCCGGTAAACAGCGCTGCGCGGGCCGGCATGCAGGGCGTGTTGGAAGCATACGCCCGGGAAAAACGCACCCCGTCCGCCGCCAGCGCGTCGATGTGCGGCGTCGGCCGCCCATACCCGCAGCAGGACAAATGGTCCGGCCGCAGCGTGTCGATATCAAAATAGATGACCTTCATCGTACTTCCCTTACAAAATGCCTGCGGCCGTGCTCATACAGGGCGCAGATCATTTCCTGTGTCAAAAAGGCGTTTTCCGCGGTGACATACATGGGCGCAAGCCCCAGCAGGCTCTGATAAAAGTTACCGATCTGCTTGACATGGCTGGTGCCCCAATATTGCTTGACGTCCCCGTATTCAAACATCTGTGCCGGGTCGTTGTCCGCAAGGCAGGTGAGGCCGTTGTTCAGCTCCACCCGCGCCTTGGGCCCTTCCATAACGGCTTTGCCCCGGGTGCACGCCAGCTCCAGACGAACCGGCTCGTCTGTGCAGTAGTGGTTCATCACATAAAAGGCGCCGTACGCACCGCCTTCAAATTCCACCCGTCCCTCGGCTGTGTCCTCCACCGGAATATCCGGGTGCGTGCGGTTGGCCAGGCTGGCCTGTACGCCTGTCACCGGACGGCCGATGAACCAGCGCATCAGGTCCAGCGTATGGATGGCCTGGTCGATGATGACGCCGCCGCCCTCTTTATCCCAGGTGCCTTTCCAGTCGCTTTGGGAATAATATTCCGGTGAGCGGTCCCATGTCAGCAGCACGCGCGCCGCGCGCACCTCGCCCAAATCTCCGTTGTCCAGGCAACGGCGGATGAGCTGGGAACCCGCGTTATAGCGGTTCTGGAAAATGACGCCCAGCGTTCTGCCTGTGGCGGCCGCGGTGTCCAGCATACGGCGCGCGTCCGCCAGCGCAATGGCCATAGGCTTTTCTGTCAGCACATGGCAGCCGCGCTCCATGGCAAGGCACGCCAGCGGCGCATGCAGATAGTGCGGCGTGCAGATATGCACCACATCCGGCTTTTCCTGCTCCAGCATCACTTCAAAATCCGTATACGCCCGGCAGCCGAAGCGCTCCGCCGCAGCCCCGGCACGCTCGGGCTTCACATCGCACACCGCCGTGAGCACGGCGTGCGGGTCCCTGGAGACCGGTACGGCATGCATGGGGAATATCTTTCCGCAGCCTGCGATTACCGTTTTCAGTTTCCGTACTTCCATCACTTCGTCCCCTTTTGGCATCAGGCCGCCCCAAGGCAAGCTATTGCCTTGAAACAGCCTGATGGATGAGCGGGGCACACCGGAGCGCATCCCGCCGTTTCTGTTTTTTTCTGCCGCTGCAGAAATTCAGGCCTCCCGCTCTTTCACGAAGCGCTCGAACCAGATGTACGCCACTTCCTTGCCCGGCTCCGCCGTCAGGGAGTGGTCCAGCCCGGCGGGCACGAAGCTCCAGTCGCCCGCATGATGGGCCACGCTCTCGTTTTCCACCGTCAGCGTGAAATCGGCATTGTCCAGGCCGTAGTTCCACTGGTCCACCGCGGGATGGCCTTTTTCCACAGTGCCTTCGCCCACGGCTTTCACCACGCCCAGCAGATTGCGGCCTACCTCGCCGGAGTACAGCACCTGCCAGCTGCGGGTGTGGGGGCCCTTGCAGTCCTGCGTATATTCATGCGTCTCAGAGAAGGAACGGAAGATCGGCAGCGTTGTGTGGCACGCCGCATAATTTTTGTGGTCTCCCTCTGTCATATCCAGCACCAGGCACAGGAACTCCAGATCCTCGACGGCGTGAATGGTAAAATCGCCGTTGTCAAAATCCGGCACAAAAAAAGCCAGTTCGGTGATGTTGCGGGCGAACTTATCCGTGGTGACATAGCCCTTGCCGGCTGTAAAGCAGTACACTGCGGTCTTATCTGCATATTTTTCCGGCTGCACATCATGCCCGGCCTTCAAAAAGCATTTGTAGTTGTGGGCGCCGGGGAACGTTCCGGGCAGCATTTCCATGCGGGAAAATCCGTTTGCGTCATACTGAGGCGCCATTTCTTCCTTTTTTACAATCGCGATAGACATTGTGTTTACCCTCTTTCTTGTTTTTCCGTGCCGGGTACAGCGTGCGCCGTCCCGAGCGGCGGTTTTTCCATTTTGCGTCTGCGCCAGGCCTCTTCTTTACAGCCCGGCGTATATGGGCGAGACAAACGCCCACTGGCCGTTCTTCTGGGCAAATTCCGCATGATACACATCCATGCCCCCGCTGCCCTCGTCCTCTGCCTCCAGCACCATTTCATAGGCGCTGTCCGGCACGGCGGCATGAATTTTTACCGCCTCGGAATGCCAGGGCTTCACGTGCCAGGTTACGCCGCCGTCCAAAAGCTGCGCGATGGACGCCGTGTGCGTACGGCCGTTTACCGTCACGTTTACCACAGTGTCCGGCCCGCCCTCTATCTCGGCAACGACGGCGTCCGTCTGGGGGTGCAGCGTGCTCTTGTTGCGCACGGTCTCGCACTGCCAGGCAAAGGCCTGCGTGTCCTGTTCCAGCACACGGTTGTCGATCTCGTTTACCTCGACAGGGCTTCCGTCGTGGTTTGTGGGCGAAAGCAGGCTGCGGCCCCGCAGGTACAGGTTCGCGCCGGCCAGCCGCCCGTCGGTTGTAATGCGCCCGGCCCAGCGCGTCAGCTCTTCGCTGTTTCCCCAGCCCATCTCCACCCGCAGCTTGTACGTACGGGCAGGCTTCGGGCGAAGCTGTTCGCCGCACAAAACCGCCAGCGGTCTGCAGTTTTTATAGATCACCAGCTTGTCGGCCCAGTATTCGCCCTTTACGGCGCAGCGCAGCTTTCTCTTTGCGCCGCGCACCGTCTCGCCCAGGCCCTGGCCGTTGACGGTAAAATCGCATTCGATCCGGTCGCCCGTCACCGCGTAGGCACGGCCCGAAAGCAGCGCCTCCCAAATGGCCTCCCGGCTTTTCTCCTTTGCCAAAACAGCCGTCAGGCCGTCGCCGTAGGAGCCGGGGAACCCGGCGTGGTGGTCGGTGGAGCCCAAAAAGCAGAACCGGCTGCCCCGCCGCAATCCGGCGTATACCGTGTTGCGGGAATCCCGCGGGCCCATGTCGTGATAATACGGATAGGGAGCCGTTTCGCTCATGGCGCAGCCGTGCTTGGAGCATACCTCCACGCAGGGCGAGATGTTCTGGTCGTACAGTTCCCAATTGATGCCCCGGTATCCCGGCGTATAGCCGATGTGGTGCGGCACCGCGATGGCGCGCACGCCGCAATCCGCCACCAGCCGCGCAGGGCTGTCCCGATAAATGAGCGGGAATGTGTCATCCGGCGAGATGATGTGGTGGTCTCCGTAAAGCGAGGAATGCATCTCATAGCTTTGGAAGGTCACCAGTTCGCCGTCATTCTGCCGCGCCATCTCGGCCCGGATCTCGTCCCAGTGCTCCAGAAGCTTTTTAAAGCCCTCCCGGTGAAAATCCACGATAAATTCCGTCTCCGGCGTACGCGCATAGATGTCCGGCCACATGGCGTGTCCTGTAATGCAGCAGAAATCCAGATGGCTGCGGGCGATCTTCAGCGCATTCTGCAGGCTTCCGAAACCATAGGTGATGCCGCAGTGGTTATGTAAATCTCCCCATAACAGCATGAGCGGCTCCTTTCTCAGCGGATCATGTATTGTTCCAGATGGCGCTTCGCCAGCACGATGTGCTTCCAGCGGTTCTCCGGCTCGGCCCACACGTCGCCGTGGGGCTCGATGATGATATAGCCGTCATAGCCCACATTCCACAGCATACCCAGCATCACGTTCCACTTCAGCTGGCCCATGCCTACGATGGGTTCGATCTCCCAGCCCTCGTCGCCATAGCGGAAAATGTCCTTGGCATGGAAGTGCGCGATGCGGTTGGCGTAACGCTTCATGATCTCATAGGGGTCGTCCTTCATGTTGCGCATAATACCCACCGGGTCCAGCTTGATGTTGAACTCAGGCACTTCCTTCAGCAGCTTGTCCAAAATCTCGCGGGAATGGACGAAGTTTCCGCCGTGGCCCAGGTAGCAGGCCAGCTTGATGCCCTTTTTGTCCGCGATGTCCTTATAGTAAAGATATTCTTTTTTGAACTCGGCGATATTCTTGTCCGGGTCCTCCGGGTCGTACTCGCCGGTGTTGAAAAACGCCATCCTGCAGCCGATGGCCTCCGCCATGTCCAGAAATTCCAGCATGGTCCTGCGCACTGCCGCGCGCTCGTCCGGGTCCGGGCTGATGGTGTTCAGCCACCAGAGGCCGCAGGCAGCGGGCTCCACGGGTGTATTTTCAAACGCAGGCTTGATTTTGTCCAGCGAGAAGTCCACGCCGCACTTTGAGTTGAACAGCAGTTCCACGCCGTCGATGCCCTGCTGCTGGGCCAGGTCCACCCAGCGGCGCAGGTCGGCTGCGTCCTTGCAGTCCTTCATCTCTACGATAAAACCGAGTTTTTTCATGTTCTATTCCTCCTTCAGATGCCCAGCACGCGCTCGATGCGGCCCGATTCAAAGGAGCGCCGGGCGGCCTCTACCACCTGGAGCGGCACAAATGCGTCGCGCGCTGTTTTGCTGTTGTTCGTGCCGTTCAGCAGATCGTCCACAAATGTCTTGTGATGAATGTACCCAAAGAACTGCGGGTCGACGGGGGCGGCCTGCCAGTGGATATCCTTGCGGGGATGGCCGTCCAGATTCCAGCCATAATATACGATATCGCTGCGGTGGGGATTGTACAGATAGATAACGCCCTTCGCACCGTAGATTTCCATTTCAAAGCGGTTGGTCTGCGCCACCTGCGTCCAGAAAACCTCGTGGAACACCGTTGCGCCGCTGGCCAGCCTGTAGTTGAGGATGGCGGTATTTTCCACACCGTTCAGGTTGGCACGCTCGCCGAATTCCTCTCTGCGCTTTTCGTCCCGCGGGGACAGGTGCAGCGCGAACACATCTTCAATGGAGGACCCCGCCACTGTGTGGATCAGGTCCATCCCGTGGCAGCCGATGTCCATCATACAGCCGCCGTAGCCGGGCGCGGAATCGAACGGATTTTTGGTGGCGTTGCGCATGCGGATGTGGCGGATCTCACCGATCTTCCCCTCTTCCACGATCCTGCGCGCCGCGATGGAGCCGTCCATATAGCTGTGCATGAAGGACGGCGTGAGTTTGACGCCCGCCTCGTCCACAGCGCGGATGATCTTGCGGCCTTCCTCAATGTTATAGGCAAAGGGCTTTTGCGAAAAAATATGCTTGCCCGCGGCGGCCGCCTCGATGCAGAGCGTCGCGTGCATCTCGATCTTTGTGAAGATGCACACCGCGTCGATGCTGCTGTCGTTCAGGATGTCGTGATAATCCAGCGTATATTTTTCAAAGCCGAAGTCGTCCTTTGCTTTCTGCGCGCGCTCCTCGATCAGATCGCAGGCCCACACGAGCTGCGCGCCCTCCACGCGCCGCAGCGCGGGCAGATGGTATTCGTTGGCGATGCTTCCGCAGCCGATCACGCCAAATCTGATTTTTTTCATTGTTCTTCTCCTTTGGAGCGGCGTCCCCCCGCGCCTGGTTTACAGGCGCGGGGCGCCGCATAATGCATTTTCCGCTCAACCCTTCCAGCGGTCGTAAGCGTCCTGGTTGATTTTGATGTAATCCTCAACCGGCATATTGTTCAGTTCCGCCACGTAGGCGTCCCACTCGCTCAGGCTCTTTTCGCCCGTGATGAACTTCACCACATTCTCCGTGGCGTAGTTGACGATATCCTGCGCATAGGTGCCCAGCTTGATGCTCTCCTCCTCGGTAAACTTTACACGAGGCACTGTCTCAAAGGGCACCACATAATCGCGTACCACATCGTTGGCCGCTTTGGTTTCGGGCAGCTGGGCCGCGCTCTGGTCCACTTCGTTGGTGATATACTGAGGCAGGTAGCCGCCCGGGAAGATGGCCCACTGGCCCAGAGCCTGGTCCAGCGTCAGCCCGTCGGGGTTGTTCTTGATGTTATCCAGCAGCTGGTACTTGCCGTCCACGACCTCATAGCTCTCGCCCTCGATGCCCAGGCGGCACAGCACGGTGCCTTCTTCGCTGTAAAAATAGTCCAGCCAGCGCATGGTTGCTTCGGGATATTTGTTGGCGGTGGTGATGACGGCAACGCCCGTCATCTGCACGTTGCTCTCCACGTTGATGAGCGCGCGGTCGCCGTAGGGGCCTTCCAGCACGGGGCACTGCACATAGTTCTCAGCGGCGGCGCCCATCCACTGGGTGTTCTGCGCGCGGGCCACAAAGCCCACCTGGCCGGCGTTCACCTTTGCGGCGGCCTGGGTCTGGTCCTGAGAATAGCTTTCCTTGTCTACCAGGCCCTCCGTCCACAGCTTGTTGTAAAATTCCACCATATTTTTGAATTTGTCCTCACGGCCGATGAAGCGCACCTTGCCCGCGTCGTCGATATCCAGCCAGCTGAAGGCATAGTCGGAATCCATAACGCCGTTGATGCCGAAGCCCCAGGAGCCGAGCAGGTCGTAGAACATACGGTGGGGATAGTCCTTACCCACCACGCAGTAGGGGATCTCGTCCTTTTGGCCGTTGCCGTTGGGGTCGTTGTCGCGGAACGCCACCAGCACGTCATACAGCTCGTCAACCGTCGTAGGCGCTTCCAGGCCCAGGTTGTCCAGCCAGGTTTTGTTGATCCAGTAGTGGTGGATCAGGTTGCCCTCGGTCTTGTTGAGCTGCGGGCAGGAATAGATATGGCCGTCCGGCATGGTAATGCCCTTGCGGATGGCGTCGTCCTGCTCGATCAGCGCCGAAAGGTTGGGCGCATAATCCAGATACTCGTCCAGCGCAACGAGCTGTCCGTTGGCCGCATATTTCATCTCTTCCTGCGGGCTGATCTTCGCGCGCAGGATAATGTCCGGCAGGTCATCGGAGGCAAAGGCCAGGTTGCGCTTCTCCGTGAAGCCCGCGTCCGGCACGCATTCCCATTCGATGTGGATGCCTGTCAGCTCCTCCATGCGCTTGAGGGCCGGGTGCTCGTTCCAGTCCTTCACATTCGCGTTCAGGGCGACCATGCCCCGCAGTGTGATCGGCTCGTTCACGATGGGGAAGCCCTCGGTGCCCCCATACCCGATTTGCCGGACAGAAAAACAATCTGTATAATGGAAAGGGGTAATGAAAAATGTCAACCAAAGAACGAAAGCACCCAGCGCCGCCGCGTTACGATGAGGCCTTCAAGGCGGGGGCAGTGCGGATGGTCACCGAGCAGGGGCGGCCCAGCCGGGAGGTGGCCGCGGAACTCGGCATCTGCATCGACACGCTGCGCAGCTGGCTGAAAGCGGCGGGCGCACCATCGCCGGGGCAAGCAGACCGCCAAAACCGCGACGCCAGACGCCTGCGCGAACTGGAGGCGGAGATTCGAGCACTGCGCAAGAAGCTTGAAGAGAAAGACGGGGTCATTGACATCCTAAAAAAATCCGTCGGCATACTTTCCAAACCATAGAGGACAAGTACCGGTACATCCGTACGGCCCGCGCGGGGGCCTCTGTGGAACTTGTATGCCGACTGCTGGAGGTCTCCCGCAGCGGGTACTACGAATGGCTGGGCCGCAAACCCTCTTTGCGCCGGCAGAAGGATCAGGAACTGAAACGCCGGCTGCTGAGCCTGCACCAGCGTTATCCCGCCCTTGGGCTGGACAGCCTGTATCACCTGATCCGCCCGCAGCTTTCCTGCTCGCGCAAGCGCATCCACCGCCTGATGAACGAGATGAACATCTCCTCCACACGCAGGCGTGCCTACAAAGCCACGACCAACTCAAGACACGCGCACCCCATCGCGCCCAATCTCCTTGCGCGCCGCTTCTCCTTTGACAAGCCAGACACCGCATGGGTCGGCGATATTACCTATATCCCCACCGGCGAGGGCTGGCTCTACTGCGCTGTTGTGAAAGACCTTTGCACAAAGCAGATCGTCGGCTACGCCTTCTCCGACCGCATCGACACAAATCTCACTCTCGCCGCCCTCGGCATGGCCGTCCGGCGCCGCAAGCCTCTGCCCGGCCTCATCTTCCACTCCGACCGCGGCGTCCAATACGCCGCCTACGCTTACCGTCAGCGTCTCGCCAGTCTCGGCATCCGGCAAAGCATGTCCCGCAAGGGCGATCCCTATGACAACGCCGTGGCCGAAAACTTCTTCAGCTGCCTCAAGTGCGAGTGCGTCCATCTGCGCCATTTCGCCTCAAGGGCACAAGCCATGGCAGACGTCTTCGCTTATATCGAGACTTTTTACAATCCGGTGCGCCCGCATTCCTCTATTGGCTGGCGTCCTCCGGATGCCTTTGCGCGTGCCTTGTCTGAGCATCCCGCCGCCTGAGTGTGATACGACAAGATATCCTGCGTTTCTTTCTGTTTTTTCTTCATTTTTACTGTCCACGAAACCGGGAAGGGC
>JABLTT010061623.1_pt1 | contig 9993 bp, 7 predicted proteins | sample 7160061 | NCBI WGS metagenome assembly JABLTT01 (sample SAMN14651232, study PRJNA627086) | human gut metagenome | isolation source: feces | host: Homo sapiens | reverse complement strand
GTCGGCCAGGGATGTGAGTGTTGTCTCCTTTGATAATACATACACCATGGAAGTGGACGTATAAACCGGACTTAAAATCACTTTGCTGTATATACCTGCCCCGAGGCACCCTATCACTGCTGCCAGAATGATCATCCACAGTTTTTTCCTTAAAGCAAACAGCAGCTCCAATACGTCAATCTCGATTGCGTCTTCATTTCTGTCTTCATACATTTTGTTTTCCATTACAGTTACCTTTTCCATACTTTTTCTTTTGCTATAACATTCTGTCCTGCAGGATGTACCCTGGGTTTGTCCTGGTTATAGTGACAGATGTCCTAACCCCCATATTGTGTTCCATCCACGAAACCGCTGTTTGGATATCCGGGGTACGGTCCGATGGATCATGCATATCCGTGGCAATAAAATGGATTGTTCCTTTTTTCAGGTTTTTCCTGCACCAGCGGGCCTTTTTATCCATCCACCCCCCATTCAGGCTGCGGGCGTTTATCTGAAGGTATGCCCCGTATTCAACCAGTTCCTCCGGCCGCTCCTGTTCAAGAAGGCATTTATAACGCTCCACATGTGCAATCACCGGAAAATAGGATGCCTGGACCAGCTGGCGCACAGCCCTCTTTATCCTGCCCAGGCTATCCGATGGCCCAAACTCCACCAGCACGTATCTGCTGCCTGCCAGTGTAAGGGCCTTTCCCTGATTCAGGTAATCAACCAGGTTTTCAAAATACATGATTTCCTGTCCAAGGCTGACGCCAAAACCGTCCGCTATGGCCTTCGCCTGATTATCCAGACATGTGCATAACTCCTTAAGCAGCCCCGGGTCCTGATTTCCTGTAAAGTGCGGAGTCGCTATGATGTGCCGGATGCCCTGCCCATACGCCAGTTTTAATAATGCAGCGGCCTCGTCCCAATCATGGGCCCCGTCATCCACCCCTGGTAATATATGTGCATGTATATCAATCCAGCCATTGTCAGAAACCTTTGTATTCATCAACACCTCTTCCACCTGCTTATGAACCGTACAAACCACTGCCCCTTTTTCAGTTTCAGCTGCCATTTTCTATTGTTAATATTTATGCATACCACAGAATAACTATTCTGTGGTATAGTCCTTATGATTTTAGTTATAAATTTCATAGTGTTTATATATTGTTTCAGATTTTGATACAAACAACAAAATTGCATCCATGCCAAAAAGGCCGGTTAAACATTATTTTGCTCCCGGCCTTATTGTAGTGTAGAAAAAATAGCTATATGTATATTGACGTTATTAACATTTTGGTATAAAATACAAACAACACTAGATTTCGTTAGACAGTGTAGCTGTTAGGTACCACAGAATAGTTATTCTGTGGTTTTTGTTTATCAATTTGAATCCTCATCTTATCCATGATTTTTTCATACTGTTTTATACTTCCCGCCACATAAATCCTGGTGGTTTCAATCGAGGAATGTCCAAGGATATCCGCAAGATGGGACAGGTTCTTTTCAATGGAATAAAAACATTTTGCAAAAAGATGCCTGAAATTATGTGGAAATACTTTTGACGGTTCAACCCGCGCATCCCTGCACAGATTCTTCATGGAATGGCATATATTGCTCCTATCCAGGTTTCTCCCGCTTCTTGTCCGGAAGATACAGCCCTGTTTTATATTCAAAATTTTAATATATTCCTTTAATGAAAGGACCAGGTTTTTAGGAAAAATGATAATCCTGTATTTTCCTTTCATGGATATTTCCGCCCTTCCCGCCTCAATGGCCTCGACCGTGACAAATGGGAGTTCACTGATCCGTATCCCCGTACCATATAAGACCATCATCAGATAGTACAGCTGCTTATTTCCATTTCTATCAGCTGTTTCAAGAAGTCTTTTGAAATCCTGTTCCGTAAGCTCCCGTTTTTCGTCTATATACACCCGTTTCTGCACTTTTAAGAATTTGACCTTAAATTCCAGTAAATCCTTGAATCGTAAAAAGGCATTGATTGCTGAAAGCTTTCCGTTTACGGTCTGCGGCTTGTATCGGCAGGTCAGATACTTCCGGTATTCTATAAGGGAATCTTTGTTTAAATCCATCTTTTCAATGAAAACCAGCATTTCTTTTACATCGTGCAGGTATTTACTGATTGTTGCTTCGGCTTTCTCTTCACTTCTCAGGTAGTTTCTAAATTGATTGATACATGTTTCTGTCATAAACGCCTCCATTGTCCTTTACATGCCTGATTGATATTCCTGTCAAAGATAATTGATTATTCCTTACTTAGTTTCCCTGATTTAGGATATTTCCATACTATGCTGAATGTTTTATATTGTCTGACTATTTAGAATCATCACTATTTTCAATCATAACCAAGCATACAGAATATCCACCGCGTTTTATGGAAAAAGGATTCTCAATATTCCAAAGCAATGCCCCCCCTGCAAAAAAAGAGCCTCGTAAAGAAACGCTCTTTACAAGGCTGCCTTAAATAACCATATATCAATTGTTGTCCCCCCTCAAACGCATCCTGACGAATAATACGCAGAGTCTTCTTAAAAATCTTCCTATCATATTATACTCCACCGTTTCATAAATATAAATATATCTGTTACCGCGTGATTTTGCTACATTTTTAAAATATAGAGCCAACAAAGTTGGCGGTGTACTATAGATACTGATTTATAAGACAACGTATTGCATCTATTCCATTGCAACATTATGATTTACTGCAGTGGAACGGATGAAGGAGCAGTATACGGATATTACCATGGCAACGGCCTGGTCCATGACCCCCTAGCTGCCGGATGCATTTCCCGTATATATTCAGGCAGGATGACAAAGCGCTTATCAGTAAATCAAAAGCCCCCAGAAGGGATGCTCCCCCATTGGCAATAAAATCATTTACATTTTGCCTTCCAAATCATATCCAATATGAATTTAATCCGCTCCAATTACAGCAAAACAGTATAACCATAACGGTTATACTGTCTGCAACGATACCATCTTCAATTTTAATTACATCCAAACTTCATCCTGCATCACCAAAGTTCTCCCCAGGCCTCCTATGTGCGAAAAACCGGGTAATAAAACAGAGGCTGCCGCAAAATGGATTTCTCATACAAGATGTTGGCACTGGCCTGTAAGCCAGAAACCATGTCCTACTGAGATTTTACATTTTGCGGCTGCCCCTGTGGAATCCGTATTCCGCTGCCAGCTCTTCTGACATATAAGGATTTCTGTATTTTGCTGATTATTCCTTTGTATACCCCAAAAGGTCCTCTATCTCTTCCTTCCCCGGCATCACCTTTAACGCGCCGCGCCTGGTTGTAATCAGGGATGCTCCCCCATTGGCAAATAAAAGCATCTGGCGGATATCTTCCTTTGTGAGACAAGAAAGCCCCTTCTCCAGAACCGTATTCAGCATACATCCGGTAAATGTATCCCCGGCGCCGGTTGTCTCAATTGTATTTTCCTGCAGAAACGGTTTCCCAGTAACCTTCATGCCTTTATAATAAGCCCTGCTCCCCTCTTTTCCAAGGGTTACACATAGGAGCGGAATCTTATATTTATCCTGCAGGAATAAGGCCCCTTTATCATAATCCGTTTCACCGGTCATGAACATCAGTTCATTATCCGATATTTTCAGGATATCACAGCACCCCATCCCATATTCAATGGCCTTCTTCGCATCCGCTAAATCGTTCCACAAAGGTTTCCTGAGATTGGGGTCAAATGAAATCCATGCCCCTGCCTCCTTTGCACATCGGATTGCATGTATGGAAGCCTCCCTGACCCCCGGGTGGGTAAAGGACAGAGAGCCGAAATGGAATATCCTGGATTCCCGGATTTTGTCACAGGCAACTTCTTCCTTCCTCAGCATCATATCCGCTCCCGGGCTGCGGTAAAAGGAAAAGTCCCTGTCCCCGTCCGGATAGGTGTGCACAAACGCCAGTGTGGTATGCACCTCCTTATCTGATATCAGTCCCCCGGCATCAATCCCCACAGACTCAATAACCTCACGCAGCAGCCTGCCAAACCGGTCCTGTCCCACCTTACCGATAAATGCCGTCTGTCTGCCCAGCTTTGCCAGCATGGCCAGCACATTGCAGGGCGCGCCGCCGGGGTTGGCTTCCATCAGGACATTACCTTGGCTGCTGGATCCGTTTTCAGTAAAATCAATCAGCAGCTCTCCCAGCGCTGTCACGTCGTATTTTTTTTCTGTCATTTTGGTGTCCCTCCTTGTCCCGGCCATGTTCCCGAGGGCATCCTTTATCTATTTTTAGGATCCTCATGCCCATTTTGGCCCAGGCGTGGCCCTGAACCCATTGACCGTCCTGTCCATCACAACCTGTCCGTCATACCCTGAATCGAGGACCGTATTATGCACCGCTTCCCGTTCCACCAGTACGGCTGTCACCTTAAGTTCCTGTAATTCGCGGGCTGTCAGCAGCGCTCCCACCTGTGCAGAGAAACAAGGATCCGAATCCCCGGCCTGCGTCCCTGATGCCTCCTGGGCCATCCTCCCCGGCGCTTCGGTGGAGGCCACAATATGGTTGCTTGAAATATAGTTCCCCTGGCCGGCCGCAACATGTATGATGACAGGTACCGCGCCGGAGGGCTTAATATACCGGGCAGCTATGGACTCTGAAATATGGTTGGCAATAATGGAGTTATGATTGCCGCTGATATACAAAAGACCGTACAGGTCATCCAGACCATTGTCATAGGCCTGCATGGGAGGCCACGGTTCATGGTCCCGTAAAAAGTGGTTGGAGGATACCAGGTTTTCCGAACAGTTATCCTGAAATACCAGCATTCCGGGATAAAAGGAGTGGAACCGGTTGCCCGTGACACTGGAACGCATGACGCCCTCAAAATGGATGCTGCTGGCGCCCCGTGGAAAGATATTGTTGGCCGTGACCAAAAGCCCGCCAAAGTTCCGGGCGTATATGGAATATCCGTTATATCCGGCCCCTATCAGGTTATCCGTTATTTTGGACGCCTGTCCCGACCCCCGCAGTTCGATGCAGCTTTTGCATTCTGCAATGAAATTATCATGGATGGTCAGCGCATCCGCCTGATAGCTGATGATTCCGTGCTCCAAATACACAAGTCCCATGCCTGTAATCCGGAAGGAGTCCTGGGCGCCTGCAATATAGATCCCGGTCTTTCCATTGATATATGTGTTTTCCGGGTCCCCGTTGCCTGAACCGTCCTCTGTAAAATGCAGACCGTCAATACAAAAATCAGCAAACTCCACCGAGCTGATCCGGGGATTCCCGCTCCGCCTGACATAAAATGCTGCCCCGGCCGCTTCCCCGGCCTCTTCCTTTGGGGTAATATCCACAAGGATGCGGCTGCCACCAGGCCATAATTCATGCCAATCCGCCCACTCGCGTTCCGGGGTATTGAAACGTATGCTTGAAGATGTGAATCCATGTCCGGAACCGGCAATCTTCAGATAACTGATATCTATCACCACCTGGGTTGTAAGATGATAATCCCCCGGCGGTATGTAAATCACCGCTCCCGGTTTCCCGCCCTGGTCAAGGTCAGGATCCCCCTGCCTGCTTTTGATATCCCCGATGATACTGTTGATTACCTGCCCCACATCCTTATATGGATTGCCCTCCGGCCACTGCGTCACGTCATAATAATTATTATCAGCCATACTGTTTCCTCCATGTTCTTAACACTCATTCTGATTGCATGCAGATGCGTTTACCTGAAACATTCCTCCAGTCCATAGGACTCATACTCCCGGATAACAGCCCTGCCGCCCTGCGCCCGGATGAATATCCGGTTCTGGTCATTTCCAGCAAATACATTGTTGGAATGGTTGTTCTGATATCCATTGGAAAATATCTCAAGGGAACTCTGGTCTGAGAAAATATGGATATCCAGTTCCCGTTTTCCTTTCAGGAACAATGTGCTTCTGGAAACGCCCCTGCTCCATCCGTCCGAGGCATTCCGGTCCACGGACATCTGTCCATGCGCCAGATCAAACCGGCACAACGTCCTTTTCCCGCTGCCGCTGCGCAGGATTAATTCCAGTGTATCCGCGTCTGTTTCCTCCAAATCCACCTTCATCTTCAGTTCTAAGGCAACCCCGTCCCCGGCCTTCAGTTCCTGCCCTGCATCCGTAACCACAAGCACATCCCGGTACTGCGGATCCTGTCTTAAGGATTCAGTCTCCGCGGCCGGCAGGAACTTAAGCGTCCCGTCCTCCAGCATCCTGACTTCCCTTGGAAGATTGAAAAAGCCGCACCAGCCTTCCTTATAGGTTGGTCCCCAGTCCTTCCATAAGGGCATCCATTCCCATTCATTGGCCCAGGCAACAATGATCCGCCTTCCATCCGGGGCCAGGAAGGACTGCGGCGCGTAATAATCAAATCCCCAGTCAATCTCGCCGCTGATATAATGGCTGAACGTACCTGTCCCATAATCAAAATCACCCGCCAGGTACACCGAGGTATGGTCCCCTGAACCCATTGGCGAGAACATCAGTACGTATTTGTCCCCCATGGGATAAAAGTCCGGGCATTCCCACATATACCCCCACTCCCCGCGGCTCTCAGCCAGCACATTGAAAAATGTCCAGTGGAGCATATCCTTTGATTGGTAAAGCAGGGCCTGGCCTTTCCCCTCACGGCTGGCGCCGCATACCATGTAGTAAGTATCCTCGTGTTTCCAAACCTTAGGGTCCCGGAACTGGTTGGCCTCAATCCCTTCCGGCGCGGTCAGCACCGGATTTCCATGGTATTTCTCAAAATGGATGCCATCCTTACTGTATGCAATGCACTGTGTCTGCTCAACTCCCCTGCCCTCATTGGCGGCTGCCGTATACATCAGGAACAGCCTTCCGTCGTGTTCAATGGCGCTGCCTGAAAAACATCCGCCCCTTGGATGTTCATCATAAACTTCGCTGGGCGCCAGGGCTAAGGGAAGGTACTCCCAGTGAAGCATATCATCGCTGACAGCATGTCCCCAATATATGCTGCCCCAGAATCCCTCATATGGATTGCATTGATAGAAAAAGTGGTATTTTCCTTTAAAATAAATCAGTCCGTTGGGGTCATTGATCCATCCGGCCTGCGCCATGAAGTGATAATGCTGGCGCATGTTCCCATCCTTAACAACCTGTTTCCTGCAGTCTATCCAGCGCTGGGCCTTCTCAATCTTCTGCTGCATTAATTCATTTGACATAAGATTCCTCCATTATTTTCAGCCTTTTACGGCCCCGGAGACATTCTTATCCACTCATCCTGATTGCAATTTGGGCAAAAACAAATCCTACTGTCATTTTATTTGATATCCCATTTATTTTAATATACTGCGACACTACTTTTTTCTATCGTGTTTTCACCCCTTCTTGGTTTATATGCAATGTCATATAAATATGTTTCCTTATAATCCCTTACTATATATATGTAACGGTTTGTTTGCATAAAATCCCCACATTTTTACAGAATAAATGTCATTATTCATACTTTAATGACATTTTGAATGCCTTTCCATGCCATACGATATTTTAATATGGTGTATATAGGGGTGTGGTGAGGTTGTTAAGATATCCATGACTCAATTCAAGAAATGATATACCCTCTGCGCCTTTTAGATTAAGAAGCATTTGAATACTCTACTGCCCTATTTTTAGCATTTAATTGTATATTGCTACCATCCCTTTAGCATTTTCATCTATACATGCCTGGAACCCAATTAAAAAATGCATGCCATTTAATATTATCAGTTTTAAGAAAATCCTGCATCCTTGCCAGGCAAGCAACACTAACTGTAGTTTTAATGCGGTTATCCAATGCAGCCAACCAGTTGGCACGGGTTCCCCCCATATTCATTCCAGTAGCCCCAATACGGTTACTGTCCACCTCTACCGCATGCTGTCATGCTCCCCATCCCCAATATAGCAATGGCAATACAAATCTTGTGAATTTCTATAAGTACCTCCTTTAAATTTTTATAATTATATATTATCAGCATAAATATTCAAAAATAAGGTGAAGTCGATTGTCTTTTGTGCACAATAGACATAATTTACATTTTTCCAATTATACGTTTTACATATGTAATCATTGTAACATACACAAAAGGAGACTTATCTAGCAGGACGGAGGCCAGTCAATCCATGTTACTTATACTTCTTGCCATTCCTTTACCTCCAATTTTTAGTGATTATATGACTTTATTATTTCAAATTATGTACCCTACAATGCCTTTGCAACGCACCAGGATTCACTAAAATGTCTTTTATGGGTGCGGTATTCCATTCTTTGTCTATAATATGAGTGCTGAACATGGGCATCCGATTAATTATGGCGCACTAAAATAAGCCCGTGAATATGCAATATAGCTACATACTCATGGACTTATTGGGATGTCCGAATATTTGGTTTTCTATAGTAATACCCTTCTAGGTTTAACCTCTCCTCTCACTCTTCCTCATCCAACACATAAGGCGTTGTCTGATACACATAATAATTCAGCCAATTCGTATACAGCGTATTGGACGTATTCCTCCAGGTCAGGGCAGGAACTGAGAACGGGTCATTATGCTCATAGTAATTGCAGGGCACTTCAGGATCCAGGCCCTTGTTCAGATCCCTGTGGTATTCGTTGTTCAGGGTCATCCTGTCATATTCCGGATGCCCCTGCACAAAGACCTGGCTGCCATCCCGGCTCATTACCAGGAAAACGCCTGCCTCTTCTGATTCTGCCAGTATCATCAGCTCCGGGTGCTTCAGGATATCGCTTTTGCGCACTTCCGTATACCTGGAATGGGGCGCCAGGAAATAATCGTTAAGGCTGCGCACCAGCGGCACCTTCCTGTCCAATACTTTGTGGTTATAGATGCCTGACAGCTTCTTCTGTATCGGATATTTCCGGATTCCATAGTGATAGTACAGGCCGGCCTGGGCGCCCCAGCAGATATGTATGGTAGACGTCACATGGGTCTTGCTCCACTCCATGATTTTTGAAAGCTCAGGCCAGTAATTCACCTCTTCGAATTCCAGGTTTTCCACGGGAGCGCCTGTGATGATCATTCCATCAAATTTTTTCTTCCTGATATCGTCATAGGTTATATAAAACTTATTCAGATGACTGGCCGAGGTATTCTTGGACACATGGGTGGACAGCATGAGGAAGGTGCAGTCCACCTGAAGAGGCGTATTGGACAGGGCGCGCAGAAGCTGCGTCTCTGTTTCCTCCTTAAGGGGCATCAGATTGAGGATCAATATCTCCAAAGGCCTGATATCCTGTCTCATGGCCCGGTCCTCGTCCATTATGAATATATTTTCTGACTCCAGTACGGTCCTGGCCGGAAGTTCCTTTTGTACTTTAATCGGCATATCATTCTCTCCTTTCAAATGTCGTGTGTTGTGTGGTTTATGCACAATCAGCACAGCTTCACCGGCAGCAGGCGTACTGCCGGCAGAAACTGTGCTATAACATTCGCAGGAACTCCTCTTCTGATATGATTGGGACCCCAAGGTCCTTTGCTTTTTTATTTTTTGATGAATTGGAAGCCGTATCATTATTAATCAGATACGTTGTCTTGGCGGTGACCGAGCCAGTGACCCTGCCTCCCTTTCCCTCAATTACCTCCTGCAGCTCCTTGCGGTTGGCAAAATGCTCCACGGAGCCGGTAATCACAAAAGTTATGCCCTCAAACCTGGCATCCGAGGCCTCCGCCTGCTCCTCTTCAATGGTAAGTTCCTGTAACAGATGATCCACTGCCAGGTTATTCTTCTCTGATGCAAAATAATCCATCCACGCCTGGGCCAGGACGCCGCCGATTCCATCCACGGCAACCAGCTCATCTGCCTGGGCGTGGCGCATTTTCTCAAAATCAAACTTAAACTCCCTGCAGAGCATCTTGGCATTGGCAAGGCCAATTCCAGCAATCCCCAGACCATACACCATCCTTGGCAGGGTTGTATTGCCTGCAGTCTTAATGGATTCAATCAGGGTGGCATAGGATTTCTTTCCAAGGCCTTCCAT
>JABLTT010010547.1_pt1 | contig 9995 bp, 9 predicted proteins | sample 7160061 | NCBI WGS metagenome assembly JABLTT01 (sample SAMN14651232, study PRJNA627086) | human gut metagenome | isolation source: feces | host: Homo sapiens | reverse complement strand
TTTTTCTACTGGTTCTATCTTACTCTTTCTGAACATGAAAATACCCCCATATAGGACTTTTATATTTCATTGTCCTATATGAGGGTAGCATACCACCAGACTTCCGGGGGTTTTTATTCAATTTTACATGGGAGAATAAAATCCAGAAAAACATCTCCTTTCCGTACCTTTTGTTGGAGTCGGTAACAAGTAGATTGCACTATAATATAAAATAATATTTTATACTTAAAAATATATAACTTAAAATTTATACAAATATGGTATGATAATATAAAATAATAAAAAAACGAGGAACAACATATATGATCACAAGCACATCCAATGCCAGAATCAAACGTCTGGTAAATTTAAAAAAGAAGAGAAAACTAAGAGACGAAGAGGGCGTCTTCCTTGTAGAAGGAATCCGCATGTTCCGGGAAGTGCCGCTCGACAAGTTAAAAGAAGTCTACGTATCTGAATCCTTTTACAAAAAAGAAAAAGATACCGTAAAAGAAGTCCTGAAAGATTCGAAAATAAGAGTGGAGGAACTGACAGATACCGTATTCTCACATGCGTCAGATACCAAGACCCCGCAGGGCATCCTGTGCGTGGTGGAGCAGATGAATCACAAAATCAGCGAACTGACTTCAGCAGAGTGTCCGCTGATCATGGTATTAGATCATCTGCAGGATCCGGGTAATCTGGGAACGATTCTGCGTACGGCAGAAGGCGCCGGTGTAACAGGAATTCTAATGGACAGGGAATGCGTCGATATCTACAATCCGAAAACGATCCGCTCGACCATGGGATCGGTATACCGTATGCCGTTTGTATACGTGGAAGATCTGGGTAAGGGAATCCAGGATTTAAAAGACAAAGGTATTACGACCTATGCGGCACATTTGGAAGGAAAGCATTCCTATGATGAAGAGAACCTGACGAATCCGTGTGCATTCCTGATCGGGAATGAGGGAAATGGACTGAGACGAGAGATTGCAGATATGGCAGACTGCTATATCAAGATCCCGATGCTTGGTCAGGTAGAGTCGTTGAATGCCGCAATCGCCTCTTCTGTGCTGATGTTCGAGGCTGCAAGACAGAGAAGGAAGGCAGATTAATCTCCTGAAACCACTTTTATACAGAATATTTATCTGTATATTACATAAAATGAGATACAATCCACTCATTTTGCACAAGAAAATTGCTTTCTTTATCAGAGTATAGTAATATAGTGAACAAGAAATAATATATACGGAAAAGAGAGGACGGCTTATGAAAGTGATCTATTGGCTGGCGATATTTATTGTACTGCTGATCATTGAAATTGCGACGATGGGACTTACCACCATCTGGTTTGCCGGAGGCGCACTGATCGCATTCTGTGCGGGGTTTGTCGGCTTTGGACTGGGCGTTCAGGTTGGTACATTTATCGTAGTTTCGCTCCTGCTTCTGCTTCTGACGAGACCACTTGCGGTGAAGTACTTTAATCAGGAGAGACAGAAGACGAATGCAGAAAGCCTGATCGGCCAGCAGGCATTGGTGACAGAAGACATCGATACGATAAAGGCCAAAGGGCAGGTAGAGATTCGGGGCCAAATCTGGTCGGCGAAGACGGATGAGCCGGACGGAACAATCCCGAAGAACACAGTTGTTGTAGTAAATGGTATTCAGGGCGTGAAACTGATCGTGCATGCCAGAGAGGAGTAGAGTATGATTTTTGGATTGATTTTATTAGCGATTATTATCTGCGTGGTGATTTCCTGTGTAAAGGTAGTCAGACAGGCGCAGGCATTGGTTATTGAAAGACTGGGGGCATATCAGGCAACATGGGGAACCGGACTTCACTTTAAGATTCCGATTTTTGACCGTGTGGCAAGAAGAGTGGATCTGAAAGAGCAGGTAGTGGATTTTGCACCGCAGCCGGTTATCACAAAAGATAACGTAACGATGAGAATTGATACCGTTGTATTTTATCAGATCACGGATCCGAAGATGTTCTGTTATGGTGTGGCGAATCCGATCATGGCGATCGAGAACCTGACAGCCACGACACTTCGTAACATCATCGGTGATCTGGAATTAGATCAGACACTGACATCCAGAGAGACGATCAACACGAAGATGAGAGCATCTCTGGATGTGGCAACCGATCCTTGGGGAATCAAGGTAAACCGCGTGGAACTTAAGAACATTATCCCACCGGCAGCCATCCAGGATGCAATGGAGAAACAGATGAAGGCAGAACGTGAACGCCGTGAAGCAATCTTACGTGCAGAAGGTGAGAAGAAATCTACAATCCTTGTGGCAGAAGGTCACAAAGAGTCTGCAATTCTGGATGCGGAAGCTGAGAAGCAGGCGGCTATCCTGAAAGCAGAAGCACAGAAAGAAGCCACGATCCGTGAGGCTGAAGGTAAGGCAGAAGCCATCATGAAAGTACAGCAGGCAAATGCCGATGGAATTCGTTTCCTGAAAGAAGCAGGAGCCGATGAGGCTGTTCTTACCATGAAAAGTCTGGAAGCATTTGCAAAAGCTGCTGATGGAAAAGCAACGAAGATCATCATCCCGTCAGAGATCCAGAGCATTGCAGGTCTGGTAAAATCTGTTACAGAGATTGGCGCAGATGATAAAAAAGAAGAAAAGTAGACAAAAGACATAAGATAAAAGTCAAAGAATAAAAGCGAGGTACAAAATAATGGATTTAAAAGGCAGAAATTTCCTGACGCTGAAAGATTTCACACCGGAAGAGATCACATATCTGCTTGATCTTTCCGCAGAATTAAAAGAAAAAAAGAAAAAAGGAATTCCGGTTGATAAATACAGAGGAATGAATGTGGCATTGATCTTTGAAAAGACCAGTACCAGAACCCGCTGTTCTTTCGAAGTAGCTGCTCACGATATGGGTATGGGAACGACTTACCTTGATCCTTCAGGTTCACAGATCGGGAAGAAAGAAAGTATCGAAGATACAGCAAGAGTTCTCGGAAGAATGTTTGATGGAATCGAGTATCGTGGATTTGGACAGGAGATTGTGGAGGAACTGGCCAAATATGCAGGTGTTCCGGTATGGAACGGACTGACGAATGAGTATCATCCGACACAGATGCTGGCGGATATGCTGACGATCCGTGAACATTTCGGACATCTGAAAGGTATCAAATTGGTATACATGGGTGATGCAAGATACAATATGGGCAATTCCCTGATGATCGCATGTGCCAAATTAGGTATGCATTTCGTGGCATGTACGTCTAAGAACTATTTCCCGAATGAGGAACTGGTAGAGACTTGCAAAGGATATGCCAAAGAGACAGGAGCAACCATCACACTGACAGAAGATATCGGAAGCGGAACCAAAGATGCAGACGTTATCTGTACGGATGTATGGGTATCCATGGGTGAGCCGGACGAAGTATGGGAAGAACGTATCCGCGAACTGTCTCCGTACAAGGTAACAAAGAAAGTAATGGAAAATGCAGGAGAACAGGCTATCTTCTTACACTGCCTGCCGGCATTCCATGATCTGAAGACGAAGATCGGCAAACAGATCCATGACAAATTCGGACTGGACGATATGGAAGTTACAGATGAAGTATTCGAGTCTCCGCAGTCAAAGGTATTTGACGAGGCTGAGAACCGTATGCATACGATCAAGGCTGTCATGGTGGCAACACTTGGTGAAAGAGAGTAGGCAAGAGCAGACAGATTATGAAATCAGAAATATTACGTTTGTTAAAAGAAAGCGATACATATATTTCCGGACAGCAGTTGTGCGAACAGTTTCAGGTATCCAGAACGGCCATCTGGAAAGTGATCGACCAGCTTAAAAAAGAAGGTTATGAGATAGAGGCGGTGCGCAACAAAGGCTACCGCCTTATCGACAGTCCGGATGTTATGTCAAAAGCAGAGATTGAAAGTCTTGTAGACACAAAATGGGCAGGAAAAACTGTCGTATATTACGATAAAATTGACTCGACCAATAACCGCGCCAAAGAAGCCGGAGATAACGGGGCTGCTCACGGTACTTTATTCGTGGCAGATATGCAGGTGGCAGGAAAAGGCCGCAGAGGCCGTGTCTGGAAATCACCGTCTGGAAGCAGTATCTATATGACGATCCTGTTGTATCCGGATATTCCGCCGGTAAAGGCACCACAGCTTACGTTACTTATGGCGATCGCTGTGGCAGAAGGTATCCAGGAAGTGACCGGACTTGAGACGAAGATCAAGTGGCCGAATGATATCGTGGTGAACGGCCGGAAGATCTGCGGTATTCTGACGGAAATGAGTACGGAGATCGACTATATCAATCATGTCGTGATCGGTGCCGGAATCAATGTGAATCAGGATACATTTCCGGATGATATTAAGGCAACGGCTTCCTCACTTAAGCTGGAACTCGGAAAGAGCGTAAAGCGTTCCGAGCTGATCGCAGCAGTGATGAAGAGCTTTGAAAAATGCTATGAGATCTTCATTGAGACGGAAGATCTGTCGGGCTTACAGGAAGTTTATAATTCCATGCTGGTGAACCGGGATCAGGAGGTCAAGGTCCTAGAACCAGGAAATGAATATAAAGCGCACGCCATCGGCATCAATCAGACTGGAGAACTGATTGTAAGAACGCCGGATGGGAAAGAAAAAGAAATCTATGCCGGAGAGGTATCAGTTAGAGGTGTTTATGGGTATGTATGATGAAAAAGTGGTGCTTTGCGGCGCCAATTCATATGAAGAAAAATATTATCTGAATCCGGATTTTGAACAGCTCCCGGATGATGTAAAGAATGAACTGAAGATCATGTGCGTGTTGTATGTGCATGATGTAGGAGGAATCCTGACGCTGGTATTCGAAGAGAACGGGGAATTATGCTTTGAAGTAACCTCCGATGATTTTGACCCGATGTTCGATGACATCGGAAGCCAGCTTAAGATCAAGCAGCTGCAGAGAGACAAGCAGGATCTTCTGCAGGCATTGCAGTTATATTATAAAGTATTCTTCCTGGGTGAAGAGATAAACAGCGAAGAGTAACTATAAGGAAACAGACAAAACAGGAGGAGAAAGATGCTTCTTGTAATCGATGTAGGAAATACGAACATTACACTCGGAGTGTTTAACAAAGACGAATTATTTGGCACATTCCGTATGAAGACAAAGCAGCCGAGAACATCGGATGAATATGGAATTACTTTACAGGAACTGGTAGAAAGACACGGGATCGAAAGATCGAAGATCAATGCAGTGATCCTTGCATCCGTAGTGCCGGATGTGATGCATTCACTCGGCAGTGCGATCATCAAATATTTCGGCGTAAAGCCGGTGGTTGTATCTGCAGGAATTAAGACGGGAATCCGTATCGTCACGGAGAACCCGAGACAGGTCGGCCCGGACCGTATCGTAGATGCAGTCGGTGCTTACACCTTATATGGTGGACCGGCGATCGTGGTAGACTTCGGAACGGCAACGACATTTGATGTGATCGGCCCGGACGGAACATTTGAGGCGGGCGTGATCGCACCGGGAATCCGCACTTCGGCACAGTCTCTCTGGGGAGAGGCAGATATGCTTCCGGCAATCGAGATCCGCAAGCCGAATTCCATTCTCGCAAAAGAGACGATCACGGCAATGCAGGCAGGCCTTGTATATGGTCAGATCGGTCAGACTGAATATATCATTAAGCGTATGAAAGAAGAGTCCGGCTACCCGGATGCAAAGGTTATTGCAACCGGCGGACTTGGCAAGATGATTGCGAATGAAACAGACATGATCGATGTGTATGATTCACAGCTTACGTTAAAAGGACTTCGGTTCATTTACGAAAAGAATAAAAAAAGTAAATAATCTACGGTATTGATAATGTAGACTTTCAGAGAAATGTGCAGCACTATATATCAAGATGGTTCCGCCAGTGTAAGAGTGGGGCTATCTTAGCTGATATATAGTGCTGTGTGTTTCTTGCAGGAAATGAAGTATAATTGTGAGAAGAATGATAAGTATCCTGGAATAATCGAAAATAGAAGATGTTTGTAAATTGTTCAGGGATAACCAGGATAGAAGATAATAGTAATTAAAATTAATTAACAGGAGTAGAAAGATGAAAATCGGGAATGTTAATCTGGCAAATCCATATATTCTCGCGCCGATGGCGGGAGTAACGGATCTGCCGTTCAGATTGCTCTGTAAAGAGCAGGGAGCCGGACTTTTGTGCATGGAGATGATCAGCGCGAAAGCCCTGCAGTATAAAAATAAGAATACCAAAGCATTACTTGCAATCCATCCGGAAGAGTATCCGGTGTCGTTACAGCTCTTTGGTTCCGATCCAAAGATCATGAGCGAGATGGCGAAAATGATCGAAGATCTGCCGTTCCAGATCCTGGACATCAATATGGGATGTCCGGTTCCGAAGGTAGTACGGAACGGCGAAGGTTCTGCACTTATGAAGAATCCGAAGCTGGTACATGAGATCGTATCGGCAGTGTCGAAAGCAATCGAAAAGCCGGTAACGGTGAAGATCCGGAAAGGATTTGACGATGATCATATCAATGCTGTAGAGATCGCAAAGATCATTGAAGATGCAGGCGGTGCGGCAGTTGCCGTGCACGGACGGACAAGGGAACAGTATTATTCCGGTAAAGCAGACTGGGATATCATCCGTCAGGTCAAAGAAGCCGTATCCATTCCGGTGATAGGAAATGGTGATGTGATTTCAGGAGAAAAGGCACTTCAGATGAGAAGAGAAACCGGCTGTGACGGCGTGATGATCGGAAGAGGTGCACAGGGCAATCCATGGATCTTCCATGAACTTCAGGAATATGAAAGAACCGGTGTTGTTCCTCCGAGACCGACTCCGGAGAAAATCAAAGAGACAATGCTCAGACATGCAAGACTACAGATTGAATTCAAGGGAGACTTTATCGGGATCAGGGAAATGCGTAAGCATGTTGCCTGGTACACAAAGGGAATGAAAGGTTCTGCAAAACTCAGGGATGCGATCAACCAGGTGGAATCTTATGAAGAGTTGGTGGAACTTCTGGACAAGGCGATTGTATAAACAGAGAATCTGAATAATAGATACCGTCGGAAAATGAAAAGAACAGGCGTAAAATAGGGATATACAAGAGACAAAAACATTGACATAAAACACGCATTTATGTATAATAATGAAATTGTGAAAGTATCTTTATTCTATGACAGATTAAATATTCAGATAGATGATTCAGGCATAAAAATGTCAGAGTAATATGGAACAGAAAAAGGAGCAGGAGACAGATGGAAGCAAAGAAAAAATTACTTACTTATGCTGGTTTAAAAGCACTGGAAGACGAACTTGAAAACCTCAAGGTTGTAAAACGTAGAGAGATTGCACAGAAGATCAAAGAAGCAAGAGAACAGGGAGACTTATCAGAGAACGCTGAGTACGATGCAGCAAAAGACGAGCAGAGAGACATTGAAGCACGTATCGAAGAACTGGAAGCAATTCTTAAGAATGCAGAAGTTGTAGTAGAAGATGAAGTTGATTTCGATAAGATCAACATCGGATGTACTGTAAAAGTATTCGACATCACATTTGACGAAGAGATGGAATTCAAACTGGTCGGCTCTACAGAGGCGAACAGTCTGGAAGGAAAGATCTCTAACGAATCACCGGTTGGTCAGGCTCTGATGGGCAAACAGATCGGAGATGTCGTAACAGTAGAGACACAGGCTGGAGTAATGGAGTACAAGGTACTGGACATCAGCCGTTCATTATAAGAGACAGGCAGATACCCGTCGAAGAATAACCAGGACACAAGACTCAGGCCTCTCTTACACGGGAGGTCTGAATTCAGATAAGGAAGGAGAATAAAAAAGTGGCTAAGCAGCAGAACAATGGACAGGAACAGGACGTGAACCAGTTAAGAAAGGTTCGCCGTGATAAATTAGCAGAACTGCAGCAGAATGGAAAAGATCCGTTCAAGATCACAAAATTCGATCAGACACATCACTCACTGGAAGTGAAGAGTCTGTATGAAGCACATGAGGCAGAACTTTTAAAAGATCATCATACACCAGATGTAGAAGGTATGGATGAAGAGCAGGCAAAAGAGGTTCTGAAGAAAGATTATGAAGAGAGAAGAAGCATCATGGATGCCAATCCAATCCACGTAGCAATCGCAGGACGTATGATGTTCAAGAGAGTTATGGGTAAAGCTTCTTTCTGTAACATTCAGGATCTTCAGGGAAGCATCCAGGTATATGTTGCAAGAGATGCGATCGGAACAGAATCTTATGCAGATTTCAAACGTTCTGACATCGGTGATATTTTCGGATTAGAAGGATTTGCATTCAGAACAAGAACCGGAGAGATCTCTATCCATGCAGAGAAGATGACACTTCTTTCCAAGAGCTTACAGATCCTTCCGGAGAAGTTCCACGGATTAACAGATACAGATACACGTTACCGTCAGAGATATGTAGACCTTATCATGAATCCAGAGTCAAAAGAGACATTTATCAAACGTTCTAAGATCCTCAAAGAGATCCGTAACTTCTTAGACGGACGTGGATTCATGGAAGTAGAGACTCCAATGCTGGTAAGCAACGCAGGTGGAGCAGCTGCAAGACCATTTGAGACACATTACAATGCTTTGAACGAAGATGTAAAACTTCGTATTTCTCTGGAATTATATCTGAAGAGACTGATCGTCGGAGGACTTGAGCGAGTATACGAGATCGGACGAGTATTCCGTAACGAAGGTGTAGACACACGTCACAACCCGGAATTTACACTGATGGAATTATACCAGGCATATACAGACTATGAAGGAATGATGGAACTGACAGAGAGCATGTTCCGTTACCTTGCAGAAAAGGTATGTGGAAGTGCAATGATCAGCTACAACGGAACAGTCATCGATATGGCAAAACCATTCGAAAGAATTTCCATGATCGATGCTGTTAAGAAATACGCAGGTGTTGACTTCTCAGAAGTTAAGACAGACGAAGAAGCAAAAGCATTAGCAGACAAGCATCACGTAGAATACGAAGAGCGCCACAAGAAGGGTGATATCCTGAACCTGTTCTTTGATGAGTTCTGTGAAGAGAAGATGATCCAGCCTACATTCGTAACAGATCATCCGATCGAGATCTCACCACTGACAAAGAAGAATCCGGAAGATCCGAACTATGTAGAGCGTTTTGAGTTATATGTATACGGACGTGAGATGTGTAACGCATACTCAGAGTTAAATGACCCGATTGATCAGAGAGAACGTTTTGCAGCACAGGAAGAAGCATTTGCAGCCGGTGATGAAGAGGCAAACCACACAGATGAAGATTTCCTGAATGCACTGGAAATCGGTATGCCACCAACAGGTGGAATCGGATACGGAATCGACAGACTGGTAATGTTACTGACGGATGCACAGGCTATTCGTGATGTATTATTATTCCCGACAATGAAATCCTTAGATGGTGTAAATAAGAAAAATGATGTAAATAATACAGCTTCTGAAGCACCTGAAAAAAATGTAAAAACTGAGTCTGAAAAGATTGATTTTTCTAAAGTAAAGATTGAGCCTTTGTTTGAGGAAATGGTAGACTTTGATACATTCAGCAAGTCAGATTTCCGTGCAGTAAAGGTTAAAGAGTGTGTTGCAGTACCGAAGTCAAAGAAACTGTTACAGTTTACTCTTGATGACGGAACAGGCACAGACAGAACCATTTTAAGCGGTATTCATAGCTTTTATGAGCCGGAGGAACTGGTTGGAAAGACTCTTATCGCTATCACAAATCTTCCACCGAGAGCGATGATGGGCATTGACTCTTGCGGTATGCTCCTCAGTGCTATTCATGAAGAAGAAGGCGAAGAAAAGCTTCATCTTCTGATGGTAGATGACCACATTCCGGCAGGTGCAAAGCTCTATTAAGATGATGTAAAGATGTACCGTTTTACCAAATAGACGGGACGTACTTCATTTGATAAAAAACTAAAAAAACAGCGATTTACATCAAACTTACATCAATTGATGCAGAAATCGGTGCAAGC
>JABLTT010006471.1_pt1 | contig 10005 bp, 9 predicted proteins | sample 7160061 | NCBI WGS metagenome assembly JABLTT01 (sample SAMN14651232, study PRJNA627086) | human gut metagenome | isolation source: feces | host: Homo sapiens | reverse complement strand
GCGTTGGTTTTTGAGCACCCTCATCTTTCGATACACTACCGCCGGCGCGCCCGGGCCCGCGCCCAGGGTCAGGCCGCTTTTGCCCATTTCCACCCGCACCAGGGCCGCCCACGGCAGGTCTGCCAGGTAGAGGCCGGCGGCTTGGGCGGCGTCCACCTCTTCCCGCCGGTATGCCTCGTGCTCTGCCGGCTGTTCGGGCAGATCCAGCACCACGTCGGCGATGCGCCGCGCTGCCAGGGCGGGGATGGTGTTTTGGGTGTTGCACAAAATGACGATGTTCAGATCCTCTTTGGGCAGGCGCATCACATGGGCCCGGTAGCCCGCGTCCACGCCGCCGTGCTCCAGGTAGGGCTGTCCTTTGTATTCGCCCAGCATCAGGCCGCCGCCGTAGATGCTCTGGCTGCCATCGGCCAAAATGGGCCTTTCCATCATGGCCTCGATGGTCTCCGGCTTGCCCACTTTGGGCGCGCCGTAGTTTTCCAGCACCCGCATCATGTCGTGGGCGGTGGTGTGCAGCGAAGTGGCGCCATAGGCCGCAAAGTTGATGGGATGGTAGCAAAAGCCCCCTTCCCCGTTGTCGTCATAGGAATAGGCCCGCCCCGGGATGATCTGGGAGAAATGCTCTTTGATGCAGGTGTGGCCCATGCCCAGCGGGTCGAAGATGCGGCGCTTGGCAAACTGGTGCAGCGTCTCGCCGGTGATGCGCTCCACCATCTCGGCCAGCAGCGTGAAGTTGGAATTGCTGTACAGGTATTCGCTGCCCGGGGCAAAATTCAGCGCCCGCTGCTTGGCGATGGCCCTCTTCAGGTCTTCCATGGTGATGGTGTCATCGATGCGCACGCCCTGCATCATCAGCAGCTCCCACTGGTCGCGGATGCCCGAGATGTTGTGCATCAGCTGGTACACCGTGACAGGCTCCGAAAAAGCCACCAGGTCGCCCACATACTGCCGGATATCGGCCTGGATATCCAGCTTGCCCTCTTCCCACAGCAGCAGGGCGCACAGCACGGTGATCTGTTTGGAGACCGACGCCACGTGGAACACCGTATCCTGTGTGATGGGCACCTGGTGCTCCAGGTTGGCGTAGCCAAAGCATTTGTCATAGATCACTTTGCCCCGGTGGCTGACCAGCACCTGGCCGCCCGGGCACAGCCCCTGCTGCCACAGGTGGAAGATCTGATCCAGTTTTTGTTCGGTAGGGTTCATTTCGTCTCTCCCTTCTCCGCCTGACGCTCTTTGCGGCGGTAGTGGAAATAGAGCAGCGTGTCGGTGCCCACCATCAAAAAGTTGATCAGATAGAGCAGCAGCACGATATCTTGGCTGTACAAGATCTTGTGGGTGATGCCCGCCACATACCCGACCTCAATGGTGAGCAAAAACGAAAGGCTCTTTCCCTTGGTGGATTTGTTCTGCAACGATTTGGCGATGTTCATCGGCCAGGCCGCGCCAAAGCACAGCAGCATGATGGCCTCAAAAATGCTCATGGTCCGTCTCTTTCCTTTCCCCAGATTTGTTTTTGTGCTATAATGGCAAAGACAAAACGCCTTGCCCCAGCGTTCAAACATGCTTAGCGTACCACATTCCCAGTGGCTTTGCAACCATGGCGGCAGGCCCATGTGCGAGAAGACAGGAGGAATTCTACCATGATCCAAGACAGAGTGTACGGTTACTACATCGGCCAGAACAAAAGCTGCGCCGAATCCATCTTTTTGGCGGCCAACGACGAATACCAGCTGGGCGCCGGCCCGGAATGCCTGAAAATGATCGGCGCTTTCAGCGGAGGCGCCTGCTGCGGCAGCTTTTGCGGCGCTGTGGCCGGCGGCTGCGCCGCCATCGCCCTGCGCACCGGCCCTGTGGACCTGGACGCCCACTCCAACCCGGAGATGCGGGAGAAAGTCAAAGCTTTCGTCCAGGCCTTCCAGCAGGCCGCCGGCAGCGAGCTGTGCCGGGATGTGAAGGAAAAGTACTTTGCCGAAGGGGAGCGCTGCCTGCGCACCGTGGAGCTGGCCGCCCAGATCTTGGAACAATATATGGCATAACCACTGGCAATGCAATAAACTTTACTATAGCTGAAAAAAGGGGCAAGCCGCTGTAGCTTGCCCTTTTTTCGTCAGATATTGCCGCCGGGCACCGGGGCTTCGGGCAACTGGGCCAGCAGCTGCTTCAGCACTTCCACGCAATCGCCCACCACGGCGTAGTGGGCCACCCGGAAGATGGGGGCATCCGGGTCGGTGTTGATGGCCACCACGGTCTGGGCCCCCGCCATGCCCGCCAGATGCTGGATGGCGCCGGAGATGCCGCAGGCGATGTACAGCTTGGGCGCCACGGTATGGCCGGTCTGCCCCACCTGCATGGAATACTGGGCCCATCCCGCATCCACCAAAGGCCGGGAGGCGCCTACCTGCCCGCCCAGCCGGTCTGCCAGCTGCTGGGCATACTGTATGTTCTTCTGGCTGCCGATGCCCTTGCCCACCGCCACGATGACCGGGGCGTCGGCAATGCCCGCGCTGCGCTGGGCGATCTGGTTGGCCACCAGCTGGATGGCCGGCTGGCAGGCCGGGGCTGGCAGGGCCTCTACCTCTCCCTGCCGGGCCTCCGGCTCCCCTTTGGCAAATACGCCGGGGCGCACAGTGGCCATCTGGGGCCTGTGGTCCGGGCAGACGATGGTGGCCATCAGGTTGCCGCCAAAGGCCGGGCGGGTCTGCTGCAGCAGCCGCTTTTCCCGGTCGATCTCCAGCACGGTGCAGTCGGCTGTCAGACCGGTGTGCAGCCGGGCCGCCACCCGGGGCGCCAAGCTGCGGCCCAGCTCGGTGGCGCCAAACAACACGATCTCCGGCTGGAAGCGTCGGATGGCCTGCTCCACCAGATCGGCGGCCTGTTGTTCCAGCGGTTCGTCCAGCTCTTCGGCCGGGCACACATAGACCATGTCGGCCCCGTGATCGATCAATGTCTGGGCCAAACGGCTGCCCTGCCGGCCGGGCACCACTGCACAGATCTTGCAATCCAAGTCTCTTTGAAGCTCTTTCGCTTTACAGAGTAATTCCAAGGTCACATCTTCCAGATGCCCCTGGTGCTGCTCGGCGAAGACCAGGATGCCCCGGTATTGCTCCAACCCTTGCTGCCGCTGTCCGCTCTCCCGCCGGATGGCTCCCAGGCGGCAGGCGTCCAGGCACAGGCCGCAGGCCACGCACTCTTCGCCGATGGCGGCTTTGCCCCCCGCCAGGGAAATGGCGTTTTGGGGGCATGTGCTGGCGCACAGGCCACACCCCACGCACTCGTCTTTGTCGACTGTCATGCCTGCCATGCGGCATCCTCTCCCCTCTGTGTTTTTTCAAGCAGCACTTTGGCCAGCTGGCCCGCCTGCTGGGCCGTGTCCCCTTCCAGCCAGACGCATTCCACCGTTTTTTCCGGCGTGAAGGTGCGCACCACCTGGGTGGGGGAGCCCTTGAGCCCGATGCGCTGGGGGTCGGCCTGCACATCGGCGGCAGAGAGCACCTCCAGCGGCGCTTGCAAGCTCTGTTTGACCCCGCGGATGGAAGCCATGCGGGGCATGTTGATGTCTTTGGCCACGGTGAGCAGCGCAGGCAGCTTGACCCGCACCTGCTGGGCGCCCTGGTCTGTGGCCTTGGCGCACAGCAGCTCCCCTTCCCTGGCCTCTAAAATGGCGGTGACGTTGGTCACCTGGGGAATGCCCAGGTCCTCGGCCAATTCCGGGCCGATCTGGGCGGTGTCGCCGTCGATGGCCATGCGGCCGCACAAAATCAGGTCAAAATCCCCCAAATGGCGCACGCCCAGGGAAAGGGTGTAGGCGGTGGCCAGCGTATCGGCGCCGGCAAAGGCCCGGTCGCTGAGCAGCAGGGCGGAATCCACCCCGCGGGACATGGCCTCCCGCAGCAGCCGCTCCACTGCCGGGATGCCCATGCTGAGGGCGCACACCGTGCCGCCCAGCTTTTCTTTCAGCCGCACTGCCTCTTCCATGGCGTAGGTGTCAAAGGGGTTGATCACCGATTGCCGCCCATCCCGGATGATGGTCTTGGTCTCCGGGTCCAGTTTGACTTCATTGGTGGAAGGTACTTGTTTGATACACACGATGATCTTCATTTCGCTTCCTCCTCCGCCGCGAACAGATTGCCCCGGTTGAGCTGGCACTCCGGGTCAAAGGCCAGCTTGAGCCGGCGCATCTGCCGGATGTGCTCCGGCCCGTACATCACCAGCAAAAACCCGGCTTTCAGCTTGCCCACGCCGTGTTCCGCCGAGACCGCGCCCCCTTTTTCCGTCACATAGGCGGCCCACTGGCGGTAGAGCTGCTGGCCTTTTTTGTACTCCTCCCCATCGTTGGGCAGGATGTTGACATGGAGGTGGTTGTTGCCGATGTGGCCCCAGATGGCCGATTCCAGCCCCTGCTCATGCAGCATGCGGTTGTACAGGGCCATCACCTCTTCCAGCTGGCTGTCGGGTACAGCCATATCCGTGCCCAGTTTGGTGATGGTCTTGTCCTTCTGCTTCCGTTTGTCGATCAGCATGTTGACGCATTCGGGAATGGCGTGGCGGAAAAACATCAGCCGGTCCAGGTCGCTCTGGTCCCGGGCCACCCAGGTATCCCCTTCGTCGCCGCCGGCCATGGTGATGGCGCGGCCCAGCTCCAGCAGGCGGGCCAGCACCTCTTCCTCCTGCTCGCCGTGGAGCTCCACATAAATGGCGGCCTGGTACCGGGCGGGGATGTCGTGGATCTGGGCAAAAGCGCTGTTTTCCCGCTTTTGCCGCCGCAGGATCTCCAGGGCGTCGCCGTTGAAGAACTCCGCCGAGACCGGCCGCAGCACAAAGGGCTGTTGCCCCTCTTCCAGCACTTCGCCCCGGATGAGCCGCACATAGCGCAGGGCCTTTTCTTCCCGGTCGAAAAAGGCGGTGACGCCCCAGACGATGGGCGGCAGGGGCACCAGCCGGATCTCGATCTCCGCCGTCACGCCCAGTGTGCCGTCTGCCCCGATGAACAGGTCGATCAGGTCCATGTCGTCGGCGGCATAGTAGCCCGATGCGTTTTTGGTGTGGGGCATCTGGTAGGTGGGCAGGGGGATCTGGATGAGCCGGCCGCTGTCGGTGCGCAGCGCCCCTTGGCGCTCTTTGGCGAAGTGTTCCCCCCGGCGGATGGTCAGCGTATCCCCATCGGCCAGCACCATTTTCAGCCGGCTGACATAGGGGCGCACCGAGCCGTAGTAAAGGGAGCGGGCCCCCGAGGCGTTGCAGTTGACCATGCCGCCCAGGGAAGCCGACGTCTCTGTGGGGTCCGGGGTGAAGAACTGTTCCGGCGCCCGGCAAAAGGCCGTATACGCCCGGAGGGAAGCCTCATCCCAGCCCGTGGTGTCAAAGTTTTTGTTCCGGATCTTTTTGCGCAGCTCCGCCAGCAGCACGCCCGGCTGCACCGTCAGGTAAAACGCGCCCTGGTCATCCTGCCGGCAGCCCAGCACCCGGTCCATGCGGCTCAGGTTCATCACATGGCCGCCGTCGGGCACCGCCGCCGCCGTCAGGCCCGTGCGGGAGCCCTGCAACGTCACAGGGGTTCCGCTGGCCTGCAGCTGTTTGAGCACCGCCTGGATCTGCTGGGTGCTTTTGGGGAAAGAGATGCTCTCCCCATGGCCTACGCTGCGGGATTCGTCCCGCAGGTATTCCTCGTATTCCGCTGTCATGGGGCGGATCAAGTTCTGCTCCATTTTGGCATCCACTCCTTTATTGGGCTTGGATCGTTTGATATCAGCACCATTGTAGCGCGCCATAAAAGAAAAATCTTTTGAAATTTTGATGGATTGTTTGCACATCTTGTCATTTCGTTGTATAATAGGACCATGAGAACCGCGCGAAGCCGCCCATAGGGCGCTGCGCGATCAAACAGGGAGAATGGGAAATGGAAACCGACAATAAGCAAAATTTTTGCAAGGACTTTACCGTTACATTCCATCAAAACGCTTCGTGGAAAATGGACAAGTTCCATTTTCACGACACTTACGAGATCTTGCTCTGCCTTTCCGATGGGGGTGAATTCTTTGTGGGCGAATCCACCTACCCCATCCGCCGGGGCGGGCTGCTGGTCTTCAACAACATGGACCTGCACCGCAGCGCAGGGGGCAGCGTGCCCAATTATGAGCGCTATGTGGCCCATTTCATCCCCGAATACGCCGCCAGCCTTTCCACCCCCCAGACCAACCTGCTCCGCTGCTTTGAGCACCCGGTGGGCTCTTACAACGGCAATGTGCAGCTGAAAGAAGAGCAGACCGAACGGCTGGTCGACTATTTCGAAGCCGCCCAAAACGCGGGCCACCGGGGGGATTATGGGGATGACCTGCGGCGCCAGATGGCTTTCATCGAGCTGCTGCTCTATGTCAATTCCCTTTTTGACCATGTGCAGCCCGAGAATGTCATCGCCCAAAAGGAGAGCTTTCACAAAGTGCAGCCCATCCTGCTCTATGTGCAGCAAAACTACCAGAACCCCATCACGCTGGACAGCATCTCCCAGCAGTTCTTCATGAGCAAATACTACCTGTGCCACCTGTTCAAAGATGTGACCGGCTTTGGCCTCAACGAATACATCATCAACCTGCGCATTTTGAAGGCCCGGGAACTGCTGCGGCAGAACATCTCCGTGCAGCAGGTGGGGGAGATCGTGGGCTTTTCCAACAACTCCCATTTCATCCGCACTTTCAAGACCATGGTGGGGGTCTCCCCCGGCCAATATTCCCACCGGTACCGCTGAGACTGCATCCCATACCGAAAAAGCCTGGCGCGGCTGCGCCAGGCTTTTTTTGCCGCCTTCCCCCTCAAAAGAGGAAACTGGCCGAGCAGTGCTCTTTGAGTTTTTCCATGTCTAAGATCGTCACGCCGCTGCGGTGGGTCGCAATGGCTTTTTGCTGGCGCAGCACCCGGTAGGCCCGGGCCACCTGCACCCGGCTGACCCCCAGCACGGCCGCCACCTGTTCCTGGGTCAGACCGATGCCCTGGCCCTGCTGCCGCCAGGCGGGGTAAGCCAGGTAGAGGAAAGTGGCCACTTTTTGCACGGCGCAGACATTCTGGTGGATCACCAGGCGGGCCGACTGCATGTTGGCATACACCGTGTGGAAATCCAGGGCAGCCACGGCAAAATCCGGGTCGGTACGCACCAGGGACTGGACCGCCTCCGGCTTGAGACAGAGCACCTGGGCGGGCGACAGCGCCACATAGCGGAAGGCGGGCTCCAGCACGAAGTGGAACTGCCTGCACTTGACCGGGTACAGCGAACCGGGGCCGTGGAAGGATTGGATGGCCTCGTTCCCCTGGTCATCCACCAGGGAAAAACAGCAAAACCCCTGTATGATGTAAAACAGGTCTGTGATCTCCTGGCCGGCGGCCGCCAGCACATGGCCGGCCGGCACCTGTTTTTGCTGCCAGGCCAGCTGGGCCAGCTTGGGGTAAAACGGCGTGAAATGATCGGCAAAATAAAAGCGGGTCTGCTCCATTGCCCCACCTCCTCTGTATCATTTGATATGGAACCCGCCCCCTGCCCTCTGTACAATAGGGGTATCGACGGATACCCGCCGGGCGGCTGCCCGGCCATTCCCAAGGAAGGATGGACGCTATGAAACACATTCTCATCGTGCAGGGCGGCGGCAGGCCCCGGGGCAACACCGCCCAGTTGGTGGAACATTTTGCCCAAGGCGCCCGGGATGCAGGGCACCAGGTGGAGACTGTCTCCCTGCTGCAAGTTCCGGTCAACGGGTGCCTGGGCTGCAACGCCTGCCGCTACGGCAAGCCCTGCGTGCAAAAAGACGGCTTTCAACAGCTGATCCCCAAGATCCAGTGGGCCGACCTGCTGGTGCTGGCCTCTCCTTTGTATTTTTGGACCATCTCCGCCAAGCTCAAAGCCTTCATCGAGCGCTTTTACTGCATTGCCCAGCCAGACGACCACCCGCCCCTGGGCCGCTATGAAAAATACCCGGAAAAGGACTGCGCTTTGCTGCTCACCGCGGCAGACAACTTTTTCTGGACCTTTGAACAGGCAGTCGCCTACTACCGGTTCGCCCTGGTCCGCTACATCGGCTTTCACGACAAGGGGATGCTGCTGGCCGGCGGCTGCGGCAGCACCAATGGCCAGCAGCAGATCGACAAGACGAACCACTTGGCGGAGGCCTACGCCTTTGGCAAAGGGATCTACCCCGCCGAATGACACAAAAGTCCAATGGTATGAAGTCAAGTAGGTGATGCAAGAAAATTTCAAATGGGAATGAGTAAAAAGGACCATGTAGGCAGGAAAAAGGCAACACAATCCAAAGCCCTGTCCCCGTAAATTTTTGAAACAGGGCTGCAACGTCAGAGCGGCAAGCAGTAAGCTCAGCCCTCCGGCGGGATATACAGGCGGTTGTCTTTCAGCAGTCGAAAGACCAACCGGACCAGTTTTCTGGCAGTTAAGGCGAGTGCGCGTTTGTGCTGGAACTTGTTGACCTCATGATATTTGAGGTTATAGTAGCGCCGGAACTCGGAGTCGCATCTTCTCACAGAGTTGGCGGCTTCCAGCAGGTAGTAGCGGAGATAGCGGTTGCCGGATTTGATCATCCGGGAGTGTTCCGCTTTAAATTCACCGGACTGGTCTTTGTGCCAGACGAGACCGGCAAACTTGGCGACAGAGGCTTGAGAATCAAAGCGGTGGATATCGCCGATTTCAGCGATGATACCGGCGGAGTAGACCTTGCCAATACCAGGAATGGAGGTCAAAGTGTTCGGGATGATCTCGAACTGCTGTTCAATTGCCTTATCCAGTACCTTAATTTGTTCTTTCAGGGCACGCATAGAGGCAATGGAAACGGACATGGCCTGATTCACGGTATCATTTACCGTCTTTGGCAGCCGGTAGGAGCCTTTGGCCGCAGCCCGTACCGCCTTGGCGGTGGCATCCGGGTCGACAAATTTGCCACGGCCTGCTTCGATGATGAAAGCTGTCAATTCTTCTAAGATAGCGTTTGCCAGGTCATCCACCGTTTCAAAGTGTTCCATGAGCGCAATGGTGGTGGCGCTGGTGTTTGGAATGGCCTTATCCTGAGCGATTCCGGAACATTTCAGGAATAAGTAGTTGGCGAACCGCTGTTTCTCCCGAGTCAGGTTCTGAATCACGTCGAATCTGGCCCTGGTAAGAGTTCTGAGCGCCTGGTAGCGATAGTCGTCCATATAGACCTCCTTGGCAATCCTGCCAAAACGGAGATGGTCGGCAATCACAAAGGCGTCCACCCAGTCATTCTTAGGCAGGTCAGGATAGGCTTCTTTAAATTTCCGCACCTGCTTCGGATTGAGGACATGGATCTTCCGCTGGAACCGGCCCAAGCTGCCATCCTCTCGGAGGGCATAGACCAAGCTGTCCCCGTAGATGGAGGTGGCTTCCAGGCCAATCACCACACGCTCAAGCTGCATGGAACGCAACGCCGACACGATCTTCTCTGATAACAGTTTAGCACCGCCCAGGTTGTTTTGCACGGAAAAACTGGAGTACTCGCTGCCGTCCGGTTTCATCAGGTAGGCCACATTATTTCTGCTGCTCACATCAATGCCAACAAATAGTGGCTTCATAGTTTTCACCTCCCCGCATGGAGATTTCAGGCCAGCAGGCTTTGAGATACCCATGATCACCGGAGCATCCGCAACCTCGCGTATCAGAATCATTCCGGAGCAGGCCAATGCGAAAGCCCTCACTGCTGAAAGGGCGGTCTTGCCTCCGGCAAACAGCCAATGTGTTTGCGGCTGACTTCCGGCTCAGGGGAACGGACTTTCAGTGAAGCAGCCTTTCAGGCTCAACTGGAGAAGTCAGAACTTGCCCCTGCTGTCCTACAGCTATTGTATCACGGGCATCCCAAAGCCTGCTGATACCTAAAATTATTAACTTTGAAACTTATTATACGAGACCGGCTATAAAGGGATGTCAAGAGAAGATTTCTAAATAGCTGGGGAATAGGGGGTGTTGTCACGAAGGACAGCGAAGATGATATTCACCAT
>JABLTT010022029.1_pt1 | contig 10036 bp, 8 predicted proteins | sample 7160061 | NCBI WGS metagenome assembly JABLTT01 (sample SAMN14651232, study PRJNA627086) | human gut metagenome | isolation source: feces | host: Homo sapiens | reverse complement strand
TCCAACTCGCTCTGCAGAGTTTTCAGCGTCTTCATGACATGTTCGTAATCCATACGCTTGGGACCGATGATACCGATCGTACCTTTCATGCCTTCTCCCAATTCGTAGGTTGCTGTTACGACGCTGCAGTCTTTCATTGTCTTGACCGGAGTCTCATCCCCAATGTAGACCTGAATCCCGTGATTTTCTTCACTTGCCAGTGTCTCTGTCACCAGATCCGCCAGCTGCTGCTTCTCTTCAAATGCACTGATAATCTCCTGAGCACTCTGCTTATCGCTCAGCTCCGGATATTTGAAAATGTTCGTCGCACCACTCGTGTAGATCTCCATATCATCATCTACATGAATAATCTCCGCCACGGCATCCAGCACATCACTGATCACCCGGCTGTGAATTCCTGCCTGCTCCTTCAATCGTGCGATCAGACCAAGATTGATCTGTTCGATCGACATGCCGTTGAGTGTTGTATTCAAAAGCATATTCAGCTTCAGAAGCGTCTCACCGGCAAGCACCTCACCAACCTGTATGATCTTGTTCTTGATCACGTTTCCATTCATCACGATCACTGCCACGATCTGTTCCTGATCCACCTGTGAAAGCTGAATGAACTTCAATGTGTTCCGGCTGTTCACAGGAGCGGAAACCATCGTTGCATAATTGGTATTCACAGCAAGCACTTTCGCAGCCTGCTTCAGCACCTGATCCACTTTATCGGATTTTTCAAGCATCGTGTTGCGCAGCTCTGTGATCTCGTGCTCCTTTTCCTCCATCAGCATATCCACATACAAGCGGTAGCCTTTGTCGGAAGGAATCCTTCCTGCCGAAGTGTGCGGCTGGAAAATGTATCCCAGATCCTCCAGATCAGCCATCTCGTTGCGTATCGTCGCAGAACTCAAATTCAAATCCGTGTATTTGGAAAGTGTTCGGGAACCAACAGGCTCTCCGGTCTCCAGATAGTTTTGGATAATCGCTTTTAAAATCGTGAGCTTACGCTCGCCAAGTTCTGTATTCAATCCCATCAGACCTTCCTTTCTCTCACCTGAGGTTTTTCTTATTAGCACTCCTTTGTTTTGAGTGCTAACACCTTCCGTATATTAAGATAGCACCATGGTCTGTATTTGTCAACCATGTTTATATATTCTTTATACTTTTTATATTTCCCCTTGTTTCCAATTTATAACCCTGTACTTTTTTCACTTCTAATACAACAGCTTATTTCCTTTTTCGCAAATCTCATAAATCTCATCATACTTCGCTTCGATCATCGGCGTCAGTTTTTCCGTCTGGTTTCTCACAATTTTCTTATAAAGGAAATACGGCAGGATCCATCCCAGAAATCCGGGAATCGCAAAAATAATACACAAAAGAATTTTCGGCGGATCTGCTGTCACCGCAAACGTAGAACATGCAATAAATGCAGTTCCGATCACTCCTGCTGCCAGCGCCCATATTGTCGCTTTTGATGTCTTACTGTTTTCCAGCGACTGAATTTCCCGGACACAGGCTTCAAAGTTTCGCTGCAGCCTTGTAAGCTCCGTTTTATTTACAATTTTCCGATCACGTTTCAATCGCAGAGTCATCATCTTCTCGACCCCCGGATGACGACTCTGGCTGCTCTGCGGCAGATTGTCATCCGGTTCCCACCCAAAATTCTCATATCCATCTAACAAAAAGGAGGCCTGACTGCTGTTTGCACTCACTTCTTTATATTCATATGCCACAAAATTTCTCTGTGACTTTTCTGTATTTTTCATAACTGACCAAACTCCTTTCCCGCCATGGGCAGTGTCACAATAAACGTACTGCCCTGTTTTTCTTCACTTAGGACCTGAATCTCCCCATCCATAAGCTCCAGCACCTGTTTTACCATTGCCATCCCCAGTCCGTTTCCCTCTTTGGAATGAGACGTATCTCCCTGATAAAATTTATCAAATATATGTTTCATGGTATTTTTGCTCATACCGCAGCCGGTATCCGATACAGAGATTGTCACCCCCTGCTCATCCGACAACTGACGAACCGTGATCACACCGCCCAGCTCGGTAAACTTGACCGCATTAGACAACAGATTATTCCACACCAGTTCCATCAGATCCTGATCCGCATAAATTTCTGCCCGATCCTCCATTTCTACTTCCATCTCGATCTCTTTTTTCTCCCAGGCAGATTCATATTGCAGAATGCAGTCACATAACTGTCTGCACACATCATACACTTCTGCCTCCGGCTGTATTTTCTGGTTTTCCAGCTTATTCATCTTTAAAATATTGCTGATCAGATCAGACAGGCGCGTTGCTGTATTTTCAATGGCTTCCCCATATTCTCTGCGCTGTTCTTCCGACAACGCATCCCTCTGCAAAAGTTCCGCATAATTTTTAATAATAGAAAGCGGTGTTTTCATCTCATGAGAAACATTTGACACAAAATCTGTTTTCAGCGTTTCAATGCTCCCTAGTTCTTCCACCATCTTATTAAAATCCAGAATCATGACATCCAGATAATCCCGTTTCTCCATTGTATGAAATGTAGGTACATAGACGGAAAAATCTCCGTTCGCCACTTTTCTGGTAGCCTCTGCCATTTTATACAGTGGTTCTTCGTAGGTTCTTTTTACCTTCCATCTGGTAAACAGCGTCAGTCCCATGGCAACCATTCCCCAGTAACACATCGGCACCACGGTCATCACCGCTTTATTCCAGCCTGCCGAATTCATAAACACGATCAGTCCGGTATGTATCCCCGACATCAGAAACAGAACCCCAATATAGATTCCAAATAAAGAAACCGGAAATAAACTTTGCTTTACTTTTCCCCTTTGTTCCTCTCGTTCTTTCATTGCAGCACCACCTTGTATCCAAGCCCGCGGACTGTCACAATCTTAAATCCGTCACAGGCTGACAGTTTATCTCTGAGTTTTGTAACATAAACATCCACAGCCCTCAGACTGGTATCTGTCTCCACACCCCAGAACTCGTCCATGAGCTGCGCTCTGGAAAACGTTTTTTTCGGATAAGACAAAAGCTTGTAAATAATATTAAATTCTCTTGTAGTAAGACTGATCTCTTCTCCGTCAATTTCTGCACTCATAGCATCCGCATCCAGTATCAGATTTCCCACCGTAATTTTTCTTTCCATCTCTATATTTGCCCTGCGAAGCAATGCCCTTACACGAAGAAGCAGTTCATCCAGTTCTATCGGCTTTACCATATAGTCGTCGATCCCGAGCTGAAACCCTTTCCGCTTGGACGGCAGATCATCTTTTGCCGACATAAACAGGATCGGAATCGTCTCATTTATCCGGCGAACTGTCCCGGCAAACTCAAACCCGTCAATCTCCGGCATCATAATATCAGAAATAATCAGCTGGTACACCGTATGATACATTTCCTCATATGCCGCAGCTGCCGACAGACACCCCTTCGCCTGAAAACCACTGTCATTCAGATAGGTACATACAATCTGATTTAATTTTTCATCATCTTCCACTACAAGTATACGAATCATTTTTATCTTCTCCTTTTGTATCTCTTCCCATTTTCCTAAAATACAGGACGATCCTAACACATTTTTGTTTTCGTTTTGTTTGTGAATTATGTACAAATTGTAAACAAAAAACAAGGTGCGGTCAATTTTTTCTTCTGACGCACCTGTTTCTGACTCTTTTATTTTAAAGATTTGATAAATTAAATGAGACAAAGTAAATCCACAACTCCTTTGCAATCTCTGGTGCTGCATAACTCCATGCAATACTCATGCACATCCCGATTCCAACTGTACCAATCATTGCAATCAATACTGTAGCTATCGTCTTTTTGGACACTCTGCCTGCCTTGTTCTTTTCTTTCATATTCTCATACCTGCCTTTCTTTGTTTGATGGTATGAGAATAGCACTCTTTTGTTTATCCAATGTTTGATATTTGTTTCTGAATTATTAAAAGCTTCAAAATCTTTTCCTACAGCAGAAATTCGCAGAACACATAATTGCTGACATCAATCCCTCTTTTTGTCAGCCGGATTTTATCCTCTTTCACTTCTAACATTTTTTCCTGCTCCAGTTTTTCAAGCACGTCTCCGTAGATTTCTTCTATCGTATTTCCAAAACAATTCTCAAACTGGATTCCGGAGATTCCCTGCATCTTTCGAAGTCCCAGAAACATAAATTCTTCCATGGCATCTTCCTTTGTCAGCACTTCGATTTCTTCCCGCAGATCTTCTCCTGATCCTATTCTTTCTATATAAGAGGTCATATCTGTACAAAGATGGTATCTGGTATTGGAAATAAAAGACGAGGCTCCCAGACCGATCCCTAAATACTCTACTCTGCTCCAATACCCCAGATTGTGTCTGCACTCTTTTCCTTCCCGTGCATAATTGGAAATCTCATAGCGATGAAATCCATATTCTTCCAGAATTCCCTCTGTCCGCTCATACATCTGCCGCTCTGCATCTTCATCCGGAAGAGGCGGATATTTCTCCTGATCTGTCTGTCCTTTTCCATACCACTGATAAAATCGGGTTCCTTCCTCAATGATCAGACTGTACGCAGAAATATGCTCCGGATGCAATTCTGCCACCGTACGAAGGGTGTGCTCCCAGCTTTTTACGGTCTGTCCGGGAATGGCTGAGATGAGATCAATGTTGATATTATCAAATCCTGCCTGCCGTGCCATGTCATAGGATTCCCGAAATTCTTCATACGTATGGATTCGTCCCAGCATTTTCAGTTCCTCATTGTTGACAGACTGTAATCCGAAACTGATCCTGTTGATTCCCGCCTGTTTCCATCCTTCTAGTTTTTCTTCCGTCACAGTTCCCGGATTTGCTTCGATTGTAATCTCCGCATCCCTGTCGATGGTAAATACCTGTCTCAGCATTTTAAAAATCTCACCCATCTGTTCACACGACAAAATGGACGGAGTTCCTCCGCCCACAAAAACAGAAGATACCTGGTAAGATGAAGCAACCTCGCGGTATCTTTGTATTTCTTTTTTTAATGCATCCACATACTCCGCTTTGGCTGCATCATTTGCCGGTGCAGACAAAAAGTCGCAATAGGCACATTTCTGTACGCAAAACGGAATGTGGATATATAATTCTAATTTCTGCATCATACAGTCCTCTTTCTTTTTTAATAGGTACAGTATAATACAATCTGTTTTTGCTGTATACCTTTATCCCACAGAAAAAACAGTCAAAATGATCAGAAAATTTTCTCCATTTGCCTCCGGGAAATGGTAAAAATGACTTTCCGGAACAACTGCCTCCCACTCTTTGGTTGCTTCTGAAGGCTCTGGTCTTCTGCTGATATTCACCTGCTCCCAATCCCTCGGTGTCTCAAAATATGAGAACAGCAGATTTTCATGCAGAGAAATCATCTGGTAACGATCCCCCACGAGAAGACCTTCCCGCACAATCGACTGGTGATGACCAACATAGGAGCTTACCTTCTACGGATATAAAACTGCAATTCGTCCGCACCGTGCTTCCGGCGTTTTTTTTCGCTTCCACACCTCCACGGATTTCGGCTCATCGAACCAGAAGACCGGATACATATACAGCCAGCGGCGTTTTGTATTTCCCCCGCCTTTTACGGATGACCACACCTCCAAAAACTCCTGCAGATCTAAAAACCACCCTTCTGCAATCTGCTCCATATTCTTTTCCCAGAGATGCTCTGACAGCTCCGGAATTTTTTTCCAATATATTCCACATAGAAAAGTAACATATTTTGACAACATTGCGCAGACTGCTGATCAGCTCTGCCCCCCTTTCAAGATACAGTGTCACATTACTTTTCAATACGATCGTTCCACTTAAAAACTGACCAATCGGGACAATGACACGTCCGCCTCCTGCCACTGTACAGGCATCCACTGCCGCCTGAATCGCTGCTCTGTTGTTTGTTGTGCCGTCTGCGACTGCACCATAGTCTGTTATTCTATAATCCATCGTTTATTTCCTCCATTCCAGAGAATCAATCCCATCCATAGAAATTACCTCTCCCTCTTGTCCTGCCACCTGAATATCCTCCAGTACCAGAGTTTTGATATTTCTCGCAAAAATTCCCATTTTACAGATATTCTGATCAATTCCATCCATCATCGCCGGCTGTCCACTGGCTGCATCTTCTGCATAGCTGACCTGAATGTGCTTCATTTCCACACGCTCAATTTTCTGCTCCGGGAGACCGTAGAAAAACGCAGCTGCCACATGACAGTTTTTAGCCTGAATATTACGAAAACACAGTTCTTTGATCTGTGGAGTTCTCTCATCCACCGCAAGCGGCTCCTTGCACTGTACATACTCGCTGTGTCCGTCCGGATCGCAGAAATAGAAACTGTTGATCACAAACGGAGTCAGCACAGAATCCATCCTAATATCTTCAAACAAAATACCGTCGATCACAGCATCCTTACCGCGTCCTCTTCTTGTCTTGATCCGAAGCCCCCGGTCTGTATTGAGAAACACACACTGTCTTGCCTGCAAATTTTTGATTCCTGCCGCCATCTCACTCCCCAACGTAATTGAACCATGCCCATCCCGCATACAGCACTGGCGGATTCTGATATTGGAAGAAGGAACTTTGTATTTTGCTCCCACGGAAATTTTACCTGACTTCACGGCAATGCAGTCATCGCCCACAGAGAACAAACATCCTGTGATTTCTACATCGTCGCAGGATTCCGGATTCAATCCGTCTGTGTTCGGGGAAACCTTTGGTCCAAGCACCGTCACTCCAATAAATTTCAGATGACTGCAAAAATACGGATGAATATTCCAACTCGGACTATTCTGTACTGTGATTCCGGTAATTGTCACATCCTCACATCGATTCAAAAAGATCATACGCGGTCTTGCCGCACCACGAACCTCTTTTGCATCCAGCCACCAGTTTTCCCAGGAAGCATTTCCATCAATTGTACCTTCTCCGCAAATCGTCACATCCTTTATGCCGATTCCATTCATGATTCCGGCAAACATATTCTGGGCTTCTCCTTCCCAGGTTCCGAGAATATATTCGTTTTCCTGATCCTCACTCTGGTAAGTTCCCCTTAGAATTGAAAACCTCTCACGCTCTGTATATGCCGAAAGCACTGCACCTTTTGCCAGCTCCATTGTGAGATGATCTTTCAGAAACAGACTGGTCACTCGATACGTTCCTTCCGGAATCAGCACACGACTGTTTCTCGGGCATGACATGATCGCTGCCTGAATATATGTCGTATCGTCCTGTACGCCATCTCCCTTTGCACCAAAATCACGCACATTCAATGTATAATCCTGTGTATCTGTGCAGAACATAATCTCAGCTGCTTCTTCCCCTCTTTCTACAGAAACATGATACTCTTTGCCAGGCTCCAGACCCTGCAGGAGATTCACAACCTGCCTGCTCTCTTTGTAAAACACTCCATTTAAAGATATCCGACAGGGTTCTTCCATCTCGTAAACACTTCCTTCACAACATTCCAGAGCCGCTGTACGTGCATGTTTCCAAATTACGTTTAACTCCATTTTGATCTCCTTTATGTATTTTCCACACATTGTAACAGCTTACATTATTTATTTCCACCTATTCACATTTCTATTTCCTTATCAATCGTATGTTATCATTGTGTTTTTTAATTGTCAATTATGTATTTTATATAATAATCACCTGCAGATTTATATAAAATATACAATACCATTTTCGAAAATCATATGCTATTATAGTAGAAAACCACTCTCCTTCTTTGCAATTAGTGTTAGCACTTACATTTTGGATTGGTTTCTGAAATTTTTAAGGAGCATTCAGTTATGAATATATATGATATTTCTCAAAAGGCAGGGGTATCCATTGCCACTGTTTCGCGGGTTTTAAACGGCAGTGAAAAAGTCAGCGAAAAAACCCGAAAAAAAGTGCTTGCTGTCATGGAAGAAAACAGCTACACACCAAATGCCTTTGCCAGAAGTCTCGGACTGAATTCCATGCACACTGTTGGGATTCTCTGTTCCGACTCCTCGGACGTTTACCAGGCACAGGCAATTTATTATCTGGAGCGGGAGCTTCGCAAGAATTCCTATGCATCCATGCTCTGCTGCACAGGGTATGAGCTTTTGGAGAAACAGAGCTATTTGAACCTGCTTTTGTCCCGCAATGTAGACGCTGTCCTTCTGATCGGTTCTCACTTTATCGAGAACTCTCCGGAGGAAAACCGCTATATTCTGGAGGCCGCTTCCAAAATCCCTGTTTTTATCTTAAACGGAGAATTAAAAGGAGACAATATATACTCCATTCTCTGCGATGACTATATGGCATTGAAAGATATGACAGACCTGGTCTTCGCCAGAGGATCTGAATCCCCGATTTATTTATACCGAACGCTCAATTACAGCGGACAGAAAAAAATCCAAGGATTCCTGGATTCGTGTGCGGAACATGGACTGGACATATCTCAGAAAAATGCGTTTTCCGCACCGGGAGACTTGCACAAAGCATGTTCTATCTTAGAACAACTCGATGCAGACGGCATTTCTTTTGACTGTGTCCTTGCTGCAGATGACGAACTCGCCACAGGCGCTGTAAAATACGCACTGAAAAAGCACCTTCGAGTTCCCGAGGATTTTCAGGTGACTGGATACAACAATTCCGTACTCGCCGCTTGCAGTACACCAGAGATCACAACCATCGACAACCGGGTAGAATATATGTGCGTCACTGCCGTGTCACAGATGATGCAGGTATTTCAGAAAGAAATTCCGCCTTCCAGAACAATGTTTTCCGGAAATATTGTAAAAAAGCAGACAACAAAATGATGGCAGGAGCGTAAGGCTTCTGCCATCATTTTAAAAGCTATTTTATTTTTGCACCTTCTACAACCAATTCTTCTTTGTACTCTTCTCCATAAGTAGCTACCAGTGTCTCATCATAATCTTTATGGAAGAACTGCTCTTCTTTCAGAGATTGAATTTCCTCATTGATCCAGTTTAACAACGTTTCATTTCCTTTCGCACCATCAATATCAGACTTGTCGTCTTGATCATTAATAAAAAATAATTGCACAAGAAGTGGTGTATTTCTGCTGAGTTCTATGTACATCACTGCTATTTGCCTAAAAAAAGAATTCGCTCATTTTGTAGGATAAAAGAAATGCCGACTCATAACCCGATTAACCCCCGTTATAAATCGACACCCCAATCATAATTTACCTATCCAGTTCTCTTTGATTCTTTCGCAATGTTTTTTTGCGACTTGTCACCATACACTGCCTACTCTTTTTCACAAACAAGACTTACATCGGCGTTCCCACCTCGATCAGATTACCGTCCAAATCATAAAACCGAACCACCTTCTGCCCCCAGCTATGTGTCGTAAGACGATTGACATACTGGATAGAAGGATACAAATTTTCTAATTTTTGAACAAATTTTTCTATCTCACGTTCTTCAAAATACAGTTCGCAGGAATTGCTCTCTGGAATAATTTCTTTTTCAAGGAACTTCTTCCAGATTTTTTCTTCCTGCAGTACCAGACCTTCTGTTAAAATCATATTCCCATCATTATCAAGCACCACATTAAGGCCAAACAAGTCATGATAAAACTGCTTTGATTTTTCAATATCTTTCACAACGATCAATATATTTTTTAATTTCATTCTGTTTTTTCTCCTTCCATATCCGTTCCTATTGTATTTATAATTGGATTATACATAACTCTATATTTTTTGTATATCTTTATTTTCAAAACAAAAAAGACGCCTCCACCGGGAAACGCCTTTTTGTTCTTTATTCTGCCACTGCTTTGTGATGTTTATCTTTATAAATGACCAGATACATCCCAAGATGGTCACGGAATGTAAGGATGCGAAGCATAGAAAGGATGTCAATGCACAACTTTTTGAATCCTTCAAATACGTTTGCTACACTCTCATCTTCCACTTCCCAGAAGATTACCTGTTCCGTATGCAAAACGGGTAATTGGTGCAATTTTACAATTCGGTTTCATAGTTTAACTTTTCTCCTTTAATATACTTCTTCTAAGTCAAACTCAAAATAACG
>JABLTT010094166.1_pt1 | contig 10057 bp, 9 predicted proteins | sample 7160061 | NCBI WGS metagenome assembly JABLTT01 (sample SAMN14651232, study PRJNA627086) | human gut metagenome | isolation source: feces | host: Homo sapiens | reverse complement strand
GTTTAACACCCCACTTGTTATTCAGTATACCATACTGTCTAACAAATGGGGTGCTGTTCAAGCACATGGCCGGGTCTTTTTATCATAGGGGATAGAAGGGGCGCAAGCCCTGCCGAAGCCCAGCGGCAAAACCAGGGCAAATGTGCTTCGCCTCAGCCAAGGTTATGCGTTGGCGTATCCTTTCAGCAGGCGGACATAGAAATCGACGTTGTCCGTCAGGATATCACAGGCGATGTGCTCGTTGACCTGATGGGCGCCGCCCCAGCGGGAATCGGACTTCAGGCCGGTGAAGCGGTACACGCTGTGGGAGGGGCTCAGGCTGCAATAATAGCGGGAATCCGTGCCGCCCAGCAGCATGGCGGGGATGAAGGTGATGCCGGGGTACTTCTCTTCCATGATGGATTTCATCAGGCGGTAGCCCGGGGTGTCGATGGAGGAGACTTCCGGCGGGTTGTGGCCCTTGACCAGGCGCACTTTCACGCCTTCGGGCACGATGCTCTCCAGATGCTTTTGCAGCTCTTCCACTGTGTCGCCCGGCAGCAGGCGGCTGTTGGTGATCAGGGTGGCGCGCTCCGGCAGGATGTTAGCCTGGTCGCTGCCTTTGCACATGGTGACAGCCGTGGTGGTGCGGGTCATGGCGTTGAGCTGTTTATTGGCTGCGCAGAGGGGCTTCAGCTTTTCCCAGTTGGCTTCCGGGTCTTGGAACAGTTGGCCCAGTTCGCCCGGGGTGAAGGGGGCCATGGCCTTCATCTGCTGGATGACCGGGGCCGTCAGCTTCTGGGGCAGGGGATTCTGCTCGATGAGCCAGGCGGTATGGCCGATGACGCCCAGGGCCGAATGCTCGGGAGGCTGGGCCGAATGGCCGCCCGGGTCTTCCATGGAAAACTCAAAGTCGGCGTATCCTTTTTCGCAGGGGTAGATCTCTGCCACCCATTTGCCGTCTCTTTGCGAGACGCCGCCGCACTCATCCACGGCCATGCCCAGGGTGACGCCCCGCTTTTTCAGCTCTTCCGACAGGATGCCAGCGGCAGCTTCCGGGCCGCCCATGATCTCTTCGTTGTAGCCAAAGGCCAGATAAATGTCATAATCGGGCACGAAACCATCGGCGATCAACAGCTCCAGGGCATCCAGATAGGCTTGGATGTTGCACTTGGAATCGGTGGAGCCGCGGCCCCACAGGCAGCCGTCGGCCACCACGCCTTCATAGGGCGGGTACTTCCACATGGAGTGGTCGCCTTCGGGCACCACGTCCTGATGGGCGGTCAGCAACAGAGGCTCTTTGCCAGATTTGCCGGTGCCCTTCCAATGGTACAGCAGGCCCACCCGGCCGATGACCTCTTTTTCAAAGGTCTTATGTACCAAGGGGTATGTTTCTTCCAGGTACTTGTGCAGGCGCAGGAAGGCGTCTTTGTCGATCTTGTCCGGATCCACACTGGAGACGGTGGGGATCTGTACCATGCCTTGCAAGTGTTTTACGAAAAGTTCATTGTCGTATTGCATGACGGCTACCCTCTTTCTTTGCATCGGTTTTTACCTGCCGCTCTGCCGGACTGGTTCAGGGTATCCAAGAACCCGGCGGCGGAAGGCCGTTTTGTTGTTGGTTCTGACCACTCCCATACTAGCACATTTTCCGCAAGTGTGCAATCTTTTTGGCAGAAAAAGATTAGCTCATACTAACCGGGCGGATGTGCAAATTTTCGGGCCCATTTTGCCAAATTTGCATTGTCAGCCGCCGGCATTTAGGGTATCATGGAAACGGCGCTGTGCGCCGGAGCAACAGAGAAGACCGTTGGGGGAATGAGAAATGGATTTTAATTTGCAGACGCTGCTCATCGTGTGCCCGCTGGTGTTTTTATCGGGCTTTGTGGATTCGGTGGCCGGCGGGGGAGGGCTGATCTCCATCCCTGCTTATGTGTTCGCCGGGCTGCCGGTGATCAATGCCTACGGCACCAACAAATTTTCGGCGGCCCTGGGCACCTGCATCTCTTCGTTCAAGTATTTCAAAAGCGGGCATGTCCACGTGAAAACGGCGCTGGCCAGCGGCGCCGGCGCGCTGATCGGCGCATGGCTGGGCTCCCAGCTGGCCATGGTGATGGAAGAGCGGGTGCTGCGCTACTGCCTGATGGTGGTGCTGCCTGTGGCCGGCATCTTTATTTTGTGCAACCGGAAGTTCGGCGAAAACGACGACGAGCACGACCAGGTCAAAGCACTGTATCCCAAGGCTTTTGTCATCGGCCTGTTCCTGGGGGCCTACGATGGGTTCTTCGGCCCGGGCACCGGTACGTTCCTCATCATCTTGTTCTGCCTGGTGCTGCGGCTGCCGCTGATCACCTCGTCGGGCAATGCCAAAGTGACCAACCTGGCCTCCAACATCGCGTCGGCCGTGGCCTATGTGCTGGGGGGCAAAGTGCTGTTTTGGCTGGGCATCCCCGCCGCCTGCTGCACCATTGCCGGCAACTATTTGGGGGCCCACCTGGCCATTAAAAACGGCGCGAAGATCATAAAACCCATCATCGTGGTGGTGATCGTGCTGCTGATGATCAAGATCATCACCGAGATGTTTTAACGGCAAGAGGGAAAACGATGGAAAATATCGAATACCGGCAGCTGACGGCGGCGGACTTTGCCGCCGGTGCTTTGGACGGTTTCGTCCGTACACAACAAGTCCACTGGTGCTGGCGCTGGCGGCAGGGCCGCCTCGTGCTGGAAGAGCATCCTTTTGTAGACGACTGGAAGGAAGAGCAGCGGCGCTTGGTAGAAAGGCTGGGGCGGGAAGCAGCCGGGTGCGGCTGGGCCTACGGCGCTTTTTGCCAGGGGGAGCTGGCGGGGTTTGCCTTGCTGGACTGCCGGCCCAGAGGCAGCAGCGGGCAATACCGGGAGCTGCATATGCTCCATGTCTCCCAGCCTTACCGGCGCTTTGGCATAGGCAGCCGGCTGTTCTGCATGGCATGCCAAGGGGCAAGGCAGGCCGGGGGAGAAAAGCTCTATCTATCCGCCCATTCTGCCCGGGAAACGCAGGCATTTTACCGGCGTTTGGGCTGCGTGGAAGCCCAGGAGCCCCAACCGGATCTGGTGGCAGAAGAGCCCTTTGACATTCAAATGGAATATGTGCTGTAAAAAGAGCCCCCGCCAGCGTGTGCAAGCTGGCGGGGGCTTATGGCAGCCGGGGATAGGGCAGGCAAGCGCCCTTGCCCGGTCATGCCAAGGAGACCGGTTCCACATGGCGGTTGTTTTTATCGCCCTGGGCATAATAGAGCTGGAACATGTTGGGCTCAAAGGGCAGGCTCCGGGCGGCAGATACCGCTTCTTCTTGCGACATTTCAGGCAGCATCACCGAAATGCCGCAGCTTTGGGAGACTTCCCGCAGGGTGGGGATGACCGTGATGGCATACTTTTCCCGCAGGATCTTTTGAGCGGTCATGGCGTAATGGGTGTTCTCAAAGGAGATCACATAAAAATCCGTGCGTTCCATCAGATCTTCATCATCTTGCCGCAGGCCGTCACAGCCTCCAGGATCTCATACATGTTGCTGACCGTGCCGCACAGAGCCTTGTCGCTCAGGTCATAGTAGTTCAGGCAGGTGCCGCAGACCACGACCCGGGTGCCTTTTTCCATCAGGGCTTTCAGGCTGTCCACGATCTGGCCGGGCTGGCACACCAGCTCCACGCCCTCGTTCATAAAGGCCACCACCGAGGGCGGGGTGTCCATCTGGGTCAGGGTGTAGAAATACATCTGGATCAGGTTGTGGCCCAGCTCGTTCTCTGCCGAGCCGATCCGGTTTTCCGTGCAGAACACCGCCCAGGAAGTGTCTTCATAGGCAGGGGCTTTCTGCAGGTCGGCATTGGGGTCTTTTTCCAAGGTGACGGTGTAGATGCCGTCTTTTTCCTCATGGGAGCAGGTGTAGCCAACGCTGGCGGCAAAACGGGTCAGGTTTTGCACGGCAGTGGTGTTGTCCACCAGGGTCTGGATGGCCTCCTGGCCACTTTGTACCGCTGCTTTGGTCATCAATACGGGCTTGGGGCAAGCCTGGCCCCGCGCGTCTACGACAAACATCAGGATCCCTCCGGTTTTATTATAATCAGCAAAATACGGCATTTTTGCCGCCCTTATTATAACAGCCGGCAGAGGGACCGTCAATTCTACAGGGCCGGAGCATCACAAAAATCAATAAAGGAAAGGGGATCTATCGGGGCAGGCGATGGGTCAGCTGCTGAAATCCTCCAACAGCATCTGGAGCTCCTCTTCGGTGCGCAGGCCAATGCCCCGCTCCAGCATCTGCCGGTCATAGGTAGGCAGGGCCAACGTGTCGAAGTCGGTGACATATTGGGGCCGTTGCTGGTCCAAAGAAGAATAGATGGCGATCTTGCCCTGGTATTCTTTCATGATGTAGCGGTAAGGGGGCACCGGTTCCTGCTGCTGGTAGTCGGCGGATTGCACCGGGGATTGGGCTTGGGCGGGCTTGCCCGGCAGAAAAATGGCGGCCAATGCCAGGCCCAAAGCGGCTAAAATGGCAGCGCTCAGGGCCGCGTAGCGGACTTTGATGGATCGCATGGGGATCCTCCTTTCTCAGGTTCCTATTGACCATTTTTTCCACAAAAACGGAGGGCTATACAAAAGTCTTGGAATTTTCAGTGGAAAATGACTGTTTTTATGGTATAATAACGGGGTAGCCAAGGGCCTGCCCGGAACATTGGGCCCCTTTCCGCCGCCTTGGCGGCGAGAGGCCTGCTGCCGCAAGGAACGGCTGCGAGGCCAGCCTGCATTGGCCAGCATGGCTGCCGGGCCGCAAGTAGGCGGCGGCCCGAAACTTGGCCAGATGACGGCGGACGATGCCGCCGGAACATCACTTCGACTGTTTGCCCAGCAGACGCCAGCTCTGGCGGACGCGCTGCGGCAAAGGGTCCGTGGGGAAAAGCAAGAGAGGATGCGCGCCCTGTGCGCCGCTCATCGACCCTGCGAAAGGAGAACGAGTTTTGAACCATTCAATCAATCAGCCTGAGGACCAGAACCCCAATCCTTCTGGCCGGCGGCGGAAAAAGAAAAAGCGAAAAAAGCGCATGTTCAACGGCATGCGGCCCGTGCCCTTTGTTTTGCTGTCCATGGTTCTCATCGGTGTGACCACCATGGCGATCTGCGGCATGGCCTTTGCCTGGTATGTGCATACGTACATCAACCCCAATATCGACATCAATTTAGATGATTTCCGGCTGAATTTTACCAGCTTTGTCACCTACATTGACGAAAATGGGCAAGAACAGAATTTGGCGGAACTCCATGGCAGCGAGAACCGTGTGTGGGTGGATCTGGAGGAGATCTCCCCCGATTTGCAGCATGCCTTTGTCGCCATAGAGGACAACCGGTTTTATGAACACGGCGGCGTGGATTGGAAGCGCTCCATCGGCGCGGCGCTGAACTATGTGTTCCACTTCCGGGATAATTTCGGCGGCGGTTCCACCATCACCCAGCAGCTGATCAAGAACCTGACGGGGGACAACGAGACCTCGGTCAAACGAAAAGTGTCAGAGATCATGCGGGCGCTGGAGCTGGACAAAAACTACGAAAAAGACGAGATCCTGGAGACATATCTGAACACCATTTACCTGGGGCAGAACGCCTATGGGGTCAAAGCGGCAGCCCAGACCTATTTTGGCAAAGAACCCAGCGAACTGACTTTGGTGGAATGTGCCGCCATTGCGGGCATCACCAAGAACCCCTATCAGTATGACCCGATCCGGTTCCCGGAATACAACAAAGAGCGGCGCGACCTGGTCCTGGAGCAGATGGAGAAGTATGGCTACATCTCGGAAGAAGAGATGAAAGCCGCCCAGGCAGAAGAACTGCAGCTCAAAGAGGACGACGGCACGGAAGAAGAGGAAGAAGTTTGGTCCTACTTCGTGGACGAAGTGTTCAACAGTGTCGTGGAAGACCTGATGGAGGAAAAGGGGTACAGCAAGGAAGTGGCCCGGCAGATGATCTACACGGGCGGCCTGCGCATCGTAAGCACCTACGACCCCACGGTACAAGCCCAGATGGATGCTGTGTTTGAGGATGAGGCCAACCTGCCCGGCGTGCTGGGCTCCGATGGCACCATGCCCCAGTGTTCCATGGTCATCATCGACCAGAAAACGGGCGAGATCAAGGCGCTCTATGGGGGACGGGGTGAAAAAACGGGCAACCTGGTGCTCAACCGGGCAACGCGGACCTACCGGTCTCCGGGCTCCAGCATCAAGCCTGTCAGCGTATATGCCCCTGCGCTGGAATACGGATACATTACGCCTACTTCTGTGCTGGATGACGTGCCCAAGGATTTTAACATCAGCAGCAGCGGCTGGCCCAAAAACTCCACCAACGGCAGAGTATGGCAGGGCCGCATGACGGTACAGAAAGCTGTTGCAGTGTCCAACAACACCATCCCTGTGGATCTGGTGATGCAGATGGGCGCCCAGGTGGCCTTTGATTTTGCCCACGACAATATGGGCCTTTCCACCCTGGTGGAAGAACGGACGGAGACCAACAAACAGGGCCAGACCCGGGTGGTATCCGACGTGGCCCTGAGCCCCATGGCCCTGGGCGGCCTGACAGACGGCGTCTCGGTGGAAGAGATGTGTGCCGCCTATGCCACTTTTGCCAATGGCGGCGTCTACATCGAACCCCACGTGTACACCAAAGTCTATGACAGCCAGGGCAATGTGGTGCTGGACAATGAGCCGGAGACCCATGTGGCCATGTCCCAGAAAACCGCGGATTACATGCTGGACCTGTTGGTCAACGTGGTCACCGGTTCCCAGGGCACCGGCGCCCGGGCCAAGATCGCCGGCATTGAGACCGCCGGCAAGACGGGCACCACCGATGACGATTACGACCGCTGGTTCGCCGGGTTTACCCCCTATTATACCGGCGTGGTCTGGTTTGGGTACGATAGGCCCCAAGTGGTGCGCGGCGTCAGCACAAACCCCGCCCTGCAGATCTGGAAGAGCGTGATGGAAAAAGTGCATGAACCGCTGCCCAACGCCGATTTTGAGCGGCAGACTGAGATGGTCACCGTGAGCTACTGTATGGACAGCGGCTTGAAGCCAGGGGCCAACTGCAGTGCAGACCCCCGGGGCTCCCGCATCGCATCGGCCCGGGTCGCCCGGAGCGACGCGCCTACAGAGACGTGCGATGTCCATGTGATGTTTGAGATCGATGGTTCCACCGGTATGCTGGCCAACGAATATTGCCCGCTGGACCAGCGGCAGAACGTGGCGCTGTTGAACATCGACCGGAACTTGCCGGCCGGTACGCCGGTATCGGATTCCCAGTATGTGATCGGTAGCGGCGCTGCCGGCACCGCTAGCCGGCTGTGTACCGTGCACAACGCAGAAAACGACGGGAACGCCCCGCCGGAAGAGGAGGATCCGGCCAATCCGGAAGATCCGGGCGGCGGGACGGAAGACCCCGGCGGGACGGAGGACCCGGCGGAGCCTGGCACTGGGGACGGCCCGGATACGGAAGAGCCATCCCAGGGTGAACCGCCGGAGAGCGGCACCGACCCGCCCGATGGCACGACGGCCAACGGGGGGGACGGACAAAGCGGCAATGACCCCCAATCCACCGGTTGACGGTTGAAAAAAGGAGTGTGATCTTTTCACACTCCTTTTTTGTGTTTTTCAGAGGACTGGCCCTGCCGGTGCAGGTCTCAGGGCGGCAACTGCCGCGGGCTTTTCGCAGGCGGCCGCCAGCAGCGGGCCAACAGAGCGCGGCTTAGGGGCCGTAGACCGTCAGACAGTCTGTGGAATAGCTGGCCAGCCAGGTGTCCAGGGCCTGCAAAAGCCCGAATGCCTGGGGATAGCCCTGCCGGCGGGCATCCCCTTGCAAAAGCCTCCATTCCTCCAGGGGAATGGTGTTGGGCCCATAAAATTGGAAATCCGGCCAGCGGGCGGCACACAGGGCAGTTAAGCCGGTGGAGGCAAACGCCTCCCAGGTGATGTAGCGGAAATGAGGCTGCCAATAGACCCCCTTGTCCGGGCCGGGCACGAACTCGTAGACGCAGTGGTCGGGCAGCTGATCCGGCAGGAGCAGGGGAGGGGGCGCCGTTGGCCGGTCTGTCCGGGCAATGGCCTGCTCCAAACAGGGGCGGATCTGAGCCAAAGTCCGGGCGATGGGCGGGGCCAAGCGGCCGTCTCGGGCCATGACTTCCAGTTCTGCGGCCGTGGCCCAACAGGCGTCCACCGTCTCGCCTGGCTGCAGCGACAGGGAGGACAAAGGAGCATCCCGCCGCAGCAGATACACATCCATCCGCATCGGCTCCCGCAGCTGGGTGGAAAGGAAGTGCAGTTCACCGGGAGAGGCTTGAATGCCCGTTTCTTCCCCCAGCTCCCGCAGAGCGCCCTGCAGGCTGGTCTCGCCGGCCACCACAGCGCCGCCGGAATTTTCCCAGCAGCCCGGCGAAGCCTCTTTTTCCGGGCTGCGCAGCGTCAGCAAAAAATCCCCCAGGGAATTGACCACCCAGACCGATACGGCTTGAAACCAGGCGCCGGGGGGAAGGGGCTGGCCGCGCATATGACGCTGTTGGAGCGGCCGGCCGGCTCCATCGTATAGATCCCAATATTCCATGGGCAGCCTCCTTTTTGTGCGGCCGGTCTGGCAGACCATTCCGGCCGGATTTTCTCTTATTATAGCACACAGTGGGCCATCTGCCCACAAGCGGCATGGGTCCTCTGCCGCCAGCCCAATGGGCGGGGCAGCAAAAAGCCGTGGGCTCGAGACGGGTCCACGGCTTTTGACAACGCAATAAAATGTTCGCCTTTTGCAGGGCAACGGGATAGTTTACTTCGCCATCTCCTCCAGATAGATGCCCACAGCCTTGCCATAGGGCACCGGATGGCCGCACTGGTTCAGCGCCCGTTCGATGACGCCCAGCACAGCGACTTCATCGTTGATATCGATGTTGCCCATGTGGCCCAGGCGGAACATCTTGCCCGCATAAGCAGCCAGGCCGCCGGCCACCACGATGCCTTCCTCCAGCAGCGTGGCGCGGAACTTGGCGTCGTCCACACCTGCCGGATAGATCAGGTTGGAAAGGGTGACTGCCCGGCAGCCCTCTTGGGCCAGCAGGGTAAAGCCCATGGATTCCAGCGCCTTCTGCATGGCGCGGGCGTTCTTCAGGTGACGCTCATAACGGGCCTTCAGCCCTTCTTCTTTGACCAGCCGCACCGATTCTTTCATGGCCCACACCAGGTTGATGGCCGGGGTGGCGAAATATTTGGAGGGGTCATCCATGATGGGCACCCATTTGTCGAAATCGCAGTAGTATTCGGGGATCACGCCCAGGGAAGCCCGGCGGGCCATGGCTTTTTGGTTGGCCCAAAGCAGCAGCAGGCCGGGGCACACGCCAAAGGCCTTCTGGGAGGCGGTGAACAAAACATCGATGTTCATTTCCTGCAGGTTTTCATATTCGCCCGCTGTGGCGGCCACGCCGTCTACGATGTAGATGGTCTCCGGGAACTTCTTCATCACCTCGCCAATGGCCTTTATATCCGCTACGGCGCCGGTGGCTGTATCCACATGGGTCACGGTGATGGCGGCGTATTTTTTCTCACTCAGTTTTGCCTCGATCTCGGCAGGGGAGACCACTTGGCCCCATTCGGCGCTGAGCACATCGGCATGGAGGCCCTTGTGCTGGCAGATGTCAATGAAGCGGTCGCCAAAGAAACCGTTGCTGACGATCAGCACATCGTCGCCCCGCTTGGTCATGTTGGAAATGGCCATCTCCATCGCCAGGGTGCCGGTGCCGGCTACCACAAAAGTCTTGCCGTTGCAGCCGAACAGCTCGCCCAAGTCGTCGATGACGCTTTTATAGTCTTTGACAAAACGGGGGTCGCCAAAGGCCTGGATCTCGCGGCCCATTTCGTTTTGGATGGAACGGACCACCGGCGTGGGTCCGGGGATCATTACCATTGTCTTCTCTTTCATTGCAGAGCACTCCTTTTTGATGCAATTTCACAGAATGAAATATTATTTCGTTCACAAAATAATTGTACCATCGCCGCCTGGCAAAGTCAAACCGGGGGACGGG
>JABLTT010064802.1_pt1 | contig 10079 bp, 6 predicted proteins | sample 7160061 | NCBI WGS metagenome assembly JABLTT01 (sample SAMN14651232, study PRJNA627086) | human gut metagenome | isolation source: feces | host: Homo sapiens | reverse complement strand
CTCTGAGCAAGCTGATGAAGAAACACCCGGTCTTTGGCTGTGGTGTATTTGATGTTGTCAATGTGGCCGGTGACGGCGACGAGGAAGAACGCTCTGAAGATGCGCTCCAGAAGGTGCGGCAGGCTATCAACAGCGCCGGAAACGATGGTTACACCATCACCCTTTCCTGCGGTAAGCTGACCACCGGCGTCACTGTGCCGGAGTGGACGGCTGTGTTTATGCTGGCCGGATCGTTCTCCACTTCTGCCGCCAACTATCTGCAAACTATCTTCCGGGTTCAGTCGCCCTGCAACAAGGACGGCAAGATCAAACGCTGTTGCTATGTGTTCGACTTTGCCCCCGACCGCACCTTGAAAATGGTAGCGGAATCTGCGGCTCTGTCCACCAAAGCGGGCAAGGCGAATGAATCCGACCGTCGAATCATGGGCGAGTTTTTGAACTATTGCCCGGTCATTGCGGTAGATGGTACGGTGATGAAAGCCTACGACACCAACCGCTTGCTCCAGCAGTTGAAGCGTGCGTATGCGGAACGGGCTGTGCAGAACGGTTTTGATGACACCAATCTATATAACGACGAGTTGCTACGTCTGGAAGAACTTGATATTGAGAAGTTCAATAACCTAAAGAAGATTGTCGGGACATCCAAAGCAGCCCCCAAAGCTAAGGAGATCGACATCAACGCCCAGGGTTTTACCGATGAAGAATACGAAGAGCTGGGCCGGATCGAGAAAAAGCCCAAGCAGGAGCGCACACCGGATGAAGAAAAGCGTTTGCAGGAGATGAAGGAAAAGCAGAAACTCAAAAACAATGCAATTTCCATCCTGCGGGGCATTTCCATCCGTATGCCGCTGCTGATTTACGGCGCTGATATTCCCATTGATGAAGATATCACCATGGAAAAGTTGGTGAACATCGTGGATGATTCCTCCTGGGAGGAATTCATGCCCTCCGGCGTCACCAAAGAGATGTTCAAGAGCTTTATCAAATACTATGACCCGGAAATCTTTGTGGCTGCCGGTCGTCGGATTCGCACCACGGTTCTCAGCGCCGATGCGCTTTCCCCCACGGAGCGGGTCAAGAAAATCGCGCAGTTGTTTGCCTGCTTCAAAAACCCGGACAAGGAAACCGTTCTGACCCCATGGCGGGTTGTGAATATGCACATGAGCGATTGCCTGGGCGGCTATGACTTCTATGATGAAACTCATGAGCAGATGGCAGAGGAGCCCCGTTTTGTGGATCGTGGCAAAGTGACCGCAGACACCTTTGCAAATGCCGGTGCCCGCGTGCTGGAGATCAACTCTAAAACCGGTCTGTATCCTTTGTATGTGACCTACAGCATTTTCCGCAGCCGGTGCGCCGCTTGCCCCGAAGAAGAACTGGATGATGCCAAATTGCAGCAGCTCTGGGATGCAGCCGTGCGGGAGAATGTGTTTGTGATTTGCAAAACGCCGATGGCCAAGCAGATCACCCAGCGCACACTTGCCGGATACCGGGATGTTCCGGTGAACGCCCATTATTTTGACGACCTGATCAACATGATGAAGAACAAGCCCCGGCAATTTGTTGACCGGGTGCTGAAGCCCAGCTATTGGAAACAGGAAGGGGTGAAAGCCATGAAATTTGATGCCGTAGTAGGCAATCCGCCGTATCAGCTTTCCGGTGGTTCTGGCGGTACCAATGACGCACCCATTTATCAATATTTTGTTTCATCCGCACAGAAGCTACAAGCTGACTACACTTCTTTGATTATTCCTTCAAGATGGTTTTCTGGCGGACGAGAGAACCTTTTGGCCGAATTTCGGCACGATATGCTTGCCGATGGTGGAATCAAGAAGATGTTTGTTTTTTCTGATTCGCATGACATATTCCCTTCTGTGGAAATCAAAGGCGGGCTTTGCTACTACTTGTCTCAAGACGGATATTCTGGAGAATGTGAATATACGCTTGTTAAAAATGGAACCCCTACAACGATTATGCGGAATCTAAATGACTTTGATGTTTTGATTCGTGAACCGTTGCTTGCCAATATTGTGAAAAAGGTGATGGCCGACAATCCCAGAACCGTTAGCGAGATCATTTCGGGAGATACGCCGTTTGGGATCCCAACCAATCCAAAAGGCAGCAAGAAAAATCCCATCGACTTGTATGATACGGAAAACAATGAACATAATACGCGACTATTCTATATTGAAAGTTCCGAAAGAAAAGTCGGCTATATTAATAGAACAAAAATCTCTAAAAATAGCGGAGACATTGACGCGATAAAAGTATTTATTCCAGAAGCATACGGAGCCGGAGAAACTTTTCCTCACCAAATCCTGGGTGTTCCAGAGTTCGGTGGGGCTAATTCCATTTGCTCGCAATCATATTTGTATGCATCTTTTGACAGTGAAGAAGAAGCAAAAAACTTCATTATTTACCTGAAAACCAAGTTTTTCCGATCTCTTGTTTTGTCCATAAAGATTTCTCAGCACGCTCCGAGCAAAACATACCGCTTTGTCCCCATGCAGGATTTTACAAAGCCCTGGACGGATGCTGAACTGTATAAAAAGTATAGCTTGACAGACGAAGAAATCGCCTTTATCGAGTCCATGATCAAGCCAATGTAAATGGAGGTGGAATCAAATCAGCAAACACAACAATCCAACCCGGCAGCATCATGTGCCAAAAGTATATTTGAAAAATTTCTGTGCGAAGGATGGCTCTATTGCTGTTCTTGATAAAACCAGAAATCGTGTATTCTCCACGGGGCTTGAGGCGGTTGCAGTAGAGAAAAATTTCTATACAGTAGATGGATTAGAAGATCCCTATTGTTGGGAAAAGGCCTATGCAGAGAGCGTCGAACCTATGATGAGCGTGTTATTACCCAAAATAATTTCAAGGGTTCATGTTCTGGTGCAAACTGGTCATTGCATCATAAACAAAGACGAAAAATCCCAGTTGGCCCTTATAATGGTGATGCAACTGCTTCGTGGCAAGCAAAGCCGCGCATATGAAAAGAAGCTTTTTGATGAACTGCTGCCTTCTACAATCGAAAAGGCTAAGGAAAAATTTGGCCCCTTAACTGATGAACAGCAGAAACGCTTAGATACTTTTGGTACTGATCCGCAGTTTTTTAAGCAAATCTCTATGGGATTAACTTGGGACATTGAACGGCTTACTCGCTATACCAATATTCTTATGTGGCATGATTTTGTCTTTTATCATATCTGCGGCGATATGGAGTTTGTGACAAGCGACAACCCCGTGATGTTTATAAACAGTAACACAGCCAATGCGCAGCCATTTGCCAATGGTTTGGCTCGCAAAACGACGCTCATCTATTATCCCCTTTCGCCCAAATTATTACTTTGCGCTATACATCCAAATGCTTTTTTCCAGTTCTTTTCGGATAAAGATGGGTGCCTGTGTCGTCTTGATGCCACCAAAGAAGAAAGCTTTATTGCGTCCATGAATCGCAAGCAGCGTGCCCAGTGCCACAATCAAGTCTTTGCATTGACTCAGACAACTTTAGAAAAGATAAAGCTGTAATGGGAACCCGGGGTTACGGCCACAGTGGAGGTGTTAAATGCGAAAACATTTGTATAGATTTATCAGTTTTGAAGATTTTATAAACCTTGTCATAAACAACAAGGACAGGTTTGTACGGCCATCGATTTGGGATGATGGGTATGAAGGCTACTTATTTTCCTCTTTGGATTCACCAGAAGACGTTCGCCACATTGTAAGTGAAATGTTCAATAATCTGTGCCCAAGAAACTATTATGCAATTCCTGACAATTATTTCCGAATGTGGCATAGTAAATGGTTTACTTATGCGCAGTGTTGGTCAGAGCATCCGGAAACAGACGCTATGTGGAGGTGTTATTCATACGGGAACAAAGCACTTAGAATCAGGACACGTGAAGATAAACTGCTTGCCCACGCCAAAAGCATTTTCCAAGAAAATGAAGATTTTGCTGTTTATCTCAAAAAAGTAAGTTACGACTTAAACAAAAAATCCAATGTTGAGCAGCAAATTGCACAAATGGGAGACAGCAAATTGACCCATGAAACCTATTTTCATAAGCGGCCTGCATTTAAGCATGAAAGAGAAGTTCGTCTGCTAATAGCCGATAATAGGCTGTATATTAGAGAAAATCTGTCAAGCCTCGGTGTAAAATGGAACATTGCTGAACAGGTCACGGGCAAAAATGATGGAGAAATCATCGACTATTTAACCGAAAGGATCCTATCGCAAAGGATTGATTACGAACACAGCAATAGTGCAAATGTATGGATAGAAGATGCTGGTAACATATCCGCCTTTTTGGAAGGAGTGATGGTACACCCTTCTGCTCCAGAGTGGTATGTGAATATTGTCCAAGATATTTGCCTTCAAAAAGGCATTCGCTTTGATGGACAATCTCAAATCTATAAATTAAAATAATTTCATTAGTTCGGGACTCAACAACTTTCCTGTAAATGCTTTTGGGTAATTGGCGCAGTTGAATGTTTCCGTTCGATGGGGATTCCAAAGGGGAACGGCGTTCTCCTTTGTCTGAGGTGTTCAGAGGGGATAGAGTTCCCCTTTGACCGGAAGAATCCAAAGAAACCGGCGGTTTCGTGGCACACGACTTTCCCTCGGAAAGTCTAGTGTGTTATACCTTTGTGGAGCAGATGGCAGCCGGAAATGTAGCACACCCTGGAAAGTGTGGCTACAGTTGCGGCGTTCTGGCGGGAAAGGTTGCCCCTTGCGGGACAGCATAAGCGACAGAAAAAGGCTGGCAGGCGGTGCGGATATGCATTGTCTGCCAGCCTTGTCATCTGCGGAACAAAGGTATATCAAAGCCCCGTCTGCCGCTGCTTACCATCCGTGTCAGAACCACCACGGCAGCTTCCCGCGCAGGCTGTCCATCGCCTCTCCTTCCACCTTCTTTGTCCGGCTCTCGCTGAGATGGAAATGGAGCGCCGCACCGATCAGCGGGTGCTCGATGCCATCGGTAAACCCATAGCGGTACAGCAGATAGGTCTGCTCTCTGACAGTTAGCTTGTCCAGCGCCGCATACAATTCCAACAGCTGTTCTTTTTTGATATAGATTTGCTCCGGCGTTTGGGTGTGAGGATCGGCTATGGCTTCGATCCGCAGCATCCGTTCATCTTCTGAGAGAACGTCATCCAGATATACCCTCTGGAAACCAGGGCCGTCTTTCTTATCCACCATCCGTTGTTCAAATTGAGCGAGGGCAGCGCGGATGCAGTCTGTCATGGCGTTGCGGACTGCCGGTGCTGCATAGGTCAGAAATTTCATGCCGCGTCCCGCATCAAACAAAGGGATTGCGTTCAGCAGGCCGATACTTCCCTCCTGCACCAAATCTTCTAAATCAATTCCAATATCATTTTCATCCAGCCCCATGCCCCGATATTGCTCCAACGCTATTTTTCGGATGAATCCCAGATTGTTTTCCAGCAGAATGTCACGGGCAGCCGTATCCCCTGCCTGTGCCAGTCTGCACAGCTGCTCATTGCTCTGGGTCGGCATTTTGCTTCTCCTGCGCGTGGTCTAAGGTGGATTGGAGAAATTCCGTCAGCGCCTGACCAAACTTGTCCAACGCTTCCTTTTGCACACCGTCCATTCCTGCCGCGCTCTGAGTGACGGCAGCGGAAATCATTTCGGGTGTGATGGTCGGTGCCTGGACATCTTGGCCTTTTGTCAATTCGGAGAACATCTGCTGGGTGATGCCTTTGGTCAAGGTTTGTGCCGCCGTAAAATCGTTACCAATCTCTTTCTTCACCTCCCGCAGCGCCGCCATGAAGGTGTTCTGTATCATCGTCAGGTCGGCTTGATATACAGGGATTTTCTGCCTGTTGACAGTTCTTGCCGCCTGCACAGCGGCATCTGTCTTTACATTCCGGCGCAGCATGGCGCTGAGGGTAGTAAGCATCTGATTCTGTCCGGCGAAACCGGCAGCCAGGACATCGTCAAAATATTGCTCGATCATGTAGGTAACTTCTGCAAAACGCGGGCTTTCCAACAGGCGGTTGACAATTTCAGCATTAGCTTTCCCAGTGTACAGATTCCGCGCCGCCTGCACTGACAGGCCCAGTTCTTCAATATCGAAGTTTGTTCGGTCAGGCGTGTTGACTTCACCTAGAAGAAAATCTGTGGAGACATTAAATACCCTGGCAATACGGATCAAATGCTCTGTGCTGATCTTATCGGTCTTGCCACTGACAAACCGGCTGATGGCGCTCTCGGTGCTGCCGATGCGGGTCGCCAGCTGTGCCTGGGTAATTTTATGTTCCTTCATAAGCTCCTGCATCCGCTGCCGGATATTTCCGGGCAGGTAGGCTCCCTCCATGTGACGCACCTCTTTTCAAAAACTCTCTTTATCCATTATACCTTATAAACCCAGCGTGGGCAAATGCTTTCCGCTGGGTTCGCCGCTCTGAGGTCTTGCACTTTTGCAAGATTTCAGGGCGGCATTTTTTCATTTCTTGCACTTTTAGCGGATTTTTCGGTCTATAGGCTTTTTCCCCGTATATTCACGCAGACGGGCAGATACCGTCCAATATTTTTTTAGGAGGGCATAGCCTATGAATTTGTTTGAAACTGTAAAATCCGCTGTCACCGTGAAGCAGGCCGCCGAGCACTATGGCTACGAGGTCAACCGGGGCGATATGATCTGCTGCCCCTTCCACGATGACCGGCATCCCACCATGAAGCTGAACAGGGATTATTTTTACTGCTTTGGCTGCGGGGCCACCGGCGATGTGATTGACTTTGTGGCGCGGCTGTTCGGCCTGAGCAGCTACGAGGCCGCAAAGAAGCTGGCTTATGATTTCGGCATCGACCCGGACAAGCCCCCGGCAGCGATGGCCTTGAAAAAGCCTTATCCGTTGGCGCGGGCTTTCCGCAACGATGAGATGCACTGCCAGCGGGTGTTATGTGATTATCTGCACCTGTTGGAACGCTGGAAGGTTGAGCACGCCCCGCAATCGCCGGAGGACGAACTGGACGACCGTTTTGTGGAAGCGTGTCACATGATCGAGTATGTAGATCATTTGTTGGACGTGCTCATGTTTGCGGAACTGGAACAGCGTGTGAAAGCGGTAGATATGCTGCTGAAGTACGGAACCATCGCTGCACTGGAGCAGAGGTTCAAATGTCTGGAAAAGGAGGTGCAGCAACGTGGCGAAGAACAAGCAATCGCGTGAGGCCAACCAGCCCATCTGGTTTGACGGCAAGAGTATCAATGAAGCCCTGTTTTGTGATGATTTTCTCGGCAGACACAAAATCATCTACACAAACGGGGCTTTTTTCACGCCCGATGGCCGTGTGACCGATGAACTGCCGCTGCGTAGCGAAATCTTTGACGAGCTGCGCTGCTGCGCGGTCAGCAATATCCCCCGCAAAATCAGCAATATCGTGGAGCTGATGAAGCTGGCGGCGCTGGTAGAGGATTTCCCGCCGGAGGCTGACCGCATTCATCTGGCAAACGGCACGTTGTTTCTGGATGGCTCCTTTACGGAGGGAAAACCGGATATCGTGCGTTGCCGCCTGCCGGTGGCCTATAATCCCGATGCGCCCACGCCGACCCGCTGGCTGGCTTTTCTGGATGGGCTTCTTTACCCGGAGGACATTCCCACTTTGCAGGAATATATCGGCTACTGCCTGATCCCCAGCAACAAGGGACAGCGCATGATGGTCATTAAGGGCAATGGCGGCGAGGGTAAGAGCCAGATCGGCGCGGTGCTGTCCGTCCTGTTCGGCAGCAACATGAAGGACGGCAGCATCGGCAAAATTTCCGAGAATCGTTTTGCCCGCGCCGACCTGGAACACATTCTGCTGTGTGTGGACGATGATATGCGGATGGAGGCACTGCGGCAGACCAACTATGTCAAATCCATCGTCACCGCACAGGGTAAAATGGATTTGGAGCGTAAAGGCAAGCAGAGCTATCAGGGATGGATGTGCGCCCGGCTGCTGGCATTCAGCAATGGCGACTTGCAGGCTCTCTTTGACCGCAGTGATGGCTTTTATCGGCGGCAGTTGGTGCTGACCGCCAAAGAGAAACCTGCCGACCGTGTGGATGATCCCGACCTGGCAGAGAAGATGAAGGCCGAGGTGGAGGGCATTCTGCTGTGGGCTTTTGCGGGATTGCAGCGGTTGGTAGCGAACAACTTCAAGTTCACCGAGAGCCAGCGCACCAAAGAGAACCGGGAGGCCGTTAAGCGGGACAACAACAATGTGTTTGACTTTCTGGAATCCGAGGGCTACATCCGGCTGAAAGCGGATGCGTCCATCAGCTCAAAGGATTGCTACGACATTTATCGGATGTGGTGTGAGGAAAATAGTCTGACTGCTCTTAAACGCCGCAGCTTCAGCGATGCGCTGGTGGTAGCCTGCGGCAAGTACAATCTGGAACACTGCAACACGATCACCAATTCGGCAGGACGCCGGGTGTGGGGCTTTATGGGCATTGAGGCGGTGGCAAGGCCACATATAAACGAGTTTACGGACGCTTCACAGTGTACGTACGTACCGGAAGACTGGCGGGATTGATTTTCGCTCTGGTCGCCGGTACGTATGTACGCAGCGATTCACCCTGTTACCTCATATATTAGAGGCGCTTCATGCGGATAAAGTGGTCGTGCCCATTTTGGGTACGACCAGAACCATGTAAATATTCTCGGTTTTGTGATGTGAAGTGGTTGGTGTCATTTTGAACCCGACCACTTTAGCAGGACGAAGTAGGTGGGGTCATTTTGACCACACCTAAAGCGGTCAGCAAAAGAGGTGATTTTGCAGGTATCTTTTGAAGCAATCTCAAAACGGCGAAATGTTTCTCTGTTATCTGCACACAGTTCATCAAATAGCGACTCGTGGAACTGTGCACACGCTGCACTATCTCGCGCAGATACAGCCCGAACGATGAAAAACCCCACATTTTCGTGAAGTTGAATATTCCGCCGTTGACCAACGATACGCAGGGAATCATTTCTATCGCAAAACAGCATTTGCACAAATTTCACCATTGACCAAAGCCGGTGCGCTCCCCAGCGTAGCCGGTTCTTTTTATGACGCAACCGAAAATCATGTTTTAGTTGTCAAGTGACAAAGGACGTCACTTGCGAAAATGGAGGAATATTTTATGAAGTCAAGTATCCGAAACGAAATCAAGGCGCAGATCATCCGCGCCGGTTACACCATGCAGGAAGTCGTTGACCAGCTGCACGATGAGTATGGGTGGAGCGACAGCGTATCCAATCTTTCCGGAAAATTGCAGCGGGAATCGCTGCGGTATCGGGAGGCCGTGGAGTTGGCTGACGTGCTGGGATATGACATTGTCTGGCAGAAACGGAGGGATTGAGTATGGAAAAAGCACAATACGCGATTATGCGATTTGCCAAATATAAGGGGCCTGAAATCGGCAATATCGAGGCCCATAACGAGCGCACAAAGGAAAAGTACGCCAGCAATCCCGATGTGGACACCAGCCGAAGCAAGTACAACTTCCATCTTGTCAAACCGCTCGGCAAGTACCGGACGGAATCGGAACGGCAGATTGCCGCCGCCGGATGCCGTACCCGGAAAGATAGTATCCGTATGATCGAGACGCTGTTGACTGCCAGCCCGGAGTTCTTCAAGGGGAAGAAACGGGCGGAGATTCGGGTGTTTTTCGAGGAAGCCCTGCACTTTCTGGAACAGCATCAATCCAAAGAGACAATTATATCTGCCGTGGTGCATATGGACGAGAAAACGCCCCATATGCACCTTTGTTTTGTCCCGCTGACCGAGGATGGCAGGCTTAGCGCCAAAGATATTATGGGCAATAAAAAGAAGCTGACCTGGTGGCAGGATGAGTTTTGGAAACACATGGTCAAGAGGTTTCCAGATTTGGAGCGCGGTGAGAGTGCCAGCCAGACCGGGCGCGACCACATTCCGCCCCGCGTGTTCAAGGAGATGACCAGGTTGACCAAACAGAAGGAAAAACTGGGGCAGTTGCTTACCGGAATCAATCCTTTCAACGCCAAAAGCCGGGCGGAGGAAATCTGCAAGATTCTGGATACCTATATTCCCAGCGTGGAGAAGATGG
>JABLTT010007838.1_pt1 | contig 10083 bp, 8 predicted proteins | sample 7160061 | NCBI WGS metagenome assembly JABLTT01 (sample SAMN14651232, study PRJNA627086) | human gut metagenome | isolation source: feces | host: Homo sapiens | reverse complement strand
TCTTTTTCTCCTTTAAGCAGCTGGAGTACGAGGTTGGTTTTAAATTCAGCACTGAAATTTCTTCTTGATCTGGACATAATAAGTACCTTCTTTCACTTGTTGGTTATAGTATATCAGATTCATTAAGAAATGTCGTATTCAGTGTCTTAATTTATGAGACCATTATACTATAACTTATTCGCACTGCCCATTCGGATTCCGCTTCGCTCCATCCTCATGACGGGTTGCGACTGCACTGCTTGTAGCCTATTCAAACTTGCAAAGTTTGGTTTGATTTTGGTTGTTTCAATATAGTTATCTATACTATCTTGTATTGATATCTCACACATTTTCCACACATTATTTTTCGTTTCACATATTTTTAGTACCAATCCAGTACCATTGCATTTTTCCATTATCGTGTGTAGTTCTGGTGGCTTGCAAGTTCTTTTACTACTACATAATGAAATTACATCATTTTAATTATAATTAACTGATACAAAAATACTCAAACCTTATTTTTCATTCAACTTTAAATTTTCTGCAATGTATTATTTTTTTATAATTTACATAAATTTATGATAGGCTTAATATTCAAAATATTATATATGTACACTTATTCCTCTATCTTTACAATCATATTCAAAGAAAAAGGGCATACTTTTATATAAATTATAAACTTTTAATTCTTCACCTGATTGAACTTTAACTAGACCATATGCATTTTTTCTTTTTTTTGCATAATCAATTAATCTCTCAAATTTTCCTTTTCCAATTGTATCCGCAAGAATAAATTTCAAGTTTTTAATATCAATTATCCATGCATCAAAATCTGGACATATATGTTCAATATTAGTTTCAATTCCCAAATATTCTTCATACATCACTATTATCTGTAAACATTCATCAACTTTTGAATTTCTCAAGTCTAATACTACATTATTTTTCTTATTTGAGCCATCATAAAATACAGCTGTACCACTCATAACCTTCTGCTTCACTTCTAAACTCTGGGCATATGCTTTTCTAATATATTCCTCACACTTTAATTTTACATTATCAATACTATCATCTAATTCTGGTTTAGGCAACAAATTAGATTTTGCTTCAAAGGATAAAATTTTATTTTGATAAAAAATAACAAAATCTTTTTCTGCATATTGGCGTCCTGTTCTCTTTAAATACACATTTGCATAAACATTATTTTCTCCAAAATATTCTTTTAACAATTCAAAAATCGTATTTTCATGCATCAAACTTTTTATTGTTTTTCCATAATCTATTTTTTTTGAAATATTAGCACTTCTCCATACTATGTCATACATTTTGTACATCCAATAATAATTTCTAGGAAAGAATAGGAATTTCGAAGTTATGAACATAAAACGTTTATCCTTAGACTTAGCAAGTATATCTATTAAATTACTTTCTTTCTTTTCATTATCTTCTAAATCAAATGCATAATTTTTCATAAAACTTTTAAAGTTAATTTTCTTTTTACGACATATTTTCTTTACAGTTCTTAGCGGATAAAGAATATATATATATTCAGAATTAATTATTCTTCTTATATGCTTATCAAATAATAAATTTAGTGAAAGTTTCTCTTTTCTTAAGTTACTTTCAAATTCCTGTAAATACAGCATTAACTCGAGTGATTCTTTAAAATTATTATCATCTAACACTTCCTCACATAAATTAATATTAGATTTAAAAAATTCCAAAAAATCTCTTATCTCTATAGCCGGATAATCAAAGTAGTATGATTTGAAATAATTCATATAAAATTGATTTTCATTATTAAGCATAAAATCTTTTTTGTTTTTATACGGATAATAATAATATACATATTCAAGTTCTGCTATTATCCCAACCAGTTCGTCAATGACACTTTTATAATCATATATAGAGTCTTTTCCTTTTTCTGATATATTTTTGTAATAATACTCTGGCAATGATAATAGAATTTTCAATGAAACATGCTTATCTCTTTGATATTCGGAATAATTTTCTTCCTTACAATTGATATTATAATTGTGAAATATAATAGTCCTATTTATCAAAGTCAGCACATCTTCTGTAGTATATTTATAAAACAATTTTTTCAATTTTAATTCTACTTTATATAAAAGTTCATCATATTTTTTATTATGTATCGCATCTTCTATTTCTTCAATCAATTTTATTTCGTTCATATATTTTCTCCAACTATTTACTCAGAACCATTAGCTTAGCCAATGATTTTAATTTTATGCAGTCTCATCAAGCAACAAATCTCATAAGACTTTATTGAGATAATTTCATTACAGCCTCTATGTTAAAGTCTTTTTATCATAAACTACATCTGTCACTTTTTCATTTTATAATACATTAAAACCAGTTATCATTAATTTATTACGTAATTTGTCTTCAAAGCCCTCAATATCTTTTTTATTAATCATAATAACTAAGTTTCTTTTCGCACGAGAACATCCTACATAAAACAATCTATATGCACATAGTGGTCCATATACCGTCCCTTCCTTTAAGCATTCTTTTACGTTAGTAACATTCTTCTTTCCAAAATACTTATCCATTTTAACTTTAAGCAACTGAATGTAATATGGATTTGTTTCATTTTTTTTTGTAAATGCTTGAAGTTCCTCATCTATTATACTAGCAACGGATATATATGTATCAGCTTTTAATTGTGAACACTTCATACCAATTTTATTCTCAATCTGATTAAGCATCTGGCTATAAATATAATAAAAGGCATCGAATTCTGATAATGTAATATCAATATTGCTCCACATTTCAAAGAATTTTGACATATGCACTACTGGATTAGATCTACTATTATCTGCAACAAACACAACTGTATCATGGCTTTCGCCTTTTACCCCATGCTGAGTTGATATCTTAGGATCTGACATATAGTCTGCTAACACTTTCACTTCTTGAACTTTTACATTTTTCACCAATTGATAATCATTTTCTTCAACAACAGCAGAATAAAATTCCTCTCTAATATACTTTTTTTCAACACATAATGATAGGAAATCATCCACTGTTGTTGATAATTCATTATATAATGCTACAATGTCATCTAACTTATCTTTTACAAGATGCTTATCAATATGCTTTCTGATAATAAATTTTTCGTAATTAAAATATGTACCGGCTTTACGAATTATCCTAAACACTTCACCATAAAATTCTTTCGTAAAATAATCAACTATTATATTTACCGTAAACAAAAAGCTCAATAATGCATCATTTTCTCTAATTTCTTCCTTAGTCAAAACATCAACAGCATTATATTTCTTCCCAAAACTATACTTTTCCATTCCAGAATATGCATCATACAATTCTCCAACTCCTATATTATAAAATCTTGACTTATTCGACAAATACAATATTAATGAATCCTTATACTGTTCCATTAATTCAGATACATTTTTTTCTATATCAGTTACAATTCTAACTTCAGGCAAGAAATCCATATTTTCATCTTTATTTTTCTCATATGCTGTCTGCTTATAACATTCATCATTATAAATTTTATTTAAAATACTTACTATTTTAGGAGTCGTACGATAGTTCACCAAAAGATTTATCGATTTGTTGAAAATATTAAAATAAGTTTCAAATTCTCCATTATAATTACGATAAATCTGCTGCATCTTATCCCCTAACAAATACAATTTACTCTTCTTTCCTATCATAGAAGAATAAAATATTTGTAATACATCAGTTGCAGTATCTTGATATTCATCAATAAATACCACCTGATATTTATCAGAAATTTTTTTCTTTATCACTGGAAATCTTTCGACAGCCAATCTTGTAAAAGAAATTAAATCATCATGCCCTAAAGCTCCCCTATACAGAGAATTAAATGGTGCTTGATTATATGAAATCATAGTAATATTAGAACGCACAATTTCAGGTGTCAAACCACCATATTTTTCTATATATCTCATATTACTTTCCGCCCAATTGCCATTCTGCGAAACATTTTCTATACGTTCCACAATCTGATTTTTATATACTTCCCAATATAATTCCAAAATTGATTCATGTGAAAAAAAACTGCCGATAAAATCATTAATAAAACTATGTATCGTTCCAAAATACACCCTATTACTATCTACATCTTTTCCAAGTTCTTCTGCCGCACGATTTGTATAAGTAATGCATAAAACATTATCATTTGGATTTTGCAAAAGGTATTTCCTAACATTCTTCCTTATCCAAGTTGTTTTTCCACTTCCTGCAGGTGCATTTACTAAAAAGAGATTCTCAACTATTGCATCAGCCATAACAACCCTCCATCTATATATTCTGGCATAATATTTTCTGCATATCCATTCATAATAACAGAATACATAAAATCTGTCTTATTTCCTGAAGTTGATACCAAAATGTCCCTAATAGAAACCATATCTTCATCAGAAATTTTTTTGTCATTCCTTTTGTTTGGAATTGAAAAATCTAATTTAGAATCCTTTCTCTTCTGGACCCACTCGCTTTTTTTATATAAATCCGTAACACTCATCGAAAAATATTTATTAAGCATAGCTTCTTCTAGTGTCCTCGCATATCCATCATGATCGGTTTGAAAACATATATATATTAAATTATCCATTATATTTTCTTTTGTATTTTTCCATGCGTAAAGATTTTTTACCAAAGCATTATCAGTTGGATGATTTAAAGAATAAAAATGCTTTATGGTAGCATTAGTTATTGTAGAATCTTCTATATCTGCAACTGTTAATTTTTCTTTTTCGTAATCTATATCTGTAATTATTAATGATTTTATGCCTAATAGCCTAATTAACTTCTCGTAGTTTTTAGCATATGCCCCTCCAACCTGAATAAATGCAACATATTGTTGACTTAATTTTTTATATTTTTCTAATGTCATAGCCTTACGAATAAATAATCTCTCTGTATCTCCTTCATAAAAAATAGCTTTATCAGCAAAAACTATTTCTGAATATCCTATCTCAAAAAACCAATCAAAAAAATTTGCCAATTCCTTATCGGATAGATTTTCTGACTTTTTCAAATCCTTTAATAATGTAGAAAGGTCGTATAATTTGCTTTTAAAATTTCCTGCATGCCTTATAACCCTTAAATGAGAAAGCCCGACAGTACGAACCATTTCATTGGAATGAGTTGTAATTAACCCTTGTAATTTTGTATGATAATAATCCATCAGATACTTAATAAATACTTGTTGCATTTGAGGATGCATATGAGATTCAGGTTCTTCCAAAAAAAACATATTTACTTTTAACGGATCAACTCCTTTTTCATATTCTTTCAATTGCAGGTGAATATATATCATATTACTATATCCCAGTCCCTGCGATGATTCTCCAAAATAATAACCATCCACATTATAGGTAGCTGTTGTTATCCGTTGCAATAATTCACTTATGTCATCTTCTGTAACCTGCATATCCAACATTAGTTCTCCAGATTTGCCCCCATTAGTCTGTTCTACTGCATTTATTGTATCTTTAAGAGATTTTAACGAAGTATCCCGGACGGTCTTATCTATCTTCTTTTCCTGAATTGGCTTAAGTAATTCGTCAGGAAGTCTTTCAACTAATTCATTCCACCCATCATCCAGCTTTACCATCCTAATCATTTGCTTACTAAGCATATGTGAATGATCTAATTCATCATCATCTAAAGGCCTACTAGCTTTGATAAAACAAAAATGAAACAATTTTCTAAATTCCTTTATATCGTCAAATCTACATTTATTTTTAAATTTTTTATCGCAAAAATATCCGAAAGTCACCATTGATTTGACATAAATACTTACTATCAACTGTTTCAAATATCTCTCTTTAACCTCTATATTGTTCTCCAGATTTTTATCTGAAGAACTCAATAATTTAATTTTATCCTCTTCTATTTCATCAAATCGCCGTTTTAACTTATCATAATTGTCCGTTATTGCTCTGAGAAATTTTGAACGTGTTACTTCATAATCAAACAAAAAATAAAAATCATGCACTTCTTCATCAAGATCCATAATATAATCAGCAAACATTTTTATATCATCTATATCTGGATCATACGAAACATGAATCTTTACACATGTTGTATTCATTAAATGTGATGGAACTGTATCATCTTCCGGAATAATCAAATTGACAAGTTCTGCATCTATTGTATCAACGCTTTTACCACTTTTAAAGAAATCAGCAAATGCAGGATATCCCCAATCAATCCATTCTTGCATATTTTTAGCTGGAATGTCCGATACACTATAGTCATTTTTTTCATCAACAAAAACACTCCTAATCAAATTGATAAGCGAAGTTTTACCACTATTATTAGCCCCGGCAAGAATAGTTATTCCTTGATCAAACGCCAATTCCGCTGTATCAAACTGTCTATAATTTTCAATTATTATATTCTCAAGTTTCATCTGTCCACCTCTTTTTCGGTCATTTAACATTACAATTAAATCAAACCTCTACTCTTCAAATTCTATATTATCAAAAATTGTCTCTTCCACAACCCTTACACACTCATCTGTATGTTGCTTTATATCTTCACCCCAGAACCGGATTACAGTCCAGCCCTCAAAGTTCAATTTCTTATTTATCTCATCATCCCGCTCTTTGTTACGAGATATCTTGCTAATCCAGTACTCACTATTGTTACTCTTTTCAAGTTTCTGTTTTAAAGTATCCCAATCTTTTCCATGAAAGAATTCTCCATCACAAAAAAATAGCTATCTTATACTTTGTCAGCACGATATCTGGACTTCCCGGAAGTATTTTATAATTCTTGCGATACCGATACCCTTTGTTCCATAAAGCCTTTCTTAATATAACTTCTATTTTGGTATCCTTCCCATGAATATTTTTCATGTTTTTATGCCGCTGTTCTTTTGTTAAATCATCTGCCACAAAATCACCTCAACAATCTGTTTTTCATCAACTTTTCCAGTTCTTTTCTCCTTTGCTTCTTGTCTGGCATTTATACTTGTAACTGCTCGCTATAAATACACATCTTTAACAAGCTCCATTATTTTATCTGTCAGCATATCAAGCGACTTTCCATTCGTCATAGGTTTAATATCTTATTTACTTTCAATGCATTTTTTAAGTACTACTTTAAGCACTTTTTCATCCCTCAGCTCCGCTTCTGATAAATCTTTTATAATTTCTTCTATCTCAATAGAGGCATCCGCAATCTGACTGCAACGATTATAAGAATCTCCCATATCCTCTGCCACCATATTTTCATGGTCCTCTTTTTCATATGGATTAAATCCATAAAAAGCATTACTTGCAACGGGGCATATAGCATCATATATAATTTTTGCACCCAATTCTCTTTTTATCTGTTTGGGATATATAAGCCTGCCTCTATCTGATTTCATTTCAAGTTTCTTTTCAGCTAATTTACTAGCAGTCGTGATTCTCGTAAGATATGCCATCATCCTATTTGCAAAGTTTTGACTATCTACTTCATGTCGTCCAATTACTGGAATATATTTGTCCATCTCATTTTCATTTACTATATAATCTGCCAAATATAAAGAATACATTTCTGATGCACAAAGCTTTACAACTGCTACATTCTCTAGTTTTTTATCTCCGATTTGATGAAGCATATCCATCTGCACCCATCCATATTCTTTATCTCCAGATTCATCAGAACAAAAAACATATTCTGCACATATTTGTATCCTTGCTTTGCTATAAAATCATCGTACGCAAGCTGATATAAATATTGCTTTGTAACATCCGCCACCCCAGGCTGTCCTATAACTTTGTATTCTGACGAATTCTTGTGAAAATTAATATTATAATATTTTGCATCATATATGCCAAAACAATATTCTCCACTATCACCACACTCGTAAATACTAATCAGATCTGGTCTTAGTGTATCTGACTTCCCATCACTAATATTATCTGAAGTCTTATGCCATACTGGTCTATCAATTATTTCTATTAAAGTACTATCTTTACTTTCTTTATAATCATCACAAACTCCAAGTGGCAGCTCTGATAATTTTACATTTAAAACATTTCCAAAATTCTGTGCACATACTTTTTCCCATACTAAGTTAAAGCTGTTGGTACCATATATGCTAAAACTATCAATGTTATTAAAGCTTGCTTTTTGTGCAATATACGCATACATTGCCTTCAACACCAGTTGTTTTCTTGTGTTATACTGCACATTAAGTTCATTTTGTATCCTATATAAAACCTGAATCCGTGAAACTTATATTTCTATTGTACCAGTTTTGCACTTAAAATTCAAGGCTGTGGACGTTTTTGATGGGGTAAATTTACTGTCGGAAAGTATTAGACAGACTACACCTGTGACCTGTTTTAGATTTGATAACTGTTTTTACTATATCCGATTTCTTCTTTTCTTACAATCCCCATATATGATTTTTTAGTGCCGCTATCTTTTTTATATGTGGATAAGGAATACTGTATACCGGCATATCTGCCAGTTTTCCAAGCCTGTTTTTGTTGCGCCTTTCGGCAGCCAGCATCTGCGTTGCTGAATATATCACCTCTTCTGCACCTGCAGCCAGTGGCAGTTCTTTTTTCTGGTACCGAACCAGTTCCAGTATGTCCCTCTTATTCTGGCGGTATATACGCAGTCTTGCCATCTTATCTGCACCGGTTCTGCTCCAGCCTAATGGTCTTGAACTCATTCTGTCTGAATAAATGTGGCTCACATGTCCCTCTGCGCTGCACTGCAGGCTCTTATCCTTCGCCCTTACGGATTCCATAATTCCTGCCCAGTTCCCCAGAATATAATTCTTTGCGGATTCTACTGCCTTTGCTTTTGTTTCACTCTCTGTTACATGCAGAATCTTATCAAATGCTTCTTCTGCCGCCCATTTCCGCTTTCCGTTAATAGCTCTGTATATTTCACTTCTCGCATCCTGTGCGGAATCTTTCAAGTGGCTTGTTGCTGATATGATATATTTATGCATGTGAAAACGGTCCAAAACAAAACGTGCCTTGGCATGCATTCCTGCTCCCGTTCTAATCCAATCCGCTCCGTCTCCGTTTATATATATTTTCTCCAGCACTTCCTCGTCATAGTTCTCTGTAATAAAATCAAACACTTCCTGCCATAGTTCTTTCGTCCCTTCCGTCCCGGCATAATCCCCTCCGAAATAATGGCAGTTTACCAGTTCATGCTTACTCCCATCGAAATTTACATCCTCGTAGACGTAGATAAGCTTTGGCATAACGGTATTAACGCGGGGCTTTTTAATGTCACCCTTTTTTTCAAGATACTGCAGCGAAACATGGTCTTCATCTGCATCAATATACAGACAGCTTACTGTGCGTTTCTCCTTCAGCGGCTCCAGTAACGGAAACTCAAGGGTATGAAGCTTATTCATTACGGTTTCCTTGCTTACCTCCTGTTCCCCGATACAGGCATTGATTCCGCCTTTCCGGTAACTGCTTTCCACAGCCTCCTCCAGTATTCTGGCTTCTGCATCCTCTGAAATACGGGCATGCGATTCCAAGCCCATGAGACGATCTAACAGATAGCAGTATTCCCCGGTTTCTTTATTGTGAAAATACGTCCTACTGTAACAGATTTCTCCCAGACTGGTCAGAAGCTTCGTTTCATCCCGGCGTTCAATGTACCAGCCTTTTCGCAGGTCCTGTCGTTTACGCAGCAGTTCATCATAGCTTTCCAGTTCTTCTTCAATCAGGGAAAGCCCTAACTTCGTTACCTCTTTAGTCACTCCATAAACCATTTCTGCAAACTTGGTAAGGTCATCTGTATAGTGACTAAAAATTTCTGTTAAATTTTTTACCCCTTGTTCCTGAAAATGTTGTATACTATTAATCATGAAAGCACCCTCCTTGGATTGTTGGTTTGGTCACCTTAAATCCTAACACAGGAATTCGGTGCTTTCTATTTTTTATTTTCCTACAAAAACTTTACCCTAGCGACGTTTTTTATAACCATTTTTTCTTCACCCATTGGGTGAAAGAAACGGGTCTTTGACACTTTGTTTGCCCCTTGATTTTCACAATCCCCTACAACACAGCCCTTTGAGGCTTATTTTTTTGTCAAATTTTTTGATTCTTT
>JABLTT010059482.1_pt1 | contig 10085 bp, 7 predicted proteins | sample 7160061 | NCBI WGS metagenome assembly JABLTT01 (sample SAMN14651232, study PRJNA627086) | human gut metagenome | isolation source: feces | host: Homo sapiens | reverse complement strand
GGTCTGATCAGAACGACTTTGTTCTCAAGAAGATCCTTAACGGTGTCTTCCTTTGTCAGTTTTTCCTCTGTGAGGGCATCCATCTGTTTATCTGCTGCTGAAAAGAAAAGATCACAGCGTGCACCTTCCTCGATCTGTGTCTGCAGTGTACCTGAGCTGTCTGCACTGTAATAGATCGTTACATTCGGATAAAGCTCATTGAAATCCTTCTGGATCTCCTCCATGGAATTGCTGAGGCTGGCAGCAATAAATGCATAAACCTCTCCCTTCAGGTTCTCATCACCTTTCACTTCTGTGTCCGCCGCAAAAACAGTTCCGGTCATAAGGCCTGTTGTTAAAATTCCCGCGGTAAGGGCTGCTAAGATTTTTTTCTTCATCTTTTGTTTCTCTCCTTTTCCGTTTCGTTCAGTTTTGTTTAGTTTTGAATGGTTTTGTTTAATTTTACCGAAAGGAAAGTTTCTTGTCAAGCTATAAGGCATTGCTGTTTTTCTCTACAAGTGCTATCATAAATACATAGTTGACAAGCCAGGCGGATATTCACGATCCGCTTCGTTTCTTATCATGAGTGGCTTACAGCACTCCTGATACAGACAAATCCCACACAAGGTTCATTGCTCTGCACAACGGAAGCAGGGAACTTGCCTGATCCGGTTCATTCAATATTCAAGAAAAGGAGAATTACTTATGAAACTCAGTGCACGTAATCAGTTAAAAGGAAAAATCATCAACATCAACCAGGGAGCTGTAAATTCCATCGTTTCCATCGATATCGGTGGTGGAAATATCATCACTGCTACCATCTCCTGTGCGGCGGTGGAAGAACTTGGACTGAAAGTAGGCTCTGATGCTTACGCAGTTATTAAGGCAACCAATGTTATGGTAGGTATCGATGAATAAAGTCTACACAGCACAGGAAGTTGCAGATAAACTAAAGATCAAAAAATCCACAGTATATGACCTGATCAAACGCGGAGAGCTTTCCTCCTCCAAAGTCGGCAAACAGCTGCGGGTCAGCGAGGAACAGCTGTCTCAGTATCTTAAGGGTTCGGAATGTTCTGCGTCTTCTGCTCAGTCTTATGATCACCAGCCGGAGAGTTCTCTTTTGAAAAGGGATTATCTTCTGCATTCCAGTGGACTGATCATCAGCGGACAGGCTTCTCCGGCTCTGGATCTTCTCCTGAATCAGCTTCCCACACACCCGGATAATCTGCCGGTTCTGCAGTCTCACATGAATACCTACAACGGACTGTATTCTCTCTATTTTGAAAAAGTCCACATTGCCTGTGCATCCGCCTCACCGGAAGATATCCATAGCCTTATACCCGGTATCCCACTGACTGTGATCTCTCTGTGTCAATATCCCGTCGGCTTCTATGTAAAAAAAGAAAATCCCAAGAATATCCGGGGATTTTCTGATCTTACACGGGCAGATATTATTTTTGCGAACCGCGAAAAAGGAAGCAGCCGTCGTATCCTTCTTGACCGTACACTTCTGTCTTCCGAAATTTCACCGGATTCCATATCCGGATATCGAAATGAGCTTGTTACCGATCACTCCACGGCTGCTGCAGTGGCTGGCGGACAGGCAGACATAGCTCTTGGCGAGGCCTGTGTAGCGAGAAGCTTTCCGGAGCTGGATTTTCTTCCTGTTTGCCAGGAATCACTCTTCCTGGTTATGCAGACCAAAAATCTGAGCACCCCCGGCTTTCAGGCCGTAGCGGAAACCATTGCATCCGAACCTTTCCGCCGGTTCCTGTCCCTCCAGACCGGATATGATACAAGCCATACAGGAGAAATATTTTCTATCTGAGCCTGTTTCTACACAATAAAAATCCTGAATGCTGATATCTATCAGAAGCCCGGACATCTATTCTGTCCGGTAAAAAAGATGTTTATCAGAATTCAGGATTTTTTATATTTTTACATAATCTGTTCTGCTTTCACACAGATGTTCTGGATCAGGCGGTTGTATCCGCTTACCTTTTTCAGCCATTCCAGCGCTATGGATACTGCCAGTGAAGCCAGCAGAAGCGTCAGTGTATTGGTCAGAAAATATCCACTCACATACACAAAAGAGTATTGTCGTAGAAATGTATGTGTCAGAAATATATTCATGGAATGTTTTCCGAGGAACAATAAAATCTGTCGCACTCCCGGAATGACATTAATAAATTCGCAGCAAAATGCCATAAATACAATTGGATACACACCCCAGTGGATCTCACTGTATACCGTCAGCGGCAAAGTTCTGTACGCTTTATACAAAATAAACACCGCAAGAAGCTCCAGAAGAAATTTGAAAACATGCTTCATTCCAGCATTCCATATCTTAAACCATCGGTTAAACAGATCATACTTGGCTACACACATTCCCATGAGAAATACCGGTAAAAATGCATAAATACCCGTAATTCCCATAACCTCCATGGAAATTGTCCGTGGAAATGCCGCAACAGCCACAAGAATAAATACCAGATATTCTTCCTTTATCATAAACAGCGGCACGCAGATGATAAAAATGATCGCCGCACTCATATACCACCAGGTTCCGTTCAGAGTCGAAGTTCCGAAAAGTTTCGCCAGACCCAAAAAATCCAGCACCATTGCGCTAACACCTTTGGCAATATTTCCGTTTCCGAAATATCTGGTCACGGCATAGCCGTTATAAAGCTGTAAGATCACAACAGAAAGCCCCCATATGATCCAGAACCCTCCCATTGTTTTTATCAGTCTTTTGGCTGTCCACTTGCCAGGTGTAGAATTATTTTTTCTATAACTGAGATACAGTCCGTATCCGGAAATAAATGCATAGATCGGTACACAGATCTTAAATGTTCTGCACAGATACATGATCCAATCTGCTGAAAACGGAGTGAAAACAACATTCAGCCCCTCAAATCTGTCTTGACTCAGATACATATGATGGAACAACATCATAACAATGGCAATGCCCTTTATCGCCTGAGAATTATATTTATCAAACTTTATTGCCTGCTTTCCTTCCAAAATCCAACCTCCATATTACCGATTCTCGATGATCCTCTCATAAACTCGTTTGGAACAGTTACGGTCATTAAATGCAAAGGTCTCATCCATTCGTTTCCGATATTCCTCTTTCATCTGACAGCTGTCTGCCATATATTCGATGATCCGTTCCACAGTTCCATCCAGTGTATGCTCCACCTCTCCGAAGCCATCTCTCTCATAGTCAAAGTATCCCTCTGTGTAGGAATGCGCGCCACTGAAAAAGCTGTCTCTGTCAAACTGGGAGTATACGATGGGTTTTCTCAAATATGCAAAATCAAAGGCAACCGAAGAATAGTCCGTGATCATCAGATCTGTCTGGGCAAAAATGTCCTTGTAGGAATAAGACGAATCCATAAATTTTACCCGTGGATCATGACGGAACATATGCAGACCGTCAATGGTATTTGGGTGAGGCATGAAGCAGATGGTATATCCGTATTTCTCTGCCGCTCCCAGAAGTCTTTCGTTGTTGAGAAGATCATCATAAAAATGGAAATATTCGCTTTCCTTAAATTCTTTTCCAAGCTGCCATACTCCTCTGGCATCGGTTCCTGAGGAAAGGCTCTTGCGCCAGGTAGGCATCACCGTCACATACTTACGCTCATCATGGACCAGACGGTCATAACGCGGCATTCCCGTAAGCCAGATATTTTTTTCCGGATAAAAATAGTCATAGGTAAAGGCAGAATCATATTCCGGCTTTGTGCTGACGATAAATCCGAAAAGATTACGGTTGTATTTGTTCAGCCACTTGGACTGGTTGTCTTTGGTCACACCATGCTGCAAAAATACCAGCTTTTTGTCATAGATGATATCGCGGTACAGATACTCCAGCTTTCCAAAAGGATTGATCACCGGTTTGTTAGCCTGGGAGGACAGTGAAAATTCATTCAGCAGGAACAAAAGCTTATGCTTCCAGGAGAAAGGCTCCACAACCTTTCCAAGCTTCTTCATTTCCACATAATCCTGTGTATCCTTGTTGACTACAAAGTACGGCTCCACCGTAGGATCCGGATTGGCGCAGAGATAGCGGAACATCACTTCGCCGTTGTCATCTCCGCGTGTTGTACGATCAGAGATCAGCCAGATCTGCTTTTTCTGCTTCGCCTTCTGCATCTCGTAGAGCTTACGCACGAGAACTGCCTTTTTTCCGGCCTTTCCCTGAGAAAATATTGCTTTGGTGCGTTTTTTCTTCAGCTGTCTCTCCCTGCTCTGACTGTATGGCTCTACCGTTACTTCATACTGATGGCCCAGAACCTTTGCATCTTCCTGATCCTCTCCACGGATCATCCGGACTTTTTCGTTAAGATACAGAAGCTTATCCTCTATGTGCAGGAAAAGCGGCAGCTTCTTTGTAAATGGCACATATTTTCCGTAGGAAATATTGTACATTTTGTTTACATTTCCATCTGTGCCTGTGCCCCAGCTGATAAACTCCCGGATCTCAGAAAGCGGGATGTCCACGATATACAGCTTCTCAACGGCACTTTCTTCTCTGCACCAGCCGGTTCTTCCCAGTGTATATTTCCATCTGGCTTCATAGGTGTTGCCACCAGTCATCATATATGCACGGTTTGTCCTGCTCACAGGCTCCACAATGGAAAATTCACAGTGCAGCTGGTCTTTTTCCGGCTGGAATATCTTGACACGGAGATTGTCATATATGGGATTCAGGATCGTGTCTGCCTGATCCGGAAATTTTTTGCATATATCCGGATAATATTTCCGGAGAAGATATACTTTGTTTGCCCTGCTGATATGCTGATTGGACATCACGATCTCCGGAAACTCCATCTGCTTCAGGAAGCTTTCGATGCCTTCCCCATATCTGCACTTTTTCTCTTCATCAAGCTCCTCGTTATCAAATATGATATCAGCTATTTTTGCGCTGTAATACAGCAGCACATAATCTGCATTTTTTTCATGAACAGGATTTTCTTTTATTCTGCAGTCTGCGATCTTTCGGAAAAATTCCTGATAAAATACCTCCAGCTGGTCCGGATCCTGCAGCATATTCTTCCAGTCCTCCACCATGAGATGGTCCGCAAGGATCTGCACATAGATATCTTCCCCTGAAGCCACTCCCAGACTCCGGCAGCTTACAACGGACCGATATACCATGGTCATCACATCAAGATACCAGATCTCCGGACGGATCTCGGATACCCATTTCACCTGATCTGCGGCAAATGTGTAAGCGGTATACAGCTGATGCAGAAGATATACATTGTTATCCAGCGTTGTTTTTTCGGTGAAACGGTTACAGTAATTATTATGCTCCCGCACATGGATATTTCCTTTTCCACGGATCTTTGTTAGGACAACATCTCTGTTCTCTTCCTCAAAGCAGCGTCTGATCTCTGCACTGGATTTTGGGGAAAAACGGATTCCGGCTTTTGCAAAAACAACATAGCTTCCGGCTATCTTATCCTTCAGCTCCGCCACAAGATCCCCGCATTCCAGTCCGTCAATATATAAAAGATCCCGGTCATCCAGCATCTCCCGGAAACGAGGATCCTCCGGATTGAACTCTCCGTAGATCTTATCCAGCTCTTCGTCCTTGAGCTCTTTCTCCTTTTCTCCGGCTTCCTCCAGCTCCCGCATGTCCCGTTCATCAGGAATATCCATATCTCCTGCAATGCGTACTGCAAGGATCTGTACCGTTCCTTCCGGTATGACCTCACGTACATTTTTAAAGGTTCTGTAAAGCTTTGCGGTATCTTTTGCAAAAACAACTACTGAAAATTCATACTCCCTGTTCATATTGCTCCTTTTGTATCCTTATATTAAAATTTTTTCTCTTTCAGCCTTCTTTTCAGTTTGTCCGGTATCTGAGCATTGGCTATATATTCATAGATTCGTTTGCTGTTGTCATTGTCCCTGTAGGGAAGAAGCTCATCTCTTCTTCCTGAAAATTCCGGTTTTTCACGGAATCCGTTCCTCGCATATTCTCCGATAAGGTCTACCAGCTGGTTCTGATCCCATGCCAGATCTCCGAAAACATCTTTTTTGTAGTCCATATAGCTTCCCTGGACTTTCTCATAGGTTTCCAGATCAAAGGGATAAAATACCACCGGTTTTTCCTGATAGTAGACATCCCAGGAAACAGAAGAATAATCGGTGATCAGCATATGACAGCTCATCAGAAGCTGATTCAGCGGCATGGTCCCAAATGGGATCAGCCGGATATGCCTTTCTTCCACCTGAAAGCTCCGGATATGTTCCCTGAATTTCGGATGGATATAAAAGTTCAGCGTGATATTTTCCTTTTCCAGAAGAGTCTTAAGCCTCTCATCCTGCAGAAATGCTTTATAACGCTGATAGTATTCACTTTTTTTAAACTGCTCCTCGCTGATATCCTCCAGCCAGCTTCTCCATGTAGGCATCAGCAGGATCTCTTTATGAGCCGGATCCGACTTGTCCTCCAGCACATCCCATCTGGCCAGACCAGTGATGATGATCTCTTCATTATCGTATCCGAAATAATCATGGATGATCTTCTGTTCATAGCCCGAAGACACCACAAACAGTGCCATCTGATTGCCTCCGCCTTTGTGGAAGGTCCTGTGGCATTGCTTGAAGCCCATCACTCCATGCTGGAGAAATACAATGTTCTTCCGTGCCTGATACAGAACCTTGTAGATGCTGTTGGGCGAATCCCAGATATAAAAATGCCGGATCGCATCGGTGGATATCAGATACCGTGCAGCGCTGAGATAGATCATGTACTTAAATGACATGAACTGGATCACATTGGCATCATACTCTTTTACAGCCTGATAATCCGGACATTTTTTATCTATTACATAAAAAATCCGACTTCTGTCCTTCTCCGGTGCATGCTCCATACAGTACCGGAAAAAATAGAGGCCGTTGTCCTGTGCCATTGTACAGTATTTCTCGCAGATCAGCCATAATTTCTTATGATCCCAGTAAGGTTTCAGGATAAAATAGCAGAATAATGCAAGAAATTCTTTTGCTATAAATGCATAGCTGTCATATTTCGAATCATATTTCCGGTATTGAATGGTAAACTGCCTTGCTCCGTTGACAAAGGGATAAACCATATGCCCATCCCCGGTTCTGGTCCATCTTGGAAAAAGGATCAGCTTAAGTTTAAGTTTTGAACTTAAGCCTCCCAGGATCGCATCCTCATAATTTCCTTTTCCTTCTTTATCCACAGATGCCACCACATCCCAGAATGCGGTTTCCATCGGATACTGATCTACATTGATCTGTGCATGATACACGATCGTATTTCCTTTTTTTGCTGTCTGCATTTCAAAAGGAAAGCTTGTATCCAGCACTGTATTTCGCTGTTTCAGCTTCAGGGAACGGATCCTTCCTCTGGATCCTTCCAGCTCAAAACTGATCTTTATGGTTCCTTTTGTCAGCGAAAATTTCCTGGTTTTTACCTTGATCTCCGCCGGAGCTTCCATTAACTGCTGCAATTTTTCACCACCTGTTACATTTCTTTGATCGCTTTGTAATTTCTTTCACAGTTCTTTGTATCCCACAGATCAAAATATTTTCCGTGTCTTTCCAGATAGATCTCTTCATTGGCAAATCCCTGCTTATGCAGGCGGATCAGCCAGTCCGTTACTTCCTGTTCCGTTACACATACCGGACCGAAGCCATCTTTCCGGAAATCAAAATACCCGATCTGATGATGACTTTGCCGGAATTTTTCATTGTCAAACTGGTAGTAGACCAGTGGCTTTTTCATGTAGGCAAAGTCCATGGCCACACTGGAAAAATCAGTCACCAGCACTGCGGACTCTTTAAGGAGTGTCTGCACATCGTACTCAGGCCAGGACGCCACTGTGATCTTCGGATGATCCACATGAAAATATTTCAGGAACCGGTGCATTTCCCTGTGCGGATAAAAGATGATCTGAAGATCGTTCTCCTCAATGTAGCGGATCAGTCTCTCATCCTTGAGAAGTGCATCCCAGTACCGGTAATAATCGGTTTCCATGAATTTCTGTGCTTCCAGCTCGTGATCAGAGGCTGAAATCTCATTGCGGATATACATACGCCAGGTCGGCATGATCAGGATCTGGTTCTTTTTTACCTTCATATCATGAAGCTGATCAAAACGACACAGTCCCAGCTCCTGCACATAGCCTTCCGGATATCCGTACCGGTCATTGACATATTTCCACTCATCATAGGTACTGGTAACAAAAAGGCTCATTTTTGTATGCGGATAGTACAGAAAACTAAGATCTGCCGTAATGATCCCATGCTGCAGGAACGCCCGCTTGTTCCGAAGGATTCCGTAAACCTCCAGGACATAGCAGATGGCTGCGTTTGGTTTTCCCATTTTCTGGGAGCTGATATTTTTTGATGCAGCCAGATAGTAGATCCAGTGGCGGAAGCTTCCATACTGGATCACAGGTCCCAGATCTTTTACCCGGGCATAATCCGGAGATTTTCTATTGATGGCGTACACTGCATCCTCACTGGTATTTTCTCTCAGATATTTGTACAGCCAGAATCCGTTATCCCGGCATTCATTCTCTGTATCACAGAGAAGCCAGAGATCCCTGCGAAAAAGTCTGTAGACCATCGCAATGGGAAATGCCAGGATAAACTTGATGATGTGAAGCAGATCCCCAGGTTTTACTCGTTTCAGTTTTTCAAGAAATGTCTGTTCCATGTTTCCCTCTGTTTACAGGATCCCGGTTTATTCCTCTGACCAGTCTCCGTTATCATCCCAGACAATCTCTCCGTCTCCGCTGTCATCTGTATCTGTACTGTTGTCAAGAGAATCGTCACCGCTTCCGCTGTTGCTGCTGTCATCTACATAGTCGCCGCTATCATCACTGCTGTCATAGTTTCCATCATCACTACTGTTGTCGTAGCTTCCGTCATCGCTGCCGTCGTAGCTTCCGTCATCGCTGTTGTCATAGCTTCCGTCATTACTGCTGTCATAGCTTCCGTCATCACTGTTATCATAGCTTCCATCATCACTGTTGTCATAGCTTCCATCACTGTTGTCGGAAGAAGTATCCGTGATACCGGAAGAACTATCTGTCAGATCTGAAGCATCTGTGCTGTCTGCGGAATCACTGCTGTCCGCCTCACTGTTATCCGTTTCCACATTGCCAATAGTGCTCTTCTCACTCTTGTCACTGAGGCTTGTATAGGTCAGGTATGCTTCTCCGTTATCGATCATCAGTTTTGCCTTTTCCATATCGCTCAGCTGTACACTGTAGATCTCATAGGCATTTCCGTCTCCGTCTACGATCTTCATATCATAGATGGCATCTCTTGCAGAATCCGGGGTGTAATACATCTGCACCTGCTCCGCATCTTTGATGGTAGCTTCTGCAGGAACAAGACTTTTGCCCCATTCTTCCCCTCCTGCCGCGCGGAGATAGATCTCACGGATCTCTCCCTTCGTGCTGTTGGTAAGATAAACAAATTTTGCAGTACTGGTCTTTACACCGATCAGCTTCGGTGCAGGTGTAGATGTGGGAAGCGGTGTGGATGTAGCCGGTGCAGCCGTAGGTGCGGCTGTAGGAACCGGTGTTGGTGTCACCTCTGCTGTTTCCTTTGATGATTTTCCACAGCCGGCAATACCAAGCGCCGTCACTGCTGTCAGTACGATCAAAAGCTTCTTATATTTCATAATGATTACCTCCAGATTGCAGTTTTATGCTAAAAATGTTTTTCCAACGAAGTATCCGAGCACCAGGATACCAAGGATGATCCTGTACCAGCCGAATACTTTAAAATCGTGTTTCTTGATATATCCCATCAGGAATTTGATGGCAAGAACAGATACCACAAAGGATACCACAACACCTACGATCAGGATGATCAGCTCTGTGGAGCTGAAGGCAAAACCGAATTTGACCAGTTTCAGAAGACTTGCTCCGAACATAACCGGAATTGCCAGGAAAAAGGTAAATTCTGCTGCAACCGTACGGGATGTTCCTGCAAGGATTCCTCCGATAATGGTAGATCCGGAACGAGATGTTCCCGGAATCACGGAAAGCACCTGGAAGCAGCCGATGATCAGCGCTGTCTTAAAGGAAAGCTCATCCAGT
>JABLTT010079864.1_pt1 | contig 10097 bp, 7 predicted proteins | sample 7160061 | NCBI WGS metagenome assembly JABLTT01 (sample SAMN14651232, study PRJNA627086) | human gut metagenome | isolation source: feces | host: Homo sapiens | reverse complement strand
GGTATTCCCAGCCTTTGTCGGAATCCGTGTCGATATCGACCTGCTGCGGGGTGAAGCTGACCCAGACCAGGCGAGTCTTGCCCGCGAACTTGTAGTGGGTGAACGGCAGACCCGGGCGCGGACGGTAGATGCCGGCCAGATCCTCTTCGGTCGCGCCGTTCGGAAAGACGGAACTCATGGTCAGGAACATCGGGTAATACTCGGATTCCTCGCCCTTTTCAAGCACGTCTTGGAACTGCTTGGATTCCCAGCTCATGTGGTTGACGATGGCGTCGACCATGATGCCGTGGGTCTTGGAAAGTTCGGCGACATCGTCCCAGCCGCCGAGGCGCGGGTCGACCTTGGTGTGGTCGATGGGGTCGAAGCCTGCATCCGCGCCGTCGAATGGAGTGAAGAACGGCAGGATATGCACGCCGTCATACACGCCGTCGAAACGGGTGCGCAGGATGTCGGTCATCGAGCTGAGGGTGCCGTCGCCGAGGCGATCGGCGTAGGTGATGAGCTGCACTTTGTTTTTCATGGGACCTCCCTTGGTTCATGGGTGCGGGTGCAATGTGTGCGCGTCTGCCTGTTTGTTGTTTACGTATTTGCATACTCACGTATGTATCGAACCGGTTCGATATTACCTCGAGAGGGGCGTCGATGTCCAGTCACACAGCGGAATGCGCGTGTCGAACCGGTTTGATGCGGTGTTCTATGCAGCCCAGCCTGTCCGACCCCAACCCAGCGTTCCAACGCGCAGCATCAACGCGTGGTATCGCCTGGCACCAGCGTCATGGGAATAAGCACGTTCGGCTCGAACGGCTTGGGTATGTTCTTGCGCGAGGCGTTGGCCGCAGCCGCCTCTTCATTGGCGATCGCCTGCACCATATGGTCGGCCGCCGACTGCGCGATCGCCGAGAAATCCTGTGCGACCGCGGTCAGCTTCATACCGGCCAAATCGGTCAAATACGTGCCATCATAGGCGACGACCTGCAGCTCGTCGGGAATGGAAATTCCGCGGCTCAACGCTTCGCGCACGCAGAACGCCGCGCCAATATCGGAGCTGACCACGGCATCGACGCCGTCGGTCGCCACCCCATCAAGCGCACGGCTGACCGCACGATGATAGCCGGCGAAATCCATCACCTCACCGGCCTCGATATACTCATACTTCACGCCCGCGGAGGTCAATTCCTGTTCCAACGTGAGGTAGTAGCGCACCGTCGGGAACGTGGTCTTTCCCAAATCGAACGACCCCTCCTCGACTTCGCCGCGGACCGCCAGATCGAAGAACTGATCGCGCGGACCGCCAATCATCACCACATGGCGCGCGCCATTGCGAATCAGCATCTGCGCAATCAGTCGCCCACCCTGCTCGTGGTCAGATCCGATCGACGAAATACCATTTCCAAGCACGCGATCGAATGCGACGATCGGGCGGTGGATGGACGTCCAATAATCGCCGGGATGCGAGGTGTGAGCGCACATGACGATGCCGTCCATCATGTGCCTGCGCAGCATATCGACGTATTGGATTTCGCCGTCCGTCTCGTCGGTGGTGGAGCACAGCATGGTGCGCAGCCCCTGCGCGGCGAGCGCATGCTGCAGGTGCGCGGTAAACGTTGCAAAGAACGGGTGACGAATGGTGGGCACGATGACGCCGACCAGATTCGTGCGATCGTGGTACAGGTTGCGGGCAAGCTCGTTTGGCACGTAATTGAGGGCTTGCATGGCCTTACGCACGCGGTCGCGCATGTCGTTGGATACATACCCGTTGCCGTTCACCACCAGTGAGACGGTGCTCAGAGACACCCCGGCCTTCTTCGCCACATCGCGCATGCCGACCATGATCGCACCTTCCCCGTTATCACTGTTCCATCGTTGTATTCTCACGTGCTTGCCGCGCGCTTTCCGTGCGCTTCTCGCGAGATATTACATTCATTTACATTCTCTCGAACCTGTTCGACAGTCCGGCGTGTATATCGCTTAACGGGGTTACCCCTTTACTTGATTTTCAATATTGATTTTCGTATGCTGCCCACGACACGGAAAACGGCAGCACAGCACAACAAAAGAAACGGCGCAAAGCTTGCGATATCCACACTCACTTTGCGCCGTCTTCTTGTATTGATGATGACCTACATTGCGATCAGTCGGTCGGCACGTCGCCGGACTGGGTGTGGTCAAAGACCGGCTTGTTGTCTTTGTCGAAGGCGTAGACGCCGATGTTCGCGGAGCTCGGATCATTGTTCTTATTGAACGGTCCGATACCGGTCTGGCCCTGGTACTGGATATCCTTGCCATCCTTCAGCAGCGGCTTGGTCTGGTCGAATGCAATCACCAGCGTCGCATCCGGGCTGGCGGCCTTGATGGCGGTTGCGCTCAGATTTCTTTCATGTTACTCAGCGACCGTCCGCGTAACGTGAAAATTACGCCGGATTGGCGAGCAGCGCAATGCCGAAACCGGTGGCCACGCAAATGAGAGGCACCGCGACGGTTGCTATTCCATAGCCCAGAGCCAGCGTAAAACGACGCTGGCGAATCAATGAAACCACTTCGTTGAGCGCCGTGGAGAATGTTGAGAAACCACCGAGAAATCCGACAACGAACATCATGACCGTGTCCATATCCACCGATTGCGAATAGTAGGACATCATGGCGATGCCCGCGCATAGCGAGGCGACGCCATTGATGACGAGCGTGGATAGCGGGAAGTTGCGGTTCGTTCTCCGATTCTCGCGGTTCCAGCCTCGTTGAATTGACACGTCGAGCACGTAACGGGCCATGGCGCCAAGACCGCCGAACAGACAGATCATCCACATCATCAGCGCACCTCCCCGGTAGCCGGGTCGGCGATAAGCGAAATCTCCGCAGTGATCGGTTTGGGCTCGAAGCTGGGCGGAAGCGGGTTAGCCGGCTGCTGGATCGGCTGCGACTGCTGCTGGGGCTGCTGGATTGGTTGCGACTGCTGAATCGGCTCGGGCAGCTGCCCCAAGTCTGGAGTATCCGGCTCGCGCAGCAACGGCTGCGATGGCTGTGCCAGCTGAGGAACGGCCAGCGGAGGAATCTGCGGAACGCGGCCCGTCTGCATAGTCTGGCTGGCGGTCGGCGGCACGGTTGGTGTTTCGACTCGCGGAACCTGTCCCGTCTGTGCAATCTGCTGGGCCGTCTGCGCGGCTTCCATTGCGGCCTGCGCGGCAGAACGCGCCACGTCGGCCACTTTCACATGGCGTACGCCCTGCGTGTCCGATTCGGCAGAATCGGACACGGAAACAGCTGAAAACGCACCCCGAACCCGCTTTCGAGTACTCCGTGACAGCAGTGCCTGCATCAGAACCACGCCGGCGGCGGCAGTGAGCAAACCGCCTGCAAAATTTCCCGCAAGATAGCCAAGCGCACTGGCGATATGCCGCTCGTGCAGACCTTCCATCGTTTCCAGCATCACGCCGGACATCGTCGAAAGCCCACCGAGCAAGCCAAGCCCAACACCACGGCTGACAACCTGCCGCACCCGGCGACGCAGCCACGAAGCGGTCGCCATGAATTCGGTCAGCATCGCGAACAGGAAGCAGGCGACCATATTCGACACAAACGTGCCCACAACGAACGGCGTCCCGCTGACCGACGGCAGAAGCATATCCAACGCATGCCGACAGCCGACTCCAACAAATCCACCGACGAACACCACAACATACATCAGTCCGTCGGCGAGCGGATTGAACCGCGCCTGCATACGTTTCATCGGTGCCAGGGGAATCGTAGGCGGATCCATGGTGTTAGCGGAGGGCGTGGTTGCACCAGCATGCGTCACCTCAACAGTGTCGATTGCCTGCGTGATGGGATGCGAGTCCTCACCCGCAGTCACCACGTCTCCCGGCGATTGTTCTTGCGATTCCATTGCGCTCCCCCTGTACTGGCCTTCCGCGGACAGCGTTGTTCCGCCCATAGGCCGTGCAACAACGAGCTGGGCCGCGGTTGCCGCCTTCCTAACGCATATGAGTTTACACGGAGCGCCAACGTATGCACCCTGGATGTCCGATTCCGCAGATTCGGACATCCAGAGTCCAGCCGAATTCAGCCAGGCTCAGTCAAGCCGGGCATCACACAGCCGCCGCATCGCAGGTCGTACCTCGCGCTCCTCCTCGCCACTGAACAGCACCACCAGATAGTCACCGGCACGCAGCCGTGTATCACCGCGCGGCACGATCTCGCTTTCGCCGCGACGCAGGCCGATGATCAGACACCCAGACGGCCAACGCACGTCACGCACCCGCTTGCCGTCCGCAATCGCCCCCATTTCCAATGGCAGTTCCATAATGCCGCTGCCCACATGGCTTGCGATTGCCATCTGCATGCCTTGCGCACGCACATATCGCTCCAGCAACTCCCCATAGATCGGTTTGGTGCGCAGCAGATCGGACACCAACAGCGCGATGAAAGCGACGGCAGCGACCGGCAGCATGTGCGTCAACGTTCCGGACATCTCCACAGCCAACAGAATCGACGTGATCGGCGTTTTCACGGACGCGGCGAGCGTGCCCGTCATCACGCACACCGCAAACACCGCCACTGCGTCGGATGGCAGATCACCGATTCGATGCAACACTTCACCGCAGATGCCGCCGGCCAACGAACCGACCGCAAGAATCGGCATGAAAATACCGCCAGGCGCACCTGAGCCGAAACTCGTGGATGTGAACAGCATCTTCGCCACGAACAGCAGACACAGCATTCCCAAGCCGACGCGCGCATGTTCGGCGGTATCAATCAGATTCGAGCCGCCGCCGAGCACGTCGGGCAACCAGATGCCGACAGGCAACGCGATCGCAATCGCAATCATCGGGCGGCTCCATGCCGGCAGTTTGCCGTACAGCGTCTGGAAGCCAAGCAACGAGCGGTTCATCAGCGAACCAACCAAACCGGCCACCAATCCCAACGGAATCAGCCACACATACTCTTCCAACGACAGCTGACCGATATCACCGAAATCCAAAACCGGACGCAGACCGAAACAGTATTTCGAGACGAAATCGGCGGTCAGCGATGCGGCAGTGGCGCCCATCAGAATCGCAGGGGAAAAACTCCGATGCACCCCTTCCAAAGCGAACATCATGCCGGACAGCGGCGCGCTGAACGCGGCGGACAAGCCTGCCGCGGCACCGGCGGTGACCAGATAATGCTCCTGCATGTCCTCACGGCGGTGGCCGCGCAAACGGTGGGACACACACTGCGCTCCCGACGCACCAATCTGAATGGACGGCCCCTCACGGCCGAGCGACAGACCAAACAACGCGCCCAACAGTCCACCGACGAAACGGACTGGCAGAATCGTCTGCCAACGCATCTTCAAGCCGCATATCACCACGCCGTTGGTCTGCGGGATGCCGCTGCCACCGGCCATCGGCTCCTTGCCGACCATCCACGCGATCGCCAGCGCGGCCGCCACCGCGGCAACCGCCCACGGCGCAATCAGCCACGGGGTCTCGCGAATCCGCGCATATATCCAGCGGGACGCATCCGTGCCGTATTCGATGCCGAGACGGTATACGACGACCAGCAATCCTGAAACCAGACCAATGACTATGCCGGCCGCCGCCATCTTCCACTTCAAGTGGTCGAATCGCGGAATCAGCTGGCGGATATCATGTGCCGCGTCGTTGCCAGTCAAGCCGGGAAACTCGTTGCCGACGGTCAGTCGACCAGCGAATTGATCTGGATGATATGGTCGCGCTGCGGGCCGGTGCCGATCACGGAGATACGGCAGCCGGACAGATCCTCAAGACGCTTGACGTAATCCTGACAGGTCTTCGGCAGATCATTGAAGTCGTGGATTTGGGAAATATCCTCGTCCCAACCCGGCATGGATTCGTAGATCGGCTTCGCTGCCGCGAATTCGGACTGATCAGTAGGCATATCGTCGCGGCGTTCGCCGTTGACATCATAGGCCACGCACAATGGGATTTCCTTCAGGCCGGTAAGCACGTCGAGCTTGGTGAGCACGATGTCGGTCAGGCCGTTGACCTGAGCCGCATAACGATTGACGACCGCATCGAACCAGCCACAACGACGCGGACGGCCGGTGGTCACGCCGTACTCGTGGCCCTGGGCTCGCAGCCATTCGCCTTCCTCGCCGAACAGCTCGGTCGGGAACGGTCCTTCGCCCACGCGGGTCACGTACGCTTTGGAAACGCCGATCACGCGGGTGATCTTGGTCGGGCCGACACCGGTACCGGTGCATGCGCCGCCGGCAGTCGGGTTGGAGGACGTGACAAACGGATATGTGCCGTGATCCACGTCGAGCATAGTGGCCTGGCCGCCTTCGAACAGCACGGTCTTGCCTTCGTCAAGTGCCTTATTGAGCACCAGCGAGGTGTTGGCCACGTACGGCTTCAAACGTTCGCCGAGCTTGAGCAGCTCATCCGTGGTTTCGTTCACATCAATCGGACGACGATTGTACAGCTTCACCAGCATCTGATTCTTCTGATGCAGGCTTGCTTCAACCTTGTCGTGCAAATGCTCAGCATTGAACAGGTCGTGCACGCGGATGCCCACGCGATTAATCTTGTCGGCATACGCAGGTCCAATGCCGCGACCGGTGGTACCGATCTTGTGCTTGCCAAGGAAACGTTCCGTCACCTTATCAAGCACACGATGATACGGCGCAATAATGTGCGCACCCTCACTCACCAGCAGTCGGGAGCAGTCCACACCGCGGCTTTCCAAGCCGTCGATCTCTTCGAAAAGCACTTCAGGATCAACAACAACACCGTTGCCGATAACCGGAGTCGCGGTCGGGCTGATGATGCCGGAGGGCAGCAGGTGCAGCGCATACGATTCGTCGCCGACCACCACGGTATGGCCCGCATTGTTGCCGCCGTTGAAGCGGGCAACATAGTCGACCTTCGTGCCGATCAGGTCGGTCGCCTTACCCTTGCCTTCGTCTCCCCACTGGGCACCGATCAAAACAATTCCAGGCATGTTGTTGCACCTCCGCGCGTATGCGATTTCGCCTCAAAGCCTTACCAAGGCCTTACAAAGACTATCCTGCGCCCTCTACCGGATATCTGCCGGATATGCACCGATCGGCCGTTGAAACTAGTCAGTTCCATCGTTTTCGTCTCATACAACGCGACACACCCACCGTGCCGCCACACGCCGCATGCATTACGCGGCGCGTGCGGCATCACACTACTTCAACGCCTTGCCCGCGCTGCCAAGCTGCCTGCAAGCCTCCACCACGCGTGCGGCCATGGCGCTTTCCGCTTCGCGCCCCCACGAACGCGGGTCGTACATCTTCTTGTTGCCCACCTCGCCATCGATTTTGAGCACCGAATCATAGTTGGAGAACATGTGACCGGCCACCGCACGGCTGAATGCGTACTGCGTATCGGTGTCGATGTTCATCTTCACCACGCCGTAGCTCACGGCCTGCGCGATCTCCTCCGGCGCGGAGCCGGAACCACCGTGGAACACCAGGGCGAACGGCTTACCGGGAGCGACATCCAGCGAGTGCGCGGGGTCGGGCATTTCGCCGGCCTTAATCGCGAGCGCGACCGTGGTCTGGATTTCGTCGAGCAGTTCGGGGCGCAGTTTCACCACGCCCGGTTTGTATGCGCCGTGCACGTTGCCGAAGGTGAAGGCGGCCATGTAGCGTCCGCGCTCGCCAAGGCCGAGTCGTTGCGCGACGGCGATGCCTTGCGCGGGCGTGGAATACAGTTTGTCGTTGATTTCGGCGCTGTGCCCGTCTTCTTCGCCGCCGACCGCGCCGATTTCGATTTCCAGCACGGTGTGCGCGGCTTGGGATTTGTCGAGCAGTTCTTCTGCGATGTCGAGGTTTTCACCCAGCGGCACTGTGGAACCGTCCCACATGTGTGACTGGAAGGTCGGTTCCTGACCGTGCTTCACCTGTTCGGCTTCATGGTCGAGCAGGGGGCGCACCCATTCGTCCAGATACTGTTTGGCGCAGTGGTCGGTGTGCAGGGCGATGGTGATGTTGGGGTATTTCGCCGCGACTTCGTGCGCGAAGGCTGCGAAGGCAAGCGAGCCGGTGACGCGGTCGTTGACGCGTTGCCCGGAGAAGTAGGCGGCGCCGCCTACGGAGACCTGGATGATGCCATCGGATTCCGCCTCGGCGAAACCCTGGAGTGCGGCGTTCAGGGTCTGTGTGCTGGTCACATTGATCGCGGGATAGGCGTAACCGCCGCGGCGTGCGGCGTCCAGCATTTGCGCATAACGTTCCGGCGTTGCAATAGTCATGCCTCCATTATCGCCCGACCCTATCCCACTTATCATGTGACAACATTCGCCATCTTTCCTTTCCGTTTTCCCGACCGTCCGCTCCATATCCAGGTCGCCCGCCCCACTAGGGCCATATGCCGAGCGTTTTCGTCTCATATCCCGACATTTGCGGGACCGACCATTAAACAGGGCGAAACCATTGCGATCGTTCCATCGGAAGTCATAGAATATCCACCGGATCGCGCGACGAAGAGCCCAACCGGGTATTCCCGCACGGGCATGCCGCCGCACGTAGATGTTGCGACCAATACCCGCGAGGAGGCTTGATGCACCAGGTTTTCGCCATCTTCCTTCGAGACGTGAAACGCATTCTGAAGAACCCAGTGGCGCTCGTCGTCACGCTGGGTGTGGCCATCATCCCATCACTGTACGCATGGTGCAACATCCTCGCCAACTGGGACCCGTACGCGAACACGGGCAACATCCAGGTCGCTGTGGCGAACGAGGACAAGGGCACAACCTCCACGCTGGTCGGTCATCTCGACGCTGGCCAGCAAACCGTCAACCAGCTTAAGAAGAACCATCAGCTCGGCTGGCGTTTCGTTCCCGAGCAGCAAGCCATCGAAGGCGTGGAATCCGGCAAATACTATGCGGCGATCGTACTGCCGGAAGACTTCAGCTCCAGACTCATCGGCACCGTCACTGGTAAAGGCGACCGACCGTCGATCACGTACTACATCAACGAAAAGCTGAACGCGATCGCGCCGAAAATCACCGATACGGGTGCGACCACGATCGACGAGCAGATCAACACCACTTTCGTTTCCAGCGTGGCCGACGCCGTGGCGAAGGAAGTGAAGGAGGCAGCGGGAGAAACCACCGGCAGCATGAAAAGCGCGCAAAGCGACGTCATCAACGATCTGACCGACACCATCAACCAGCTCGAAACCGTCCAACAGCAGCTGCGCGGCACGCGTTCCACGCTCGACAAAGCCCTCACCACCATCGATTCGGCCAAACAGTCCAACATCGCGCTCGCCTCGGGAATCACCAACTCGCTTGACACCGTCGGCAAGGCGTCCGACTTGCTGAGCGAGACGCGCACACAAACCGAACGATTCTCGAACACGCTGGTCGGAGCGCTCGACAACGGCAGCACGCAACTGTCCGGTCTGCAGGTCAACGTGAGCAATGCCACCGGCACCGTGCTCAGCGGACTGAACACCACGCAGGACGCGCTCGACCAAGTGTCCAGCACCATGCATTACGTCAACACCACCACCGGCAATGTGCTCGACGGCGTGGAGAAGGCGTTGCAGGCCAGCCAGCTGGATCCGAACAACCAAACGTATAAGGATCTTTCCGCGCAACTCGCCGAAGCCCGCAAACAGCTGACGTTCCAGCAGCAGCGCATCGACGCCTTCGATCAGGACACCACGGCTGCGATCAACGCGGGGAAGAACACCGCGAACGGGTTCAACGACGATGTCACCACGCTGGCGAAAAACGGCACGGCGTCGATGGCGAGCGCACGCACGACCATCACCGGCACGGTCATGCCGAATCTCAACACCGGGCTCGATACACTCAGCCTGGCCAATGGGTCGCTGTCCGGCACGCTTACCACGCTGCAAAGCACACTGGAACAGGGCAACGGGCTGCTCGACCAGTTGTCGCGCACCGTGACCCAAACGAACACCACCATTGCTGGCACGCAGACGCAGCTCGCCAATCTCGCCAAACAGCTCAACACCACGCGCACCGATGTGGCCGCGTTGAGCAGTTCGGCGATGTTCCAGCAGCTTTCCCAAGCGCTCGGACTTGACGCGAGCGAGGTCGGCTCGTTCGTGGGCGAGCCGGTGCATTTGGACGAACAG
>JABLTT010027235.1_pt1 | contig 10104 bp, 4 predicted proteins | sample 7160061 | NCBI WGS metagenome assembly JABLTT01 (sample SAMN14651232, study PRJNA627086) | human gut metagenome | isolation source: feces | host: Homo sapiens | reverse complement strand
CACGCGCGGCGCCGTCGGCGTCGTCCCCATACCGCGCGACCGGCACCGGTCGCAGCAACTCCTCCATCTCGGGCACGTCCACACTCATACCGTTCATTCAACCACCGTCGGGCGAAAACCGAAGTCGGCAGGTTTCGCCGTTGCGGTACACTGGTTCGGTTTGTAGGTTTCCTGTTGGTTTCAGTGTTGGGAGCTTGTCGCATGGCATCACATCGCAAGACGGCGCAGCCAGCCTTCGACCCGCGCACGGTCAAGGAGCATATCGTCGAGACGCCGTTGAACGAGGAGATGAGCAAGTCGTTCCTCGAATACGCGTATTCGGTGATCTATGCGCGCGCCCTGCCCGACGCCCGCGACGGCATGAAGCCGGTGCAGCGCCGCATCGTCTACCAGATGGGCCAGATGAACCTGAACCCGGACCGCCCGTACATGAAGTCGGCGCGCGTGGTCGGTGAGGTGATGGGCAAGCTCCACCCGCACGGCGATTCGGCGATCTACGAGGCCATGGTGCGTCTGGCGCAGCCGTTCGCCATGCGTCTGCCGCTGGTGGACGGCCACGGCAACTTCGGCTCCCTGGATGACGGCCCGGCCGCCTCCCGTTATACCGAGGCCAGGCTCGCGCCCGCGGCGCTGGGCATGAACGCGAACATCGACGAGGATACGGTCGACTTCGCGCCGAATTACGACAACAAACTCAAGGAGCCGACCGTGCTGCCGGCCGCCATCCCGAACCTGCTGGTCAACGGCGGTTCGGGCATCGCGGTGGGCATGGCCACGAATATGGCCACGCACAACCTGGGCGAGGTCATCAACGCGGCCAAGCACCTGATGGCGCATCCGGACGCCACGCTGGAGGAGCTCATGCGCTACGTGCCAGGCCCGGACTGGCCAGGCGGCGGCATCATCATCGGGCGCGACGGCATCCGCGAGGCCTACGCGTCCGGCCGCGGCACGCTGACCACGCGCTCGGCCACGCATATCGAGAACGTCACGGCCCGCAAGAAGGCGATCGTGGTGACCGAGCTGCCGTTCATGGTGGGCCCCGAGCGCGTGCTGGAGCGCATCTCCGAGGGTGTCAAGAACCGTAAGCTCGAAGGCATCTCGGGCGCGATCGACCTGACCGACCGGCATAACGGCACGCGCATCGTCATCGAGATCAAGACCGGCTTCGACCCGAACGCGGTGCTCGTGCAGCTGTTCAAGCACACACCGCTGCAGGACAACTTCACGATGAACAACGTGGCGCTGGTGGATGGCCGTCCGCACACGATGGGTTTGAAGGAGATGCTGCAGGTGTGGATCGACCACCGCCGCCTGGTGGTGCGCCGCCGCAGCGAATTCCGCCGCACGAAGGCGCAGGAGCGGCTGCATCTGGTCGAGGGACTGCTGCTGGCGATGGTGGACATCGACGAGGTCATCCAGGTGATCCGCTCCTCCGACGACGCGGACGCCGCCAAGAGCCGACTGATGGCCGTGTTCGACCTGGACGAGGTGCAGGCCCAGTACATCCTGGATCTGCGGCTGCGCCGCCTGACCCGGATGAGCCGGATCGAGCTGGAGGCCGAGCGCGACGACCTACGCCGCAGGATCGAGGAGCTGGAGCGCATCCTGGCTTCGGCGGACGAGCTGGACCGCGTGGTGGTTTCCGAGATGGACGACGTGGCCGACCGGTATGGTTCGCCGCGCCGCACGGTGCTGCTGGATGTGGATCCGGACGGCTCGATGCACCCGGTGACCGCGGCCGGGGCCGAGGGTGTGCCCGCGGGGGCGATGGAGGCCGTGCGCGCCGCGCACACCGTGTCCTCCGCCGAGGCCGATGTGGCCGCCGCTGCCGCCGCCAGAAAGGCCGGCGAGGATGCAGGGGCCGTATCCGCGCTGCAGTTGGATGACGAACCGTGCGTGGTGATGATGGGCGCCTCCGGGCTGATCGCCCGCACCTCCCCCAGCGCCCTGGACGTGTGGGAGTCGCGCTCGTCGGGTGACGCGCGTGCGGACGGCGACCAGATCGTGGCCCTGTTCCCGACCACCACGCTGGCCTCGTATGGTCTGATCACGTCGTCGGGCCGTCTGGTGCTCGCCCATGTGGCCGACCTGCCTGCGCTGCCCGCCTCCACCACGCTGAGCGTGGCCGGCGGCGTCAAGGCCAAGGAGCTGCTGGGCACGACCGAGAACACCGATCCGGTGCCCGGCGAATACGTGGTGACGGCGATCGCGATGTCTGCCCCGCCGCACAAGGGCGATGCGTCCGACTCCGACGGCGCGTCCGACGACGCGTTGCCGCCGTTGGCGATCGGCACGCGCCACGGCGTGATCAAGCGGTGGAACCGGGAGTCGCCGACCACGATGGATTCGTGGAGCGTCATCGACCTGAAGGACGATGACACGGTGGTGTTCGCCGCCCCGGCCGCCGACGAGGACCGGCTGGTGTTCATCTCTTCGGATTCCTCGCTGCTGACCTATGAGGCCGGCAACGTCCGCCCGCAGGGCCGTACGGCCGGCGGCATGGCCGGCATCAAACTGGCCGACGGCTGCCAGGTGGTGACGTTCAATGTGATTCCGGCCGGCAAGGTGGCCTGGACCTATGAGGAGGGCGAGAACGGCCTGTTCTCCGCCTCCGGCGCGGTGGTGCTCACCGTGGCCGGCGACGCGGACGCGCTGCCCGGCACCGAGAACGGGTCGGCCAAGGTCACCCCGCTGGAGATGTATCCGACCAAGGGGCGGGCCACCGGCGGCGTACGGTCGCAGCGCTTCCTGAAGGGCCAGAACACGCTGATCTTCGCGTGGGTGGGTCTGTACCCGCTGCATGCCTCGACCGAGGGCGGCAACCCCGTGGAGCTGCCGAAGCCGGATATGCGCCGCGACGGTTCGGGCACCGAGCTGGCCGCGCCGATCGCGTTCGCGGGCTGAGTTCGGACGGCTGCTCGGTACCGAACCATATCCGATGCTTTTTCTGGTTTCGGTACCACGATGGTGTGGTACGGAACCAGAAGACCCCTGTTATGACGGTTGTGTACCGCAATGTCGTGGTACGCAACCGGGAAAATCCCATCGCAGCGGTTCCGTACCGTACCACGGGCTATCCGTCCAGATGGAATCCGCATTATTCCGCCATTCTTCAAAGCCGGTCAGGTCTGTGGTACGGTACGGAATCCCATAATCGCCGCATCCAAGACTCCGTACCACAAGCCTATGGATTCGTGCATGGACCCGCTTGGCAGAACATCGATAAAACAGATTATCTGAGAAGATATATCATTAGCTCCCATACCTACCCATTATCTTTATAGCAGGCTCAGCAAGTCTGTTTTTCACGCACCACCTGCCGTTATGCGGCAGGATTCTATCAGGAATATTGTCATTCCCCTTCTCATTGCCTTCAATATCCACCGGAACTCGCCCAACGGTTCCGGTCAAACCTTCGTTAGATTATCCCTCGGTTTCCGGCTGAAGCGGGTATCGTTCACAAAGCGAACATCCCATCACCGGTACAGCTTCATGCCCTGGGGACAGGGGGTGAAGCCGGCGGCGTGCAGGATGCGGGCGGCTTCGGTGCGGGCGGTCAACGGCTCGCCGTTGAGATCGGCGAAGGTGACGCTGCCGGAGGGGCGGCGCTGCAGGGCATAGGCGAGTTCGGCGAAGGCGCGGCGCAGAGTGTCCCCGTCGTCGGTGAACGTGGTCAGGTGATGGCCCTTGACCGCGGCGTAGACCACCGGGTTGCCGTGGTCCAGCACCACCATGCCTCCGGCACGCCGCAATGGTTTGCTGGCCTGGCCGCCATACTGCGGCCAGGCCACGGCCGCACCGGTCAGGTTGGCGGGATCCATGACCTCGATGGCCACGCAGGACCGGCTGTGCCCCTCCCCCGCATGGCGCAGCTGGTCCACGGTGTCGCGTCGGGCGAACTGCGCGGCGCCGAACCCCTGCACGAACATGCCGCGCACCAGCGTGCCGTGCTCCTCCATACGGCGCAGCACCGGATACAGCGCGGAGAAGCCGCCCGGCACATCCTCGACGTCGATCAACGGCGGGGCGATGATGCCGTACCTGTCCAGCAGGATCTCGACTTGCGCCAGCGAGCGCTGCTCGGCGGTGGCGGTGACGGTTGGCACGGCCGACCATAGCCCCTGCATGAGCACCGGCACCTGTACGGCCACGCGGGCGCGGCGGCGTGTGCGGCCCACGGATACGCCGCGCGTGGCATGGGAGCTCACAGCCGACGCCATGGCGCGAACGGGTGTCAGCGAACTGTTGGTCACCGCGCCCTGCCAGACCAGCGACCACAGGGCGTCCTCGAATTGACTGTTCGACCAGGCCGAGGGGCGGATCTCCCCGGTTTCGAGATCGACCGGTTCGGTATCCGGCCTCCATGCCGCGCGAACCAGTTCCGCCAGCCGTTCCGCCCGGAACGCGCCGCCGGCCGCCAGGACGTGCAGGATGGCGTCGGGCAGCATCCGCACAGACTCCAACGCCTGTCCCGCATCATCGTCGGGCGCAGTGTCGCCGGTCATAGTGTCATCGGGCGCGCCATCGGATGGATGCCCAGTTGCCTCGGCTACCGCGGTATTGTTCAGCAGCTCCGAATCGGCGGGGTGGAAGGCGATGCGGCCGGGGTCCTTGGCCTTGGTGCCGGCGGTTTTCTCCCCGACCCACACCACATCCCCGGAGGCGAGCAGTTCGTCCAGCATGGCGGGCTGGTAGCCGCGCACCCGCGCCGGGAACACCGCGCCTTCCCATACCGGCAACGGCGGGGACACACCCTCCAGCTGTTCGATGACGCGCATCAGCCCGTCCGCGCCGTCGTACCGTTCGCCGCCGACCGGTCCTACACCCTGGCGGTCCAACAGCAACGCCTGGTAGACCGCCGGTGCCACCGGTTTGATGGCCTCACGCGCCTTGCTCAGCGAGCGTGCGCGGATGCGGCGGAATACATCGCGATGCAGATACTGAACGGGCCTATGGTCATCCGCCATCTCAACATCTGGCTCCATGCCGCCGACAAGCTTGCCCATGCCGCCATACGGTTCCGCACCTTCACAAGGTTGTGCATCATCGACGGTTGAGCGAGAACCGTTTCCCTGCCCCGGATTCGTCATAAAAAAGCCGGTCAGCACCTCGCCGCGCGCTTTGAGCTCGTCAAGCTCGCGCACCGCGCGTTCGGCGTCCAGATGCAGCTCCGCCATCATCATGTCAACGGTGAACGGGCCATGCGTCTTGGCATATCGGGCCACACGGCCGGCAACATCACGCTCGTCCAGTTCGTTCCAGAACGTCCGCCCGGCCAGTTCCCGTTCCACGTCGTGGATGACGTCCGGGTCGAGCACTGCGGTCATGTCGGCGGTGCCGAGCAGGCGCTCCAGCGCGTCGAAGTCCAGCGAGAGCAGGGCCGCGCTGCGTTCGGCGTGCGGCTGGTCATACTGGTACATCACCTGCCCCACATAGCCGAACATGATGGTTTCGGCGAACGGCGACGGCGCCTGCGTCTCGACATCGACCAGGTCGATCTCACCGTTGGAGAGCCGTGTCATCAGCCGCCGGAGCGCGGGCAGGTCGTAGACGTCCTGCAGGCATTCGCGGGTGGTCTCCAGCAGCAGCGGGAAGTTGCGCTGCGTCCGCGCGGCGTTGAGCAGTTGGACGCCACGCAAGCGCTGCTGCCACAGCGGCACGCGCTTGCCCGGGTCGGTGCGCGGCAGGTACAGCGAACGCGCCGCGCATTCGCGGAAGCGTGCGGTGAACAGCACCGACTCCCCCACCTGTTCGGCCACCAGTCGTTGGATGTCATCGGGATCGACCGTGAACAGCTCGGCGGCCGGGATATGCCCGTCGGACTGAGGCAGCAGCAGGATGATGCCGTCATCGCAGGCGTAGACCTGGCCGTCGTATCCGTAGCGCTGCTTGATCCGGTTGCCGACGATCATCGCCCACGGTTCGTGCACGCGCTTGCCGTACGGCGAGTGGAGCACGATCCGCCAGTCGCCCTCCTCGTCCGGGCATCGCTCCACCACCAGCGTGCGGTCGGTCGGCACCGCGCCGGTGGCGATGCGCTGCTCGTGCAGCAGTTGGGCCAGGTTGGAGATGGCGTTGCCGTCGAGTCCGTCCGCGCGCAATCGATCCGTCGTATCGTCATCGAATGCGGCCGCATCCGACGAGGACGTCATGCCGTCGGACGATGCCGCGCAATCGGATGACGCTGGGTAATCGGATGGCGCCACACCAACGGATGCCACCGTGCAATCGCCGTCGTGCAGACCGTTGACCATATCCCGCACGAACCGGCCCTGCATCTCGCCGAATCCGGCATCGCGTCCGAAGCCCTCGCCGTGCCAGAACGGCAACCGGGCCGTGCGGCCGGGGGCCGGCACCACCACCACGCGGTCGTGGGTGATGTCCTGGATCTGCCAGGTGGAGGTGCCGAGGGTGATGACGTCGCCGATGCGGGATTCGTAGACCATCTCCTCGTCGAGTTCGCCGACGCGCTTGGGCCCTTTGCCAGCCTCCTGTTCCGGTAGGACCACCGTGTACTGGCCACGGTCCGGGATCGTACCGCCGGAGGTGACGGCCAGCCGCTGCGCCCCGGGCCGCGCGGAGATCAGATGCTCCTCATGGTTCCACATCAGGCTGGGCCGGAAGGCGGTGAATGCCTCGGAATCATAGGCGCCGGTCAGCATGCCGAGCACCGAGTCGAACACGGAGCGGTCCAAGTCGGCGAACGGGGCGGCACGGCGGACCATCTGATACCAGTCGTCGGGGTTCAGGTCCTCCATGGCCGCGGCGGCCACCGTATGCTGGGCCAGTACGTCCAGTGGACAGCGCGGTATGGAAAGCGGCTCGATGTCGCCGGTCAGCATGCATTCCACGGTGGCGGCCGCGCCGATAATCTGCTCGCGCGTCAGCGGGTAGAACAGCGCGTGGGAGACGCCGCCCACCTGATGATCGGCACGACCGACCCGCTGCAGCCCCGAGGACACGGATAGCGGCGGGGAGACCTGGATGACCAGGTCCACGCTGCCCATATCGATGCCGAGTTCCAGGCTGCTGGTGGCCACCACGCAGCGCAGTCGGCCGTGTTTGAGGTCCTCCTCGATGCGTTTGCGGCGATCCTTGGACACCGATCCGTGGTGGGCCATGGCGATGGTGTCCTCCGGCGCATGCGGATGGATGAGATTCGTGGACGGCCCCGCCATGGGATGGAAATGCCGCTGACCGGCGTACGGTTCATCCGACCGAGGCGCATCCGCATCGCCGTGGCCGGGCATGGCGGCGTACAGGTCGTTGAGCCGCGCGGTGAGCCGTTCCGCCAACCCACGCGAATTGACGAACACGAGCGTGGTGTGGTGGCTGAGGATCTCGTTGAGGATGCTGCGCTCCACGGCGGGCCATACCGATCCGGCGCGTTCGTCCGCCGACGTGGCGTTCCCCGGCACCGATGCCGTCTCCCCCGCCCCGACGTCGGCACGCGCCCGCAGCGGACCTTGAGCCGGACCCGGTGAAGCCGTGACGGTGCCCTGCCGCTCGGCGAGTCTCATCATGGCCGGCGTGACCCCGCTGATGGAGGGAAGTCCGGACGGTTTCCCGCCGCCTGCGACACGCGCCCGGTTCGTGGAATCGGCGGATTCGGGCATCTGCTCGACCGGTTCGACCACCTTGAGTTCCATGGCGGGGTGCGACTGCACGTCGACGATGGTGACGGCCCGCGCGCCACCGAGGAACCGCGCCGCGGCCTCGGCCGGACGCACCGTGGCTGACAGTCCGATGCGCTGTACGGGTTCGGCGGTCAGCATATCCAGCCGTTCCAGGCTCAACGCCAGATGCGTCCCGCGTTTGGTGCCGGCGATGGCATGGATCTCGTCCACGATGACGGTGCGCACCGTGGACAGGATGCGCCGCGCCTTGGAGGTGAGGATCAGATACAGCGATTCGGGCGTGGTGACCAGGATGTCCGGCGGATGCGAGGCGATGGCTCGCCGCTCCTGCGCCGTGGTGTCGCCGCTGCGCGTGGCCACGCGGATCGACGGCGGGTTGAGCCCCATGGCCTTGCATTGGGCGGCGATGCCCGCCAGCGGCGTTTCCAGATTGCGCGCCACGTCCACGCCCAGCGCCTTCAACGGCGAGATATACAGCACCTTGACGCCCTTGGCGGGTTTGCGGGAGCGGGAGCCGCCCGCCTCCCGCGCATCCGATGCATGGTTCATCAGCCGGTCGATGGCGTACAGGAACGCGGAGAGCGTCTTGCCGGAACCGGTCGGCGCGATGACCAGCGCGTCATCCCCTTTCGCGATAACCGGCCAGGCTTGGCGCTGCGCCGCTGTCTCCCCCTGCGCGAACGCATGCCTGAACCATGCCCCGGTGGGCTCGGAGAACAGATCCAGACATTCGTACATATGTTCGATTATGGCAATGTGCCGGGACGGATTCAACCGCCCGGCACGCCGTCAGATTCGGCGACCGACCGACAGGGCATACCGGGGCATGTCAGCCTAGGTCAGACGCCAACGCGTGCCGCGCATCTCAGGCCAACAGACTGTCGACATCATGCCACCGGCGCACCGGGCGCAGCACCGGCGGCGCGAGCAGGCCGCACCGCGCCGGACCGTCGCCCTGCAGGCCGGTCCCGTGATAGTAGTGATTGGCGGCCGACGACGTGACCCGGACCGTCAGCGCATTGACCCCGGCACGCAACGACCCGCCGAGCCGAATCGCGCCGGACGGCCAGGGGGCCACACCCGCAGGCCTGCCATTCACCAGCACCTCCGCCGAATCCTCGGTAGCGGGCAGCAGCAGCTCCCACCCGTCAGGCGACACGGCACCGTCGGGGATCTCCACGTCGATGCAGTATTCGCCGGTGCCGCAGAACGTCGGATACCCCTGCGCCTGCCACCCGTCGAACGGCATGATCGGCTGCCAGGAGCACGTCGCATCCGCATCCTGCGTCACCGGACGGAACCGCCATCCGGACAGCAGGGTCAGTTCATCGGCGGTCCGCTCGCCATCGACCTCGACATGCAGCAGCCGCACCTGATGCGGGGCCAGGCGCACGCGCACCGGACCCGTCAGCCACGGCGTCGGGGCCGACCGACTGCCATCGACCGCACGCCATTCGGTCACACGACAGCGTTCACGCGCGTGGACGACACCGACCTCGCGCTCGTCATCGCCGTCGTTGAACAGCATGACGCGCACGCCGGTCCCGTCGGCCCCGCACCGGGACCACAGCTGGCCGGAGCCGGCGGCACGTCCACGCTCGTCGCACAGCCTTGGGGGTCCGCCCGGTCGATATGCGCCCCGGCGGTCAGGTCAACGGGCAGCCCGTCCGCCGTCACGCCGATGGCGCCGACCAGCGTCCATTCGTCCCAGAGCGGTTCCCCGCCGTCGTACACCCACTGGCGTCCGGGCTCCTGCAGGTATCCGACGTCCTGCGACCGTATACCGGTGATGGCGCCGACGATACGGTCCGACGCGCCTACAGGCACGGTGACGTGGAACAGGTGGCGTTCACGCAGCTCGTCCCGCCCCTGCACGGTCAGTCCGCCGGCGTGGCCGGACAGCCAGTTGTATTCGTCGTAGATGCCGATCATCATCCCCCGGGAGGCGGCCTCGTCGGCGGCGAGACGGCACACGGCCAGGTAGTCGTCCGACAGGTACCGGTTCCGCGGGAAGGACAGCCTTGTCTGAATCTGGAACGATTGGTAGCCGGCGTCCCTCATCGCCTGAATCTGCGCGACGATTTCCGACCGTGTGGGGATATGGTGCCAGAACCAGTAGGCCGCCGGCGCGTTCCACGGCCCGGGGGCGCGGAATTCCTCCCAACTGCCCGACGATCGGGCCGCGGCGGTATCCGGTATGGCTGCATTGGCGTGCGTCATCGCGTCGCTCCTCCGTATGCGGGGTGTCGCCGACGCACCCCGACGCCGGTCTGTGGGGCGTCGGGCGCGTCGGTGGATCGGCGGGGTCGGTCAGCCGAGGATGGTCGCCGAATCGGTGACGGTGATCAGCGGGGTGAACAGTTCCATCGTCCGGATCGCCATCTCATGGTTCTCCGGGGAACTGCCCGCGCAGGCGTCGGCGACCAGCCGGACGGCGACGTCGCCGAGATCGGTAGAGCGTAGT
>JABLTT010094429.1_pt1 | contig 10136 bp, 7 predicted proteins | sample 7160061 | NCBI WGS metagenome assembly JABLTT01 (sample SAMN14651232, study PRJNA627086) | human gut metagenome | isolation source: feces | host: Homo sapiens | reverse complement strand
CGGAACAGCTGGCGCAAGCAAGCAGGCAAAGGAAGTCCTCGGCGAGGAAGGCATCCACGGCTACGACGCATCCTACGACACGGGTTCCAAGTTCAGCAACGGCTCTGCGTATCAGGCACAGCTGACGCTGGCAAGGGGAAAAGACTTTGTCAAGACACAAGATAAGGCAACCTTTACCTTTACCGGTACAGGCTTCGATTTGATTTCCGAGTGCGGCACGGATACCGGTATTGTTTCCGTTGTTGTAAAGGATACAGACGGTAAGACTGTCAAGTCGTACATGGTAGATACCTACTTTACCGGTGATGAGCAGAAGATTATTTCCGGTACAGGTATTTTGGATTATCAGGTTCCGATTGTGCGCTGCACAGGTCTGGAACAGGGTACGTATACTGTTGAAACTCGTGGTTATCTGACAGATGGTTCGGGCGTTGTGGCAAAGACTGCGGAAGAAACCACGGAGAATAACGAAGTCAGCAAAGAAACTGTTGCCGAGGTTCTGGATGACCTGAACATCAAGAATGTAGAGGCTTCTCAAGTAGAAGCAACCTGCATGGATGACAACAGCGTTCTGCTGGGCGGCACCGGCGTAGAAGAGACCGCAGCAAAGAGCAGAAGTGCTCGCGCAGCTGCAGCAACAACGAGCGCAAACGTTTATATTGACGGCGTTCGCGTATACAATACGCTGAGTGAGAACAATGGCGCAAATAAATACACGAAATCCGAACAGAACGTCAAGTACGAATCGGTTTACGATTACGTGAAGAATAGCTTGGATGCAAACGAGGAAGATGCGGCTGTATACGTTGAGTATGATGGCAATCAGGATGCTTGGAATATTGCAGATTACAAGCAGCAGGGTCCGGAGAACGAAGTATATCTGACACCGGGACATTCTATTGCGATTGCGCTGGATGGATACAGCAAGGATAAAACTGTTCAGATTGCGGCAAAGGCAATCAATGGAGAGGTTTCTTGCTCCGGTTTGGAAAAAACAAGTCTTTCTACCGCAACAGAGATGTATTATACAGCCGAGGTAATTACGGATGATGATGGCTCTGCATATGTACAGATTACAAACAATGCAGGCTCAAAGGGCGTCTTGGCTCTCAGCGAGATGAAGGTTTCCAGCGGTGTCAGTGCAATAGCTGATCCTACACTGAAGGAAGAAGTTCTGGACAAGCTGAATCATAAGGCTGACTTTGTGCCGGAAACGCTGACTGTTTCTGCACCAGAGACATTGGTAGAATATCACCTTTCGACTCTTTCGGTAAAGGCGTCCGCTTCCGATGTTGAGGAGGTTTATCTGTCTATTGACGACAAAAAAGCTGAAAAACTGAAAGCAAATAATATTAAGGCTGTAAAGCGCGGCAAGTCGAAGACATATTCGTACAGTGTAGCAATCAATCAGGATGGTGATTTGCCTCTCGGAGAGCATACCTATTCTGTCTATGCAGTAAGCAAGGGTGGAAAGCCAAGCGATCCGGTCGTAGCAAAAGTCCAGGTTATAGCAGAGGATTAAGAAAGGAGGAGAAGCATGAAACAAGCATACGAAGCTCCAAGGCTGGAAGTGGTTCAGTATTCCCTCCACGAGGCGATTGCGGCAAACTGCAGCAACAAGGTGTATAACCACACGCAAGAAGAGTGCAGCTTGACGGAGTTGGGCAAAAGCCTGCAAGAGGACGGCTATACATTTCTGAGCGATAATTGCGGAGATAACGGTGCGGTAGGTTACTGCTACTTTACCTCTAGCAATGTAATGTTCAATTCCTAACTGAATAGTCAATCGCTTAGGAACAAAGAGATGCGCCTGCGTCGCAAGATGCAGGCGCATTTCCAATAGGAGCTGCCATGTATCAAAAAGATTACTGTTTCGCCGGACTGGGCGTCCGAATGCTTTCGGATGTCCCGCCGGCAGAGGACGAAAATACGGTTGCGTTTCGGCAAACGGGAGAAAAAATCAATAGTACCTGCCGGATTGCCTGCGTTCAGCAGCTGCCGCAGGTGCACGGCACACAGCTTATGCAGACCAATGAACTGCGGCTGTTTCGCAGCGGAGACACGCTGTATCAGCAGCTGCTCAGCCCGCTGGACGGGCATCCGCTGACTGTATCCATGTATGCCGCGGCACAAAAGGGCGAGGTGTCGCTGTATCTGTCGCAGGCAGATATGCCGTATATCGCGCGCTCCGTGCATCTATGGGCGGGAATGGATATCAACCATCAGTTGCTGCTGCATCGCCGTGTCGTCATGCACAGCGCGTCTGTGCGCACGGAACAGGGCGTTATTTTGTTCGCGGCGCCCTCCGGTGTGGGAAAGTCCACGCAGGCAAAGCTGTGGCACGCGCATCGACGGGCCGAAATTCTCAATGGAGATAAAAATGCCGTGGGAATCGAGCAGGGAACGGCAATGGCGTATGGCTTGCCGTTTTGCGGCACGAGCGGTATTTGTCAGCCGTATCAGCTGCCCCTGCGGGCGATTGTACTGCTGGAACAGGCACAGCAAAATGAAACGACACGATTGCAGGGCGTAGAAGCGGTGATTCGCGTTCTGCGCAATTGCATGGGACATCAGGCGGTGCAGGAGGTAAGCAGTATGATGCTGGAACAGATCGCTGCACTGCTGGAAACCGTTCCTGTGTATCATCTTGCCTGCACACCGGATATCCGTGCAGTACAAGTTTTGGAAAACGCTTTGGGGGAATAACTAGTATGTCGACATCTTATTCGCGATTTGTGGATTATTTGACGTATAAAGCAATCCAGACCGGCACGCCGCTCTCCGGCACATTTGAGCTGACGGCACGCTGTAATTTGGACTGCAAAATGTGCTATATCCATAAACGAGCCAATGACCCTGCCGCAAAACGGGAGGAACTGACAACAGAGCAGTGGATTGCGCTTGCGAAAGTAGCACAGGAGCAAGGAATGCTGCTGTTATTGCTGACCGGCGGCGAACCGTTTGTCCGCCGCGATTTCTTTGATATTTACGATGCCTGCACGGCATTGGGATTGTCGGTTTCCATCAATACGAACGGAACGTGCATCACACCGGAAATCATCAAACGATTGAAGCGAAATGCTCCGGCGCGTATCAACATTACATTATACGGCGCAAGTCCGGAAACATATGAAAAATTATGCGGAGATGCATCGGCATATGAGAGAGCATATCAGGCTGTTTTGGGCTTGCAGAAAACTGGAATTCCTGTGAAATTAAATTACAGCGTAACACCGTATAACCGCGATGATTTGCTGGAGGTTTGCCAATTCGCTGAGGAACAGCATTTGCCGATTCAGCCTGCAACATATATGTTTCCGCCGATACGTGCTTGTGAACATGGCTGCTGTTCCAATGAACGGCTGTCTGCACAACAAGCTGCACAGGCGAGCTTTGCGTATGACTGCTTCCGTTTTTCCAGAGATGTGATGATGAAAAGATGCAAAGAATTGCTCAAAGGCGGCATTGTAGATGACCCGATGACGGAATGTCAGGAATTGCCGACCGAGCGCATTCGCTGCCGCGCAGGCGCATCAGCATTCTGGATAACATATCATGGACAAATGCGTCCGTGCGGCATGATGCAGGTGCCGTCCTTTTCTGTTTCTGAATGTGGATTTTCCGGCGCTTGGGAAAAAATTCGTGATGCCAGAGAAAAAATTCTGCTTCCGGCAGCTTGCACAGAATGCGCGATGAAAAATGCGTGTGAATTTTGTCCGGCTACCTGCTATGCGGAAAATCAAAATTTTGAAACTGTGCCGACGTATAATTGTCAAAAGACAATTGCATATTTGCGGCTGGCGCAGCAATTTATCAGACAATAAGAAACTAGGGGGAAAATATGAAACTGAAATCAACGATAATTTTACGAAAAATTGCGGGAGAAACAATTCTGGTTCCGGTTGGAGAAGATGCGGTTCGAGTAAATGGACTGATCACTGTGAATGAAGTCGGGGCGCTTATTTGCGAACAATTAAAAGAGGAACGAACGGTGGACGCACTTGTAGCGGCTGTGACGGCGCAGTTTGATGTTGACGCACAGACTGCTCGGGCGGATATTGCATCGTTTATTCATACATTAGCAGAAAATGATTTATTGGCATAACAGACAGAGGGCACATCATACTTGATGTGCCCTCTGTCTGTTATGAATTCTTTTCTATGCCATCGACAACAATATCAATGGCCTTGGTGACAAAATTTATTTTCTTTTTGCTGAATACCGTGCCGTCGTGTGAGGGGGAAATATCCGCGATTGCCAGTTCATCGTCTTGGGTAGCTTCTGTGCTGCCCATAAGCGTTGTCCATTTTCATGAATCATTCCATCTCCTTCAAATGACCTGCGAATTTCTGCGCGATTTCCGGAATTTCACCGAGTCCCATAAGGATGGTTTGCGTTTTAAAACCAAGTGCTTCGAGCTGACTTTTCCAGCTGTCCGGAGCATCTCCGGACAGGTCGTTGCGGGCGTGATCTCCGGCGACGATGAGAAACGGCATGAGCACAATCCTTTTGATTTTGGCAGCTTGAAGCTGAGGAATGATGCTGTCCAGCTGAGGATAGCCCTCTACGGTGCCGACATAGACGTTGGCATAGCCCTCTGTACGGAATTTGTGCTCCAATTCACAATACGCTGCGTTGGCAAAGTGTTCGGTTCCATGCCCCATGAGAAGCAGTGCTTCGTTTTCTCGGCGCGCAGGAATGTTGTGCATGACGGCATGGACACAAGCATCGTAATCGGATTCCGACCATAACAGCGGGCGTGCCATATGGACTTGCGGAAATTGTGCGGCGTCAGCGCACAGCTGCTCGTATTCGATGCCGGCGATGACGTGCGTGGTCAGACAATGAATGCTGACATATCCTTGCGCGATTAAGTGTTCGAACAGCGTGTGCGGGTCGGGAATGTCGATGCCGTCGCGTTCGCGCAATTTTTTGCGGATAATCCGCGAGGTGAAGGCGCGATATACCGGCTGTCCGCAGACCTGCTCGGCAGTGCGTTCGATGTTTTCAATCGCTTTCATGGCCTCCGGCACAGAGGTTCCAAAGCTGACGACAACCATTGCTTGCTTCATAAAATAAGTATCCTCCGATTCCTGCAACAATCTATGTTCAGGATAGCGGAGGGAAAATCATCTGTCAAGGACGAAACGGACAGGATTTAGATTTGTTTTCGCATGTGGGCGAGAGCGCTTTTTTCCAAGCGTGATACCTGCGCCTGTGAAATATGGATTTCATCGGCAACTTCCATCTGTGTGCGCCCTTCGAAAAAACGCATGCGCAGAATGTTTTGTTCTCGGCTGGACAGCTGCCGCATGGCTTCTTTAAGCGCGATTTGCTCCAGCCAGTGCTCATCGGTATTTTTGGTGTCACCGACCTGATCCATGACGTAGACCGCATCACCGCCGTTTTCAAATACCGGCTCATATAAAGATACCGGATCGAGAATGGCGTCCAGCGCAAAGACAATATCTTCTCGCGGAATTTGCATGGCGCGGGATAATTCTTCTATCGTGGGTTCGCGCTGGTTGGCGTTGACAAATGCTTCTTTCGCCTGCAGGGCGCGATAGGCGGTGTCTCTCATGGAGCGGGAGACACGAATCGAGCTGTTGTCTCGCAGATAGCGGCGGATTTCACCGATAATCATTGGGACGGCATAGGTGGAAAATCGAACGTTTAGCTCCACATTGAAATTGTCGATGGATTTCATCAGACCGATGCAGCCGACCTGAAACAAATCATCCATGCTTTCTCCGCGTCCGGAAAAGCGCTGGATGACGCGGAGCACCAGACGCAGGTTACAGGAAATCAGCCGTTCGCGGGCGGCTCGGTCACCGCTGACGCTGCGGCGCAGCAGGGCATCGGTTTCCTCGGCGGACAATACCTCCAGCCGTGAGGTGTTGATTCCGCAGATCTCTACTTTATTCGGCATGGCTTCGCCTCCTGGATTTGAGAAATCTTTGTATCCATCAGTATCCCCGCGAAAACAGCAAATCATACCACGAGAAAATGTCATGGAAAAAAACAAAAAATAATTTAAAAAAATTCCTTGACATTTTCGGATTCCTACGGTATACTAAATAAGCACTTGAGAGTGCGGTGTTTGATACGAGAAACACCTAAAAAAGCGTTTTGAATACTCTTTTTGTTGCGACAGCGTGACAGAAAGACGATTCGCCTCTGTAGCTCAGTCGGTAGAGCAGGGGACTGAAAATCCCCGTGTCGGTGGTTCGATTCCGCCCGGAGGCACCACATATGCGGATGTAGCTCATCTGGTAGAGCGCCACCTTGCCAAGGTGGAGGTAGCGAGTTCGAGCCTCGTCATCCGCTCCAAATTTTTTGAGACAGTCGAGAAATCGGCTGTCTTTTTTTGCGTTTTGCTGGTATACTAAAGGCTCAGGATCAATGCATGGGGAGGAGAACGGCATGAAGCTGATGATAGGGCGTGCGGGAACCGGAAAGACCACAGAGATTCTGCGGCGCATTGCCGCACGGGAAACGACCGGGAATCGACAAATTTTGATTGTACCGGAGCTGGCGTCGCACGAATATGAACGTCTGCTCGCGCAGGCGACAAACAATCGCGGCGCACGCTTTGCGGAAGTGCTGACGTTTCGGCGCATTGCAAATCGTGTATTTTCGGAAGCGGGCGGATTGGCAGAAGTACAGCTGACACCGGCAGGACGCTTGCTTGTATTATATGAAGCGGTGCGCGCGTCTGCGGATGCGTTGGATGTATACAGCGGTGCGATTCGCAGACCGGATGTTTTGCGTGATTTGCTGCAAATCATAGATGAGATGAAAACCAACGGCATAACACCGGAACAAATGCTGCAGGCTTCGGCGGAAGCGGAAGGACATCTGGCGGAAAAACTGCGCGATCTCGGTCAAATCGGTGCGGTATATGAGACCCTGACACAGGAGGATCTGCCGGATCCGCGCGATCAGATGACAAAAATCGCGCAGAGACTGCCGGATTGTACGATTTTTGACGGAGCAGAGCTGTACTTAGATCGGTTCGATCAGTTTAACAAGCAGGAATTGGAAATTCTTGCGGCGCTGCTGCGGCGCCATGTGCCGATGACAATAGCCCTCACAGGGGATCTCCATCAACCGGAACTGTTTCCGGAAACCATGCATGCAGTATCGCGCCTCAAGCGTCTGGCGGGCGCGCACGGCGAACCGCTGGACATCGAACGCATGGAGCAAATGGTGATGCCGCGTCCGCATGACTTGAAAATAGCGGAGGAATACGGATTGTCTGCCGGTACACAGCAATTTGACAGCGATCAGACCAGTATACATCTTCACGCTGCCGGCAACTTGTTTTCCGAGTGTGAATTTGCGGCGGCATATATCCGAAAATTGCTGCGTGAAACCGATGCGCGGCGGCGGGATATTGTCGTGACTGCACGGAATTTTGACGTCTATGCGCCGGTTTTGGAGTTGGTGTTTGAGCGCTATCAGATTCCGATTTTTTTGAGTGAAAAGCATGACATTTTGCAAAAGCCGGTGCTGGCGCTTGTCGGTTCGGCACTGCACACGGTCACAAACGGCTGGCGGTATGAGGATATGTTCGCGTATCTCAAAACCGGATTTGCAGGACTGACAGCGGAAGAATGCGATTTGCTGGAAAATTATGTGCTGTTTCGGCGCATCCGCGGCAGCAAGTGGCTACAGCCGTTTGCGGGACATCCGGACAGCTTTGGCGGCGAATTGGATGATAAAGCGCGGGAAAAGCTCGTAGCACTCAATACATTGCGCGAAAAAGCGGTACAGCCGCTGCTGGCATTGCAACAGGATTTGGAACAAGCGCAGACTGCGGCGCAGTATGCACAGGCGCTGTATGCCTTTTTGGAGCGCATCGGCGCACCGGACAGCATTGCTGCGCGTGCGCAGCTGCATGAGGACGCCGGACGGCTGCAAACAGCGGAAGAATATCGCCAGCTGTGGGAGATTCTCATGCAGGCGATGGAGCAGTTTGCCTGGGTACAGGGCGATGCAGAGATGGAAACCGATGCGTTTGTCACGATGCTCGGCTTGGTGCTCACAGAATATGATGTCGGAACCATTCCGGTTTCTCTGGATCGTGTGACCTGCGGTTCGATTGACCGCGTGTGCAAGACCGGCATTCCGCATTTGCTGGTGCTCGGCGTCAATGACGGCGTTCTGCCGTCCGCCGGTGAGGGCGGCGGCATCCTGTCTGACAGCGACCGCGCGCAGCTGCTCGGCTTGGAAGTGGAATTGGAGACCAGCGAGGAGCGCATGGAGCAGGAGCAGGCGGCGTTATACCGCGTGCTGGCATCCGCTTCGCAGGATTTGCTGCTGTCGTGGAGCACAGCAGGCGCGGATGGAGAAAAACGACCTTCGTTTTTGGTTGGCGCACTGCGGCAATTGCTCAGCGGTCTGCCGGAGACGAGAGAAAATGAACTGGAGCAGAGCTATCGGCTGGAAGCAGAGCGTCCTCGTTTTGATTTGGCGTGCTGCGGCGCATCGAGAGACAGCTCACCGGCGGCACAGGCGGCGCTCCGTGCGCAGCCGACACCGATTCAGCCGATGGAACAATCTGTGCGCGGTCCGCTGCGCAATCCGGATGTCGTCCATCAGCTGTATGGAAAAAAACTGCGCATGACGGCGTCGCGTGTCGATGCGTTTTATCGCTGCCAGTACGCATATTTTCTGCGCTATGGTTTGCGGGCAAAGGAACGCCGCCGCGCGTCCTTTGATGCACCGGAAACCGGCACGTTTTTGCATTTTGTGCTGGAACATACACTCAAGCAAGTGCGGGAGCAATATCCGGACAGGTTGCCGGAGACAGAGACGGTGCACAAGCTGGCGCGGCGTTGGACGACGATTTATGTCGAGACACAGCTCGGCGGATTGGAACAGTATTCGGCGCGATTCCGACATTTGTTCCGCCGGCTGCTGCATATGACCGATAGCGTATTGGATAATTTGCTGGAGGAGATGGCGCGTTCGGACTTTGAGCCGATTGACTTTGAATTGGATTTTTCGTGGCAGGGAGATCTGCCGCCGATTCTCATCAACAGCGCGGGCGAAACGTTGGAACTGAATGGCAAGGTTGACCGCGTGGACGGATATGTGCAGGACGGTACATTATATATTCGCGTGCTCGACTACAAGAGCGGCGCGAAGAAATTCGAGCTGTCTGACCTGTGGTACGGGCTGAATGTCCAGCTGCTGCTGTATTTGTTTGCGATTGAAAAGCAGGGGTTGCAGCGGTATCAGGACAAGCTCGCCCAGCGCATTGACCGCATTGTTCCGGCGGGCGCGCTGTATGTTCCGGCGAAGCAGGTTGTCGTGGACGCCAAGCGCGATGCGGCGGAGGAAGAACTGGACGCCATGCGCAAAAAACAGCTGCGCCGTTCGGGCTTGCTGCTGGATGAGAAGGCGATTCTTGACGCGATGGAACACGATGTCAAAAAGGACGCGGCATTTTTGCCGCTTGGCTACTTGGCATCCGGAGATAAACCAAATAAAAGCAGCTTGTCCAATTTGGCAAGCATAGAAAAGCTGGGCAAGCTGAGCGGGCACATCCGCCGCGTGCTCGGAGAGATGGGACACGAGCTGATGCACGGCAGCATGGATGCCAAACCGGTGCGCCGCGGACCGACGGAGGACACCTGTGCATGGTGCCCGTATCGCGCGATTTGCCGGTTTGACACACGATTGGGAGACAAGCCGCATACCATCAAAAAGATTCCGGCAGAAGAATTTTGGCAGGGCATTGCAGAAGAAGAGAAGGGAGAGCACAAGCATGGGCGTTTCATGGACCGATGAGCAGAGACAGGCAATTGACAATCGAGGCGGCACGCTGTTGGTATCGGCGGCCGCAGGCTCCGGCAAGACGGCTGTGCTGGTACAGCGCGTGCTCGACCGCGTGACGGACTCCGAAAATCCCTGCGATGTAGATTCCTTTCTCATTGTGACGTTTACCAAGGCGGCGGCGAGTGAGATGCGCGGAAAAATCGCAGATGCCCTCACGGAGCTGGCGGCAAAACAGCCGCAGAATTTGCGTCTGCGCCGACAGCTGATGCTTGTGCACCGCGCCAAAATCACAACGGTACATGCGTTTTGCATGAGTCTGGTCAAGGAGCACTTTCATGATCTGGGACTG
>JABLTT010087326.1_pt1 | contig 10147 bp, 7 predicted proteins | sample 7160061 | NCBI WGS metagenome assembly JABLTT01 (sample SAMN14651232, study PRJNA627086) | human gut metagenome | isolation source: feces | host: Homo sapiens | reverse complement strand
TCCGGGGCACATGCAGAAGGTATATACGCCCCTCCCGCATGCCAGATTCTCCGTCAGCTTATAGGAAGCCGGAGGCAGGGTGCCGTCGTTTTTCATTCCATACTGGCATTCGTCAATCATAGCCTGGGGATGCTCCATCCGAACGCCTACGGCAAAGGATTTGGCTTCCATAGGGATCTCGTTTTTAAGCAGCATGGAAAAGGTATCCCTGGCGCTGTGCCCTATGGCAAGTACGGCGATATCCGTCTTAATGGTATCTTCCTTCCCGGCTGCATGATCATAGACCTGCAGGGCGGTAAGGCGGCGGCCCTTCCCGGCAGGTTCTGACAGGATGTCCGTAACCTGGGTGAGGAAGCGCACCTCCCCTCCATAGGAAAGGATGGCCTCCCGGATGTTCTTTACCACACGGGAGAGCACATCCGTACCGATGTGAGGCTTATGCTGGTACAGAATCTCCTTTGGCGCGCCATATTCCACGAAGAGTTCCAGAACTTTCTGGCTGCGTCCGTTAGAATCATGAACCAGGGTATTGAGCTTCCCGTCGGAGAAAGTTCCTGCGCCCCCTTCCCCGAACTGGACGTTGCAATTCTGATCCAGTTCTCCGGTAGCCCAGAATCGCTCTACCGCCTGCATCCGTTCTTCTACGCAGGCCCCTCGCTCCAGGAGAATAGGCCGGTAGCCTAAGACCGCCAGCTGGTAGCCGCAGAAGAGCCCTGCCGGCCCGGTTCCGATGACAACCGGGCGGTGATTCAGGACTTCGGTTCCATCCGCCTGAATCTGGTAAGACAGGGGCTTGTCCTTAAACTGCACATTCTGATTGCGCACTCTTTTCTTGACGGATGATACATTCTTCACCTTTACGTCCACGGCATATACATAGAAAAGTTCCGGCTTCCTCCTCGCATCCAGGGACTGTTTTTTTATTTCATAAGAAAGAAGCGAATCTTCGCTGATACGGAGAACCTTTAAGATCTTCTCCTTGAGATCCGCCTCTGAATGCTTGATATTTAACTTTAACTGATTGATCCGAATCATAGATATCATTCTCCTTTTTTGAACTGCCAAAAAGAAATAAGACCCTTCGCAGAAGAAATATCCCTCTGGTCCGGGTCTTCTATATTCTTTTCTTCTATCCGACTTAAAGTATAGCGTACAATTTTAAATTGAACAAGCACTTTTTTATGACCGGATCTGTCAGAAGTTGACATTCATAGTTAAGATACTCCTTAAGATGTCAGGATCTTCCTGCCGCCGCGCGCCCTGCCAGATATCCGGTAGCCCAGGCCCACTGCAGGTTGTATCCGCCGCATATCCCCTCCACATCCAGGAGTTCGCCGGTAAGATATAAGCCATCTGCGTACCTGGATTCCAGCGTATCCGGATATACTTCGCCAGTACGTACGCCGCCTGCACAGACCTGCGCATTGTCAAATCCATTGGTGTCCTCGATCGTAAGCAGAGTCTGCTTGCAGGCGCGTATCAAATCCTCCCATTGTGGGGGCTTAAGTTCGGATACCGGAAAGTCCTGGCGGATATGGGACAGTTCCAGCAGTCTTGGGATTAATTTTTTGGGGAAGATTCCCGTCAGGAATTCCTGGCATGTGGCATAAGGACATTTATCCAAACGCGCGTCAAAGGCCTTGCGTACCTGGGCTTCCTCCATCTCAGGAAGAAAATCTACCCTTACCTTCATTTCCTTCCCCTCATACAATCCTTTGGCGATGTGGCGGCTGATCTGGAATACCGGGATGCCCGAGATGCCATAGGCGGTAATCTGCATTTCTCCCGTATCCTCTGCCAGAACCTGGCGGCCCTGAATCGCTGTAACCTTGGCGTCAGTACGTACTCCGGCGGCTTTGGCAAAAGGATGCTTCCTTACTTTTAACTGTACCAATGCAGGAACCACGGGGGACAGCGTATGGCCCATAGACTTGGCAAGCGTATAACCGCTCCCGTCGGAACCCAGGCTTTTGGAAGCCTTCCCTCCGCAGGCAAGGATCACCCGGTCCGCAAGGAACTTCTGGCCATTGGCACGAATGACAAATCCTTTGGCGGAACGTTTCAGGGCTTCTACGCGTACTCCGGTATATACCTTTACCTTCTGCCTGCGTAGTTCCATTTCCAGCAGTTCCAGAACGGAGGCCGCCTGATCTGAGCGAGGATAGATATAGCCGCCCCGGCTTTTGGTGAAAAGTCCCAGGGAAGCAAAGAATTCCAAAGTCTCCCCATACCCGAACTGCTCCAGGACATTCCTGGCAAATTCCGGATCTTCGCCATGGTAGCAGGAAGCATCCATCGCCTCGTTGGTCAGGTTGCAGCGTCCATTTCCAGTGGCAAGTATTTTCTTTCCGATGCTCTCTTTCTGTTCCAGAATAAAGACCTGGGCATCGCCGTCGCTTCTGGCCGCAGCAATCGCTGCTACGATGCCGGAGGCCCCTCCTCCGATGATTCCAATCCGTTTCATATCTACTCCTTATTGCTCCTCTTCTATGGCAATGTTATGATTCCATCCCTTACCAGGTATTCCAGAGACATCAGGATGCCCAGTTTGGCATGAGGCCATGTAAGGCCGCCCTGGAAATACACGGCGTATGGGGGCTTGATCGGGCCGTCCGCGCTTAACTCTATAGAAGATCCCTGAACGAATGCGCCCGCCGCCATGATTACGTCGCTGTCATACCCCGGCATGGCCCATGGCTCCGGCGTTACATAAGAGTCTACCGGGGCAGCTGCCTGGATGCCCTTGCAGAAAGCGATCACTCCTTCCGGCGTTCCAAATTCCACTGCCTGGATAATATCATGCCGGCTTTCTGTTCCATTTGGAACCACTGCGTAGCCAAGCCTCTCATAGATATTTGCAGCAAATATCGCCCCTTTTAATGCCCCGGCTACAACAGTGGGCGCAAGGAATAAGCCCTGGTAGAAGGACTGCATGACTCCCAGGGACGCTCCCACTTCTTTCCCGAGGCCGGGAGACGTCAGGCGGTAGCCGCAGGCATCGATCAGATCCTTGCGTCCGGCGATATAGCCGCCGATCGGAGCCAGGCCGCCGCCCGGATTCTTGATCAGGGAGCCGACTACCATATCCGCCCCAACGTCGCTGGGTTCGATGACCTCCACGAACTCGCCGTAGCAGTTGTCGACCATGCAGACGATATCTGGGTTGATCTCTTTTACAAAGGCAATCAGTTCCCCGATCTGCTTCACGGAGAAGCTGGGCCTGGTCTGGTAACCTTTTGAGCGCTGAATGGTCACCAGCTTGGTCTTAGGACCTATGGCTTTTCGAATGCGATCGTAATCAAAGGTCCCATCCTCTAAAAGGTCTACCTGGCGGTAGGACACCCCGTATTCCGCCAGCGATCCGCAGGACGGACGGATGCCGATTACTTCTTCCAGCGTGTCATAAGGCTTTCCTGCCGGGGACAGCAGTTCGTCCCCCGGACGCAGGTTCGCGCTAAGGGCGATGGATAAGGCATGGGTCCCGCATGCGATCTGCGGGCGTACAAGCGCGCTTTCCGTATGGAATACGCTGGCATAGACTTCCTCCAATGTATCCCGCCCCTGGTCGTCGTATCCGTATCCGCTGGCGTAGTTAAAGCACCCCTCGCTCACTCGGTTTTCCTGCATGGCCTGTATGACTTTCAACTGATTATACTCCGCGATCTGATCGATCTGTTCAAAACGCTCTTTCAGTTCTTTCTCAATCTGCCCGCCAAACGCAAGAACATTCTGCCGGATTCCAATCTGTCTGTATATTGCTTCTATCTCTAACATGTCGTATATGCTTCCTTTCTAAAGCGCATCCATAATCTTCGTCTTTACCACGGCACATTTGGCATCGAACTCGGGATTCAGCGAACGAATCTCAAGCACCACGTCCGCGGCCTCCCTGAATTGACGCATGTCGTACAGAAGCGCGGCCCGGTTCAATTCAAACAAGGCCCTCTCCCCTTCTGTCCGGATCAGCGGCTTCAAATCCAGCAGCTGCTGGTAGGTAGATGGCGCGTTATGACTGCATGAATACAATTCCATCAATGTATTCATCTTTTTTAAAAATTTGGAACCCCCGAATAATCTTCTAAACATAGTACTCCCTCCATATGTTTTATCATTGTGTGCAGTATCTTTTCTTCATCATAGCCGTATGCTTCTTTCTCAATCCAGATTACCTGTCTCTCCCTCTTAAACCAGGTGATCTGTCTTTTGGCAAAATGTCTGGTATCACGCTTAATCGTATAGATGGCTTCCTCAAGCGTGCATTCCCCGTCCAGGCAGGCGAGGATCTCCTTATATCCCAGCCCCTGCATGGAAACCATATCCCTGGTATACCCCATCTTCTTTAGCCGGGACACTTCTTCTACCAGGCCTTCCTGTATCATAAGATCTACTCGTCTGTCAATACGCTCATATAACTTCTGACGCTCGTCATTCAGGACAAAATAAACAAAATTATAGGGCGATTCTTTCTCCCGCTCCTTCTCATTGTGCTCGGATATCTTCTGTCCCGTCTGATGGCAGAATTCCAGCGCCCGGATGACCCTCTTGGTGTTATTGGGGTGAATCGCATCCGCTGCTTTCGGATCGACTTGCCTAAGGCGCTCATGAAGGCTTAATGGGCCATTTGCATCCGCATAGTCCGCAAGTTCCTGGCGGTATGCGTCATCGCCGTCATTCTCTGTAAAGTCAATATCGTACAGTACTGCCTGAATATAGAATCCGGTACCGCCTACGATCATTGGAATATGTCCTCTGGAATAGATCTCCTCCATCGCGGCCTTCGCCATCTGCTGAAAGCGCACGACATGGAATTCTTCCGACGGCTCCAGCACATCGATCAGATGATGAGGCACGCCTTGCATCTCTTCCGGCCGTATCTTTGCCGAACCGATATCCATATGCCTGTATACCTGCATGGAATCCGCGGAAATAATCTCGCCCCCGATCGCCTTTGCAAGCCCGATGGAGGCTTTTGTCTTTCCCACGGCAGTAGGCCCTGTAAGAACTACTAATGGTTTCTTCATCTCTATACAATCCTTTTGAATTTCTTTTCCAGTTCCCGCTTCGTCATGGCAATGATCGTCGGGCGTCCATGCGGGCAGTGGTATGGATTCTCAAGCGTCAGAAGCTCGCCGATCAAGGAATCCACTTCCGTGGCTGACAACTTCATATTCCCCTTCACGGCCGCCTTGCAGGACATGGAGGCAACTTTCTCATCGATCATATCCGGCGAAAGATTTCGGCTCACTTCATCCGACAGGCCATCCAGCATCTGCAGCAGCAAATCCTTCTTGGCAATGCCGAACAGATTGCCGGGCACTGCCCTTACGGCATAAGACTCCTGCCCGAACTCCTCGATCTCGAAGCCGATACGGGTAAACTGATCCATATACTGGTTTAAAAGTTCCGCCTCCTGCATGCTCAGATCCAGCACGATGGGCGGACTGATGAACTGGGAGGTAAATTCCCTGGTCTTCATGCTCTTTAAAGTCTTTTCATACAGCACCCGCTCGTGGGCCGCATGCTGGTCGATAATATAGAGGCTGTCGTTAAATTCGACAAGCCAGTAAGTCTCGAAGACTTGGCCGATGATCTTATACTCTGCCTGAACCTTCCGCTCCACCAGGTTCTCTTCGAATAAGTTCAGCTGCTGGGCCGCAGGCTGCATTGCAGCCCGTGCCGGAGGCTCTGGACTTTTTGAAGGGCTTGGCGTCCGCTTTAAAAACGTGGGCTGCTGGGCCGTATATTCCGGCGTCTCGCAAACCCGGTCCGAGGGGACTTCCCTGCGGTCTTCGGACGGCTGGGCAGACACTTTAACATCAGGCTCCTTCTTAGGCGCATCCTGATTCTGCTGGGCGTGATATGCCGCAACCCGTTCCTTCATCTTCTGCATGAAATAGTCCAGGGTGCGTTCTTCCGGCGCTGGAACAGATTTTTTTGCCGACGGTGCGGGCTGTGCGCTAGTAGTTCTATTAAGAACCACTGGATTATCTTTCTTCTGCGCCGCAGGAGGCGCTCCGCCCTCCTGCTTCCTGGGCGCTGCCGTCTTAGGCGCATCGACTTCCACATGCGGGATCAGCTCTTCCGCATGAAGTCCCTGGTCTACAGCCGCATATATAGAATTATAGACTTCCTGCTGATTATTAAACCTCAATTCCATCTTTGTAGGATGGACATTCACATCCACATGCTCGCCATCAATCTCGATGTGCAGTACCACAAAAGGATATTTATGCTGCATGGTAAAGTCCTTATACGCATCTTCGATGGCCTTGGATATAATGCTGCTCTTTACATATCTTCCGTTGATGAAATAATTCTCAAAATTCCGGTTTCCCCTAGATATCAGCGGCTTTCCCAGAAACCCTCTGATTTTAAGTCCGGGGGATTCATAATCGGCTGCCAGCAGATTGGCTGCAATCTCTCTGCCATATACATGATAGATGACATCCTTAAGATTGCCATTGCCGGAAGTATGCAGCTTGGACTGCCCGTTATTGATGAACTGGAAGGAGATCTCCGGATGGGACAATGCCATTCGGGTCATCAGATCCCCCACATGGCTTGCCTCTGTCATAGGAGTCTTTAAAAACTTCCTCCTTGCCGGCGTATTATAGAAGAGCTGGCGGATCAGAAATGTAGTGCCATCCCGGGCCCCTGTCTCATCCAGTTCTTCTTCCTTTCCTCCTGCGATCCGGTACCGGGTACCCAGAACCTGGTCCTTTGTCTTGGTGATCATCTCCACCTGGGAGACGGCGGCAATGCTGGAAAGCGCCTCGCCTCGAAACCCCAGGGATCCAATATGTACCAGATCCTCCACGGAACGTATCTTGCTGGTGGAATGCCGCAAGAACGCGTTGGGTACATCGGATGCATCCATGCCGCAGCCATTATCCGCGATGCGGATCATAGAGATGCCGCCTTCTTCAATCTCGGTGACGATGGCCGTGGCCCCTGCGTCTATGGCATTTTCCACCAGTTCTTTTACGACCGACGCAGGGCGTTCGATTACTTCCCCGGCGGCGATCTTATCAATCGTAACCGGGTCTAATACTTGTATCTTGTTCATGTCCTACCACCTGTTTTTCAGTTTGTTCTGTAACTGGTACAATGTATTTAGCGCGTCGATCGGTGTCAGGTTGCTGACATCCAGGCTCTTGATCTCCTCAATCACGTCATCGTCCTTCACCGTATCGAACAGGGACATCTGGGCCAGATCCACCTCGTCATAATGCCTGGTCTTAAGCCTGGGCGGCTCCTGCCCATGGACTGCAATATCCTTGATCCTGGTGGTGATATCCGCATGTACCAGTTCTTCCACGATTTCCTTGGCACGGCTGGTGACGCTTTCGGGTACGCCAGCCAGCCTGGCAACCTGGATTCCATAACTCTTATCTGCGCCGCCTTTGACGATCTTGCGAAGGAAGATGATGTCATCGCCCTTTTCCTTTACCGCAATGCAGTAGTTATTTACGTTGTCGATCTTGCCTTCCAACTCTGTCAGTTCATGATAATGGGTGGCAAACAGCGTCTTGGCTCCCAAAAGCCTGCTGCTGCTGATATGCTCGATCACGGCCCAGGCAATGCTCAGCCCATCAAAGGTGCTGGTTCCCCGGCCGATCTCATCCAGGATCAGAAGGCTCTTGCTGGTGGCATTGCGCAGGATATTGGCAACCTCTGTCATCTCTACCATGAAGGTACTCTGTCCGCTTGCCAAGTCATCCGATGCGCCCACTCTGGTAAAGATGCGGTCCACCAGTCCGATATCCGCGCTGGCAGCCGGTACGAATGAGCCGATCTGGGCCATCAGCACGATCAGGGCCGTCTGACGCATATAGGTGGATTTTCCCGCCATATTGGGACCCGTAATGATAGAGATCCGGTTCTTCTTATCGTTGAGATATGTATCGTTGGATATGAACATATCGTTGGGAATCATCTTCTCCACGACTGGATGGCGCCCGTCTTTGATGTCGATCACGCCTTTTTCATTAATCTTTGGCCTTACATAGCGGCTCTGTTCCGCCACAAGGGCCATGGAGGCGAAGGCGTCCAGCTGGGCGATGGCTTTCGCTGTCGTCTGTATCCGCAGGACTTCTTTGGCGATCCTGTCCCGCACCTCGCAGTAGAGCTGGTATTCCAGCGCGTACAGCTTGTCTTCTGCCCCCAGGATGGTATCCTCCAGTTCTTTCAGTTCCGGAATGATGTAACGCTCCGCGTTTGCGAGCGTCTGCTTCCTTGTATAATAGTCTGGCACCATATTCTTAAAAGAATTGGTAACTTCCAGATAGTATCCGAACACCTTATTATAACGGATCTTCAGGTTCTTGATTCCCGTCTTCTCCCTCTCATCCGCTTCCAGCTTGGCAAGCCAGTCCTTTCCATCGGACTTGGCCGAACGGAGCCGGTCCACCTCCTCGTGATAGCCATCTCTGATGATCCCGCCCTCTTTCATTGCCAGCGGCGGGTCTTCCTTAATAGCTTCTTCTACCAGATGGCATAAGTCTTCCAGCGTATCCAGCCTTTCATAGAGATCTTTCAGCAGGGGAGACTTCATCTCCTCCAATATGTACTTGATATGCGGAAGCATGGAGAGGGAACTTTTAAAAGCGATCAGGTCTCTTGGATTGGCAGACTGGTATGTGATCTTGCACACCAGCCTTTCCAAGTCATAGACCGGCGTTAAGTATTCCCGGATCTCTTCCCTGGAAATGGCATTCTGCTTCAGCTCGTCCACCGCGTCCAGCCGGCGTTCAATGGAATTTTTATCAATCAGCGGCTGCTCGATGAATTTTCTTAAGCACCGGGCGCCCATTGCCGTCTTGGTCTTATCCAGCACCCACAATAGAGACCCTCTCTTATGCTTCTCCCGCAGGGTCTCGCACAATTCCAGATTGCGCCTGGTGGAACTGTCCAGGAGCATATATTTGCCGGTTGCGTAGGCAGAGAGTCTGGTAATATGGGATAAGTCCCGCTTCTGTGTCTCGATCAGATATTGAAGCAGGGCTCCAGCGGCGATAATGCCGCAATCATAGTCGCTAAGGCCCAGTCCTTCCATGGCGCTGACATGGAAATGCTCCTTCAGCGTACGCTGGCAGATCGCATCGTCAAAGTACCAGGCATCCAGGGAATAGATGGTGATTCCCAGTTTTTCCTTCATCAGGTCCAGATCCATGCCGCTCATATAGAAAGCCTCATTGCAGATTAACTCTGAGGGCATGAATTTGTAGATCTCATCAAATAATTTCTCGCTGTCATCCAGTTCTGTGACGAAGTAGTCTCCTGTCGTCACATCCGCCACCGAAAGGCCATACCGGTCCGCGATGTAGACCACGCACATGATATAATTATTCTTCGTCTCGTCCAGAGACTGGGTATCCAAGTTGGTACCAGGCGTAACGATCCTGACGACATCCCTTTTTACCAGGCCTTTGGCTGTCGCGGGATCTTCCATCTGCTCGCAGATGGCTACCTTATATCCTTTGGAAACCAGCCGGTTCAGGTAACTGTCTACTGCATGGTAAGGGACTCCGCACATAGGCGCCCGTTCCTCAAGTCCACAATTCTTTCCGGTCAGCGTAATCTCCAGTTCCTTGGATGCGGTCAGGGCATCGTCGAAAAACATCTCGTAAAAGTCGCCCAATCTATAGAATAGGATGCAGTCCGGGTACTCTTTCTTTGTCTGCATATACTGCTGCATCATTGGTGTTAATTCTGCCACGTTATTTCTCCTCTTTTGTCTACATTTTTACATTTCATTATAGCATTTTTCGATTTAATATGAAAGATACAATTTGTCAAAGTACATGGTAATGGGGCTTCTCATCCCCATAGAGCCAATGCGTAAGATAGCCGCTTAACAGGATCCCAAGAACGCACAGGCCGGAAAATATAACCATAAATGGCAGGCATATCTGCCCGAAGAGCTGGAAGGGCTGATCGCTGTAATCCCATACCGCCAGCCCAAGCCACTTATTGACGATAATTCCGGTAATGAATTCCATTGCGGTTACAAAGACGATGCACCTAAGCAGCTGGCGCCACAGCGCGTCCTGCCAATGCACCATCTTTCCCTGGATCGCAAAAAACACAAAGCAGATTCCCCCCAGAATAAACATGGACCAGTGGGAAAATCCGCGGAAGATCACTT
>JABLTT010052994.1_pt1 | contig 10165 bp, 9 predicted proteins | sample 7160061 | NCBI WGS metagenome assembly JABLTT01 (sample SAMN14651232, study PRJNA627086) | human gut metagenome | isolation source: feces | host: Homo sapiens | reverse complement strand
TGCCCTTCTCAATTTTAAAAGAAAGGTGGTCAACTGCTGTATGGTCTCCATAGCGTTTGACCAGATTGTTTACTTCAATCACAAGTCTCTCCTCCTTTTTCATTGACATAATCGTTTTATTATTTCTGTCTCTATACAAAATGAAAGACACCTCCAGGTGAAACAGAGATAGGGGGTACCTGGAAGTATCTTCCATTTAAGAGCCAGATCTTATGTCTGCTCTTGGGATATTCTATGAGAAAGTTGTGATAAAAATAGGATAAATCTGTGATGATTTTGTGAAAATAAATATTGCTGATTTTACCCTACGCAAGTGGCTCTTTCAGTGGTGTTCCTGCCTTGCGCGGATAGCGTCCCGGTGTCGTTTTTATTTTCTCGATCACGACAAGAGAACGCTGGATCTCGGAATCAGGAAGGTTAAAATAAACTACATCCTGAATTTTACCACCAAGTATTTTTACGGCCTTTTCTGCCTGCTGCAGTTCTTCCTGTACCGTGCCGGATTTATAGGAAATAAAGTGACCTCCGACTTTTACATACGGAAGACAATACTCCGACAGCGTTGCCAGATTGGACACGGCTCTGGAAACGCACAGATCATACTGTTCACGATACACTTTATTTTTCGCAAATTCTTCCGCACGTCCATGGATTGCCGTAATATCTTCAAGCTTCAGAAGTGCAAATGTTTCCTCCAGAAAATTCACACGCTTTTTCAGGGAATCCAGAAGGCAGGCTTCCAGATGCGGAAATGCGATTTTGAGCGGAACGCCCGGGAAACCGGCTCCTGTACCGATATCCATGATCCTGTTTATTTTATTCATATCTACAGCCTTCACACAAGCAAGACTATCCAGAAAGTGCTTTACCAGCACCTCCTGAAATTCTGTGATTCCGGTCAGATTCATAACTTTATTTTTTTCAACCAGATATTCATAAAATGTAATAAACTGCTGTTTCTGTACCTCATTCAGGGTAATACCGAGTTCCTCACATCCCTGTTCGAGTACGTTCAGATCATAATCCAATATTTTTGTCCTCCTCTTTCTCAGGAATTTCTTCTGTACTGTTCAAGATATACCAGAAGTACGGAAATATCTGCCGGTGATACACCGGAAATACGAGATGCCTGTCCAATGGAAATCGGACGGTATAATTCCAGCTTCTGTCTCGCTTCGATGCGCAGGCTTCCGACTTTTTCATAATCAAGATCTTCCGGAATCTTCTTTGCTTCCAGCTTCTTAAACTGTTCTACCTGTTTGAGCTGGCGTTTGATATAACCTTCATATTTCAGGTTGATCTCCACCTGCTGCTTCACATCCCACGGAAGTTCCGGCCTTTCCGGATCAATTGGTGCCAGATCTTCATAATTAAGTTCCGGTCTGCGGATCAGCTCGGCAATCGTTGTACCTGATTTCAGAGGTGTACTGCCCTTTTCTTCCAGAAGTTTCTGTACCTGTGGTGTTCCGCCGATCGTTGCATGTTCTGTTCTGTCAATTTCTTTCTGAATGGCTTCTTCTTTTCGAAGAACTGCCTGATAAGTTTCTTCATCGATCAGACCTGCCTGATACCCTTTCTTGCGAAGACGGAGATCGGCATTATCCTGTCTCAGAAGCAGGCGATATTCTGCACGGCTGGTCATCATTCGATACGGTTCGTGGTTTTCTTTTGTTACAAGGTCATCGATCAGTACTCCTATATAAGCTTCGGAACGGTCCAGTACAAGCTGCTCCTGACCTTTTATTTCCATTGCTGCATTGATTCCGGCGATCAGCCCCTGTGCGGCAGCTTCTTCATATCCGGAACTTCCGTTAAACTGTCCGCCGCTGAACAGACCTTTGATCTTCTTAAATTCCAGTGTCGGATAGAGCTGACGCGGATTGATGCAGTCATATTCGATTGCATAAGCATTCTTTACGATTTTTGCATGTTCAAGACCCGGAACAGAATGATACATGGCATCCTGTACATCTTCAGGAAGTGAGCTGGACATTCCGCCGATGTACATTTCATTCGTATAAAGTCCTTCCGGTTCGATAAATACCTGATGACGGTTTTTGTCTGCAAAACGAACGACTTTATCCTCGATAGACGGGCAGTATCTCGGTCCGGTTCCCTCGATCATTCCAGAATATAACGGGGAACGGTCCAGATTGTTACGGATGATCTCATGTGTTTTTTCATTTGTATAAGTCAGCCAGCATGATTTCTGTGGGATCTGTACAGACTCCGGATCTGTAGAAAAGGAAAACGGCACAACCCTTTCGTCACCAAACTGTTCTTCCATCTTCGAATAATCAATAGTATTTCCTGCAATTCGCGCCGGTGTTCCTGTCTTAAAACGAAACATTTCGATTCCGAGAGATTTCAGGGAATCCGTCAGATAATTGGCTGCCTGCAGACCATTCGGCCCAGTATAATTGCTGACGTCTCCGTAGATGCATCTTGCCTTCAGGTATGTTCCTGTACAGAGTACAACTGCCTGACAGTGATAAATGGCTCCGGAATACAGTTTTACACCTGTGATCTTTCCGTCTTCGACGAGAAGTTCTGTTACTTCTCCCTGTTTGATGGTCAGATTTTCCTGATTTTCCAGAGTTTTTCGCATCTCTGTACTGTATGCCTGTTTATCTGCCTGCGCTCTTAAGGAATGCACGGCAGGACCTTTGGACTTGTTCAGCATTTTTGACTGAATAAATGTCTTGTCAATATTTTTACCCATTTCTCCACCGAGGGCATCCAGTTCTTTTACCAGATGACCCTTTGAACTTCCGCCTACATTCGGATTACACGGCATCAGTGCAATACTGTCGACACTTACCGTAAACATCACTGTATCAAGCCCCAGACGCGCACCGGCAAGTGCGGCTTCACATCCGGCATGTCCTGCACCTACCACTACGATATCACAGGTTTTTTCCAGTGTTTTATTTTCCATTATTATCTTCCCTTCTTACTTTCCTACACAGAATTTGCTGAATATTTCATTTACAAGGTCTTCACCCACAGACTCGCCTACGATGCGTCCGAGACTTTCGTATGCACTCATCAGGTCTATGGAGAAAAAATCTTCTGCCATTCCCATGTTGATGCTTTCTTTTACCAGCTTCAGACTTTCTTTCGCCTCTTCAAGTGCTGCTTTATGACGGGCATTTGTGATATATACCTCATCATTAAAGGAAAGTTGTACATGGAAAAACATACGCCTGATCTCATCTTCAAGCTGTCTGAGTCCTGTTTCTTCCACAACAGATACCGGAATGACCGGGCTTCCTGTTTTTTCTTTTAATTCTTCAATACTCACTGCGGCTTCCAGATCGGTTTTATTGTAGATAACAATACTCTTTCGACCGGAAAGAAGTTCCATGATTTCTCTGTCATTCTCATCAAGCGGAAGTGAAGAATCCACCACATAAAGGATCAGATCCGCATCCTCAGCCATCTGTTTTGCCTTGCCGACACCGATTTTTTCCACAATGTCTTCTGTCTCACGGATACCTGCGGTATCGATCATCCGAAGTGTAATGCCGTTCAGTGAAATATATTCCTCAAGAATATCTCTTGTCGTTCCTGCGATTTCTGTAACGATTGCACGGTCTTCCCCTACAAGAAAATTAAGCAGCGATGATTTTCCCGCATTTGGTTTTCCAAGAATGACAGTCTTGATTCCTTCCTGAATCATTCTTCCGTCGTCAGCAGTTTTCAACAGGCTGCTTATATTTTCACTCTCTTTTTCCACAATTTCAAGTAGTTCCTGTGGATACCCGGTAAGGTCAAAATGCTCCGGATCGTCAAGTGCTGTCTCAATATAAGCAATCTGATGCAGCAGCCTTGCACGGATCTCCCGGATTGCTTTCTGCACAGAACCCTTTAATTGCTCAACAGAGCTTTTCAGTGCCATTGAGTTTTTGGCCTGAATGACATCCATGACCGCCTCTGCCTGCGAAAGATCCAGTCTTCCGTTTAAAAACGCTCTTTTTGTAAATTCTCCCGGTTCTGCTATGATGGCACCGTTTTTCAGTACCGTCTCGAGAACCCTCTTCATGGCATATACACCACCATGACAATCTATTTCAACAGTGTCCTCACCTGTATATGTGTGAGGTCCTTTCATAATCATAACTAATACTTCATCTACAACTTCTTCCCCGTCATAGATAAAGCCATAATGTATCGTATGGCTTCCTACTTCACGGATATCTTTTTTGCCGTTTTTGGAACGGTAAATATTCGCAATCACATCCATTGCTTTTTCTCCGCTGATGCGGACGATGCCGATACCCGAAGCACTCATAGCTGTAGAAATTGCTGCAATTGTAGCGTCCATATTTCCTCCTGAAAAAGAAAGATGTTATTCAGGGTAAAAAGCACACGTCAAGCACGTGTTATTCACGCTTTCACCTAGAATAACATCTTTTAAAATCATATATTAGTATCTTTTTAATTTTACAACTACGTGACGGTAAGGTTCTTCACCCTCACTCACTGTCTCAACAAATTTGTTTCCCTGAAGTGCTGAGTGGATGATTCTTCTTTCGTAAGGATTCATCGGCTCAAGTACTACCGGTTTTCTTGTCTTTTTGACTTTGTAGGCAATTCCTCTTGCCAGATTTTCCAGAGTTTCTTTACGACGTCTTCTGTAATCTTCGGTATCCAGTTTTACACGGATGTAATCGGATTTTCCTTTGTTTACAACAAGGCTTGTCAAATACTGGAGGGAATCCAGTGTCTGTCCTCTCTTACCGATGAGGATTCCCATATCTTCGCCCTCGAAATCAACTTCCAGACAGCCGTCTGTTGTGTTGTATTTAGAAGTGATCGTTACTTCTCCGAGATCCATGGAAGCAAATACATCTTTCAGGAATACAAGTGCTCTCTCTTCGATATCTTTGATTTCTTCCGGATCTGTAATGATCTCTATTGCCTTTGCAGCTCTTACCGTTTTTTCTTTTGCAGGTTTTTCTTTCTGTTCTCTGACTGGCTTCTCTCTGGAAGCTTTTTCTCTGAACTGTTTTTCCCTGACCGGTTTCGGCTGTCTTTCTTCTTTTGCTTTTTCTGCAGAGGTCTCTTTTTTGGTTTCCGGTGCTTTGGAAACAGATTTCACTGCTGGTTTCTGTACCTCTTTCGCAGTTTCTTCTTTAAGTGCATCGATCTTAACAGAATCTATGATCTTTTCGATTTCTTTTTCTTCAGAACTTTCTTCTACTTTGCGAGCTTTAATGATCGCCGGTTTGCTTCCGATTCCAAAAAATCCGGAGCTTCCTTCACTCACTACCTGAATATCAAGCTGATCACTGGATACACCCAGTTCAATACATGCCTTGGTAATTGCCTCATTCTTGGTTTTGGCTGAAAACTGCATATATTCACCCATGATAAAACCCCGCCTTCCCTGTTTTTTATTTATTTCTTCTTATTACGTGCATCAAAATCTCTTACCATATTTGCCTTGGCTGTGATACTTCCGGCTTTTGCGTGTGAAGCCTTTTCGTAAGCATCTTCCACCTTCTTCGCACGGCTGTTTTCATCTGTACCACTCATGCCCTTGTCAATTTTATTGATGTTTTTAACACTCTGATGTGCCTGATTGGTAATCTTCTGAGGCGGAAGACCTTCTTTAGCTCTCTTGGCTTCCATCTTTCTCATATTTTCATTTACCAGATCATCAATGTTCATCTTGTCCAGATGACGGTTTATCAGAAGCTGCTGGATACTTCTTACTACTGAACTGGCAATCCAGTAAATACCAAGACCTACCGGGAATGTGAAACAGAAGAATGCGGACATCAGCGGCATAACTGTGTTCATAGTCTTCATGGAGCTTGCCATTGCGTTGTTGCCATCATTTCCGTTCTGTGTTGCTGCCTGTGGCATAAGTTTTAAGTTGAGCATCTGAGTTGCCCATGATAAAAGCGGAATTGCAAGTGCTGCAATGATAAGGATCAGAGATCCTGTTTTAATATAGCTCAGTGGCTGATCCGCAATGTTCAGTACACCAAAAGTCTGCATCTTCTGAATTTCAGAAGCAGTTTTGCTGATCTGATCAGAAAATCCGGAAAACTGACTGATCTTCTGTAAGGATTCCCACTGGGACGGAGACAGAGCATACAGGAAATCTACGATAGAATCTGCATTTTCCGTAACCTGTCTTACTCGTGTCATCTTGTTGTCTGTGATAAAGTTATTAATGATATTTGTAAATCCGTCTACTGCAAGGATTTTTGTGCAGACGCCGTTAAATACATTGTAAACACTTCCAACATAAGCCGGAATGTTCTGGATTACCTGATACAGGGCAAACAGGATCGGCATCTGGATTGCCAGCTGAACGCAGCTTCCTGTCGCAGATACACCATATTTCTGGTATACTGCCTGTGTTTCTTCCTGCATCTTCATCATGGAATCCTGATCTTTTTTACCCTGATATTTCTTCTGTATCTTCTGGATCTCAGGCTGCATGATCGCACTCAGCTTAGAAAATTTCTGCTGTTTGATCTGCAGAGGAGTCATACAAAGGTAGATCAGTATACTGAAAATAATAATACAAAGACCGATATTCTGAATTCCAACTGCATCCAGAACCTTGTAGATTGCATTCATGATCCATCCCATCACTACTGCGATCTGACCAATGATCGGGGTACCACTCTTAGTAGCCAAAATCATACTTTCCAATTTTCTAGTTCCTCCTGGATAATCTGATGGAGCCACCTCCACCTATACATTTATGGTACAGGATCATATCCTCCATGAGAAAAAGGATTACATCTTAAAATTCGCCAAGCTGCCAGTAATCCTCCCTTTAATGCACCATATTTTTCGATTGCTTCCAAACCATATTGAGAACAGGTGGGAATATAAGGACACTTTGTTCTCTTCATCGGTGATATATATTTCTGATAGAGACGTATCAGTTTAATAAGAAGTTTCTTCATTTACATTATCTCCTGCAATTCCATGCTTCCTCGCCAGATCCATAAATGCTTTCTCTATCTCATGATAGTTGGTACCATTTGCGGAGTTTCTGGCTATCACGACAATATCAAGATTCTTTTTAAATAAAGATTCATTTAAACGATAGCTTTCCCTTACCAGTCTGGTGATTCTGTGGCGGACCACACTATTCCCTACTTTTTTGCTTACTGATATTCCCAGACGATTCTTCATGTGCTGATTTGGCAGCACGTACATCACCAGATACCGATTTGCTTTTGATGTTCCACGCTTATAAACCTGTTGAAAATCTCTGTTTTTCTTTAAGGACTCTGAGTATTTCATCGAATCCCCCTTCTTTTATTATAGAAGAAAAGACCACATAACTGCGGTCTTATATCTTAGGCTGATAACTGTTTTCTTCCTTTTAATCTTCTGGCAGCTAATACTTTACGGCCACCCTTTGTGCTCATACGAGCTCTGAATCCATGAACTTTAGCTCTGGATCTTTTCTTTGGCTGAAATGTCATTTTCATAGGTAAAGCACCTCCTTTATCTATTATACCTTATTCGTAATATTTTCATAGAACATCATTTCAATTATATTCATAACACCCCTGTTCGTCAAGCAAAAATCTTAAAAAATTCTACAAAATAAGGCTTTTTTTCAATTCTCAAAAGTACCCACATGCCAGTGTGGAAAGTTATGGTTAACGTAAAGTTATCCACCATCTTGTGGATAACTTGTGGATAACTTCATTTTTTCCACTGAATCTATCCCCAAAAGACGACTTAATTTTACACATAACCCTAAAAAAAGCCTTTATTTTACAATATTTTTTATGTGGACACAGTTATACACAATCCCCATATACTTTTTTCCACAGCGTTCAGACTTATGTAAACCTATGGGCATTTATCCACCATTTCCATGTTATACACATGTGGACAACGTGGAAAACTTCTCTGTTTTTCTTTGATTTTCCCCACCCAACCCTTTAAATAATCATTGCTAAACAAAAGAATTTATTATAATATATAAACGGATATTTATGTCTTTTGACCTATAATATAAACTTTCAAAGAAACCGGGAGATAGAAACATGGATAAAGTTATTGAAAACTGGGATAAAATTCTGCAGACAGTCAAAGCAGATTATGATGTGGGCGACGTTGCCTTTAATACTTGGTTAAAACCGCTGAAAGTCTACGATGTACGGAATCATGTGATCACGATTCTGGTACCATCCGAGCAGGTTGTTTTAATAAATCTTCTTAATAAAAAGTATAAACTTCTTCTTCAGGTTACGATCTGTGAAATAACCGGAATGGAAGAGTGTGAAGTCAAATTTATATCTCCTGATGAGGCCCCTAAAAAAGAAGTTTCTTCTTATGATAATGCATCCGCATCTACAGCGATGTCTGACATTGACCGCCGCTGCGAAGAAGCTCATCTTAATCCCAAATATATTTTTGATACCTTTATCGTCGGTAACAACAATAAATTTGCCCAGGCGGCAGCCCTTGCAGTTGCAGAATCTCCGGGAGATACCTACAATCCGCTTTTTATCTACGGAGGCGCCGGACTTGGCAAGACCCACCTTATGCATTCCATCGCTCATTACATTATTGAGCATGATGAAAACAGTAAGGTTCTGTATGTTACCAGCGAAGAATTTACAAATGAGCTGATCGAAACGATCCGTAACGGAAATAACTCCGCTATGTCCAAATTCCGCGAAAAATACAGAAATATCGATGTACTTCTTGTCGATGATATCCAGTTTATTATAGGAAAGGAATCTACACAGGAAGAATTTTTCCATACTTTCAACAGCCTTCACAGTGCAAAAAAGCAGATCATCATTTCCTCTGATAAACCGCCGAAAGATATGGAAATCCTCGAGGAACGTTTCCGTTCCAGATTCGAATGGGGTCTGATCGCAGACATCACACTGCCTGATTATGAGACCCGAATGGCCATTCTTCACAAAAAAGAAGAAATGGAAGGCTATAACATCAGCGAAGAAGTCATCAAATACATTGCTACGAATATTAAATCCAACATTCGTGAGCTGGAAGGCGCATTTAATAAAGTAATGGCAAGTTCGAAGCTCGAAAAGAAAGAAGTTACCCTTGAACTGGCAGAACAGGCACTGAAAGATATCATTTCTCCTAATGAACAGAAAGTAATCACACCGGATTACATCATTTCCGTTGTTGCCGAACACTATCATGTGACTGTTGCCGACCTCTGCGGAAACAAAAGAAGCTCCAAGATCGTTATGCCGCGCCAGATTGCAATGTATCTGTGCCGCGATATTATTGATACTTCACTTAAAACGATCGGCAAAAATCTCGGTGACCGTGATCATACCACAGTTATGCACGGGATAGAGAAAATTGAAAACGAATTAAAGGTAAACGATAACCTCAGAAACTCAATCGATACACTTAAGAAAAAAATTAATCCACAGGGTTAAATGACTTTTCCACATACATTTTCAAAGTTTGAAAGTACTTTTACACGAAGTTATACAGTGAAGAAATCCCCGTTTTTCAAGGTTTGAAAGACTTTTTCACATATTCACACCCCCCTAAGGCGGCTACGGCGGATTTCTTTATATATTTTTATTTATAAAGCAGATTCCGACACAGAAAGGAGTTATACACACATGAAAATCATCTGTTCCAAAAGTAATCTTTTAAAAAGCGTAAATATATCTTTGAAAGCTGTTCCTTCTAAGACTACAATGCCAATCCTCGAATGTATCCTTATGGACGCAACAACAAATCAGATTAAATTTACAACCAATGATATGGAACTCGGTATTGAGACAATTGTAGACGGACATATTGAAGAAAAAGGTATGGTTGCTCTTGATGCAAAAATCTTTTATGAAATCATCCGAAGACTTCCGGATAATGATGTAACCATCACAACTGACAGCAATTATGTTGCAACGATTACCTGTGAAAAAGCGAAATTTACCATTCCAGGAAAGGCAGGTGAGGATTTTGCTTATCTTCCTGTTATTGAAAAAGATGAATCCCTTACTTTATCTCAGTTTACTTTGAAAGAAATGATCCGTCAGACGATCTTTTCTATTGCAGTGAATGAAAATAACCGTCTGATGACTGGAGAATTGTTCGAAATCAAAGACAACTGTCTGAAAATTATTTCTCTTGACGGTCACCGTATTTCTATCCGAAAGATGCCTCTTAAGAGAGA
>JABLTT010039794.1_pt1 | contig 10175 bp, 8 predicted proteins | sample 7160061 | NCBI WGS metagenome assembly JABLTT01 (sample SAMN14651232, study PRJNA627086) | human gut metagenome | isolation source: feces | host: Homo sapiens | reverse complement strand
TCAATGTCGGCGGCGGCGGGAACAACTTTGACATTGCCGATAAAATTACCATAAGCGAATTTCGACAAGAACAGACCGGAGAACACAAGACGCCGGAAATCGAGGCACAACCGGAAGTAAAGATTAAGAAGCCGAAGCCCGCCAGCGTGGAGGAAGAACAGAAAAAGCGCCTTTCTCAGATAATTGACGAGGTAAACGCACTCTACGACAAGAAGTACGGCACAGATTTCGCAACAAAATCCGCCATGCAGATCAGGGATCTTCTCCTCCAGAATTCCGAATTTAAGGAGAGGCTTACCAAGAGCGCGAAAAATAACTCCCTTGATGATTTCAAATTCACCTATGACGATTGCATCCAAGATGCTCTCGTGGAAGGCTATGACCAGAATGCAGATTTTTACACGCTGCTTTTGAACAATGAAGATGTTCGTGCACGAATTGCAAGCGTATTCATGAGTGAGATTTATCGTATTCTGCGCGGTGAAAATAAGTAGGAGGAATATTGCCCATGCAGAATGATAAAAACCCATTCATGCCTTTTGTCGAGGACTTCGAGGCTGAGGCAGAAGCCTTTCTGCGTAAATACTGTAAAGAAGTCCTCGACGGCCCACAGGCTACACCAATATGGAAAATTGCACTGAAACAGATGAGTCTTGACATCGTGGATAGTGAGAGCTTATCTCCCGATGACAGCATCCAAGGAGCAATTGCGTTTACTGCCGGGATTATCGAAGTTTATGACTGGTCATCCAAGGAATATATTGGCTATGAGGTAACGCAGCCTACAGTATTTCTTGATTCAGACATTCTCAATCCTGGTCGAGCAAATAACACGCTTGCACACGAGTGCTACCATTGGTACAAGCATAGAGCATATTTCCGCTATCAAAATACACATAATCTTGGATCTGAATTTGCCTTTCGTTGCCTGATTACAGGACAGCGAAATCGAAACGAGCAGTGGTCGGACATTGAAAAGATGGAATGGCAGGCGCGTACCATTGCACCGAAGATTCTGATGCCGCGATGCACTGTGAAAATGCTTCTCTCTGAACGTCTGGACAATATACAGAGCGGAAATGTTCAGGCATCAGTATTAAAAGCTGTTGTTGATGAGATTGCGGAGACCTATAAGGTTTCAAGGCAGTCTGCAGCGATTCGTGTGTCTGAGTTGGGATATCCGCAGGCGGTCGAATTATATCACAGTGAAAGCGTGACTATTGACTGCCAGCATCACAGAAGCCCCACGGCGGCAAAGTCTCATCAGCAGCCGATTGATGAAGTTTCTGCTTTCAAGCTTTATATGAGCAATGAGTTTCTGAAAGCCACACTCGACACAGGAGCTTTCTGCTATGCTGAAGGTTACTTTGTCTTGCGGGATGAGAAATATGTGCTGCCCGGCGAAAAAGCTCTGTATCTAACAGAATACGCAAGACTTCACCTATCGGAGTGTACACTTGATTTCTCTTACAAACTGGTTTGCAGCAAGACAGGTGTCGGTGCTGTCCAGTATATGTTCCGTGCTGATACGGAATACAAAAAACTACCAATCTATGATTCCAATACGCAGAACATAGACGAGTATAATAAAGCACTTGCAAAGGCTCTGGATAACGTAAATTCAGAATTTCAGGCACAGCTTAAGCGCAATCGTCTGATTAACGAAACCACCTCACAACGGATGTGTAAATACATGGATGCAGCACATTGGAATACAAGTATTTTTCAAAGCAGAACTCTCCTTGCACCGATGGATTACACGCGAGTCTATCAAAATCATAAATTTAAAGTCCCATCCTATACAGCAATGGCAGTTGGTCTTGGATTGACTCTACATGAAACGGAAGAGGCTCTGCGCTTATCTGGATTAGGTTACGATAACAATAATGATAAAGATTATGCCTATATGTATATTCTTTCGGCTTTTCACGGCTGCCCGATTGATGAGTGTAATGTAGTCCTGGAGAAATTGAATGTAAATCCTCTTGGAACAAAATCAAAAAAATAGTCTGAATGTCTACATTTCAGATTTTCTCGGATTAAGGAGGAAAAAGCATGCCAAGGAGTAAAACTTTAAAACTATTTTTGATGGATGGAGAGCCGAGCGGAAGAATTAAATGCTCCCTTGCAAATTGGACGGGAATCGCATATAAACTTCCTCGTACTGCTTTGGATAAGTGCAAAGATTTAGCTATTCTCAAACAGAGTGGCGTGTATTTCCTGTTCGGCACTGATAAGATGGATAATGCGGTGGTGTACATAGGCCAGGCTGGAGTTCGGAAAAATGGCAAGGGCCTTCTTCTGCGAGTGCAGGAAGCACATAACTCTATTGATTACTGGACCGAGGCGGTCATGTTCACTACAACAAATAACTCTTTTGGGCCGACGGAAATAAGCTATCTTGAAAATCGTTTCTGCAATATGGCGATTGAAGCCGGACGCTATGTTGTGAAAAATGGCAATGATCCTAATCCTGGAAATATAACAGAGGAGACAGAGAGTGAACTAGAAGAATTTATCGACTATGCGAAAATTGTGATGGGCACTCTTGGGCATAAGTTATTTGAGCCGCTTGCGCCTTCTGCAGAATCATCTGACTCAGATCCAGTATTATACATGGAATATGGAAAAGGCAAAGCATCTGGCAAAAGAACAAGCGATGGATTTGTTGTGCTGAAAGGCAGTACAATCAATCCTACCATGACCAAAAGCTGCCCTGAAAGAACAATAAAGGATCGCAAGAAGTACGAGTATAAGATTGATAGTAACGGCACTTTAACGGCTGATGTGCTTCTTTCAAGTCCTTCATCAGCAGCTGGATTTGTTGGCGGCGCTTCTTTAAGTGGAAATGCACTTTGGAAAGACGCTGAGGGAAAGAATCTGAAGGAACTCCTTGAAACAAATTGAATCTTTCAATTATTTCAAAATTCGTACACCGCGAGGATCACATTCCATGGTACCACTGGACTTCAGAGCAGCGGTAACCCATAACCAAATAAAGAAAAGAAGAAATTTCGAAGTCAGATTTTGGCCTTGAAATTCCTTCTTTTATGCCTTTTTCGGCGGTTTTGACACTGGAGAAGCCTTTTTCTATTGTATCAAAACCAGCAGGAACATTGATTATGCCCTGCGGTAATGGTGGTATCCTTGCAGTGTCTCAAAATAGACTCCTAAAATTCGAAAACATACCTTTCCTCTTTGATCGGGAATAATAGCCGAAAATATGCAACTCAACGGTTAACATGCGTCTAAAAATGACGACGAAGTATAGTATTTTCGTTTTAATCCTTCCTATAAAACATAGTCTCATACCCATCTGCCCTGAGTGTCAGTCCCTCGATCCAAGGCGGTGTTCTTCCCATCTGATCACAGATTGCTTTTAGGGATACTGCCTTAGGGCATTCGATGATCAGTTCGTCATGTACATGAGCCACGATGAAGCAGCGACTCAAGGTCTTCATAGCGTAAGCCAGAATATCTCTGCTGATAGCCTGAGTGATGTTCTCCACGATTTTCGGACCATAACTCTCGATACGCTCCCATTTCTTTGTGCCGCCCGTACCTTCATAGGTGATGGCTTCACCACCAAACTGGTTTTCTCCGATACGGGGCTTTACATAGCTAAGTCTTCTGCCCGATGGCAGTTCAATAAACAGCATGGCGCTTTGGTATATGAAACGAATGCCGTGCGTTTCGGATTCTGTCCTCAGCCGGATTGCTTCTTTCGCAGCACGGTCCACATCCCACCAGAATTGGACAATTTTCGGGTTTGCTTCACGCCACGATGCTACCAGAGGCTGAAGTTCTTTTTCCTGCAGACCCATCTCTAAAGCACCCATAGCCTTCAGTGCGCCGACAGAGCCGCCATAGCCCAGGGCCAGTTCTGCGATTTTGCCCTTTTGGCGCAGATGAGCATTCTGTCCATGCTTCTCGACCGGCATGTGGAACATCTGGCTGGCAGAAGCGCAGTAGATGTCGCCGCCGGTCTCAAAGACCTCCATACGCCAGGTTTCGCTGGCCAAGAAGGACAGCACACGTGCTTCGATAGCGGAGAAGTCGCTGACGATGAATTTGTACCCCTCCTTCGGGACAAAAGCAGTGCGGATCAGCTGGCTGAGTGTATCTGGAATATCCTCGTATAGCAGCTGCAGGGCATCATAGTCGCCTGCTTTCACAAGAGAGCGGGCTTCTTCCAAGTCTGGCAGGTGGTTCTGGGGCAGGTTCTGCAATTGGATGTGACGTCCCGCCCAGCGGCCGCTGCGATTTGCTCCATAAAACTGAAACATACCCCTGGCACGACCATCGGCACATAAGGTGTCCTGCATGGCCGTGTATTTTTTAACGCTGCTTTTGGAAAGCTGCAGCCTGAGCTCCAGCACCTTCCGTAGATCAGCCGGTGCATCCTTAAGCATGGAGACCACAGCCTTTTTGCCAAGGGAATCGGCTTCCATGCCATGTTCAGATAACCATACCTTTAACTGCATCACGCTGTTGGGATTCTCCAGTGAGGTGCAGCTTTTCATTTTATCAGACAGTTCTGCTTTGGAGCGTTCATCCATGCAGATTGCATTTTCTACAATGCCCATGTCGATAGCAATACCACGATCGTTGATTTCCTGATCCAGATGGTATTCTTCCCACACAAAATCAGGGACTGGATAACGACGGAGCCTTTGCTGAATTGCCATTTCCACTTCGACATCACGCTGATTGTATTTCTTGAAGAGAGCCCATTTGTCTGGCGCATGCTCTGGAAGATTGCGAGTGCGGCCGCCGTTGGATTTGGTCGGTGCACAAGGTACGCAAAAGTAGCGAATCAGATCTTTTCCTTCGCAGAGCTTCTGGTCGTCCAGCTTCAATACAGAACCGGCTCCTTCCAGTGACAGCGGAAGTCCTATATATGCAGACCATACCATAGAGCAACGCCATGCTTCTGGATTCAAATAGTTACGGACGGAATCCTCCGGGATGCTGTAGCTTTTGAAATCCTCCGGATGATGGCGCTGCAGCCAGTAGGACAGACAGATACGTTCAAAGGACGCATTAAAGGCCCATTTAAGGACGGCATCATCGGTGAGTGCTGACAATACAGGCTTCGGAATTTGTTCACCGCAGGCTATATCAACGACCTGAATTGGACCACCATTTACGGAATAACCAAACAACAATATCTCAAAATCCGGTGATTCGGCGTAAGAATATACACCGGCCTTTTTCAAACTGACACTGGAATAGGTCTCAAGATCCAGTGACAGTGTTTTTATCTTTTCCATATAGACCTCCTACCAACATAGGCGGCATAGAGAAAACCTCCTGCCGCCCATGCTTTTTCTTATTCGTCTGTTTTCTTATTTTCAGCCATCATTGCTTCATGGTGCTGCTTTTCACGCTTGTTCTTGCACTTGCGGATAGCGGTATGAATCAGGTCTGCCGTGATGAAGATGATAGAGCCAAGGATCCATCCCCAGGTACAGCCAAATACGGATGTCAGCATCATATGCTCAATTGTTGTCATATCCATCACCTCACTTCTCGTTATTTTTCTTACCTGAATACCATGCATCCCAATCGGATTTGATGAGTTTATAGGCATTTACCGCCACACGGAAGATGAACTTCAGAAGGTTGTAAATGATGCACCCATAGATCGCGAAAACGAATGCATAGCAGACAGTGCAGATCACAAATTGATTTGCGTAGGTTACCAAAGTTCCCATAGAAATACCTCACTTGTCATAGAGGCTGACGGCACATGACGGCCGCCAGCCAGGTCAATATTACTGTTTAGGAAAGAAAATCGTCATCATCGTCGGTGGCAAAGTCGGATTCTGCACTGGCCTTGCCGCCGAGGTGTTCGCCGTCACGAATCTTCTGGAGATTGTTCAGGCAGCAGGCGATGCCCTTGTTGCCGTTGGAGTTGAATGCATAGAAGTTTACGCTGGCACGGCCATAGACACCGCTATATACCTCGCTGCGGTCAAGAATACGCTGGCAGTCTGCGTCCACGATGCCGGGAGCAGTAGTGCTGTTGGCATTCATGAAGTACGCACCTGCATAAGCGGGATCATCCGGACGTTCAGCATCGCCGTCGCGCAGCGGAGTCTTCAGGACAGAGAGTGTCGGCACAGATTTGCCAGTGCCGCGGAGCTTGCCTTCGCCGTCATGGTATGCGGCTTCGATGGCGGCACGGATCTTGGCGATAGTCTTGGTGTCAGACTTCGGAATGATCAGGCTGACAGAGTACTTAGGTGCTCCGCCGTTGATGGACTTAGGTTCCCAGGCATTCACATAGCTCCAGCGAGTGTCAGGGCCGGTTACTACCTTCATAGGGTTCTGATTCTTAGACATAACATTGTCCTCCTTATTCATTGAAATCGTTGATTGCCGAATTGTACTCCGGTCTCTTGTCATCGGCCTTTACAAGAACCGGTTTGCCCTGGGGCTTGATGACCAAGCCGCCCAGGATTTCCTCAAATTTCTTTTTGCCGAGAAGTGCTGTCATGGCAGTGATACCAAGGAGTTTCTTCTCATATGGATCAGCCCCAGCAGCAATCACGGCAGCGGCTGCAGCGGATTCATCTGCATATTTACGGTTAGCTCTGCCTGCGACGACCTTATAACCATCGAAATGAGTACCACGGAGCGCTTCGGCCAGGGCATATTCTTTGACGTCCTCCACCCAGGAAGATAGTTGATCTGCCTTGTCCAGAATTGCGGCGACCTCAATATGTTCCAGATTGACCGGCATCTCGAAATCGTAGTGAGCCATTTTCAGGTTGTATTCAGCTCGCTTGCGGCAGGTGGCCTTGATCTTGCAAAACTGGCAGTGGGCACCGGCTTTGAATTCACCTTTTCCTTCATAGGCCAGCTTAGCAGTCGGGGCGAGTGTATTTTCTGCCCAGGCGAGGAGCTTGTCCTTCAAGATGGTAGAGGTACTGATGTTATCCCTGCGTGGTTGGAAGATTGTCATGCTGATCTGGTCAAATTCATAGAGACTGTCCAGAAGCTCCAATGCGCCAAGGGCATAACAGAGCATTTGCGGGTTGTCCTCTGCAGAAACAAGAACTCCGAGACCGTACTTAAAGTCGATCACATGCATGGTTCCATCCGCGATGATAACGCAGTCGCCGCGGCCAAAGCCTTGTGGAACAAAACGGGAAAAATCTAACCGCTGTTCAATCAGGATCACTGGGTCTGGACAGGTTTCTTTGATCTTGGACAGCGTTTCCATTACAAAGGAAGCGTAATCGGCAGCGCAGGTTTCCATCTCCTCATCGTAGTAGGTGAGATTTTCAGTTGGGTCCTTGGTATCAATCCCAAGTGCTTTTTCCAACTTGTACTGACAAAGCTCATGCGCATCGGTGCCTTGCTGGGCGTAAACGCTTGTGGTATCTTCCTGTGCTGCACATAACTTTGCGGAAGGCGGGCAGTTGAGCCAGCGATGGGCAGAAGATGGTGACAGCAGTGCGTGTTGATCTGGCATTACAGCACCTCCGCTTCCGCGACAACAGCAGCATAGTGGCTTTCCGAAAGCTCTGAGAGCTTGTCTGCACCGTACTTTTGAAGCAGTGCTTTTACCTCTGTGGTATGTCCAGCTCTGGATCTCTCTGCCAGAACCTTGCGCACATCAATAAAGGTAAGCGCTGGTTTTGCAGGAGCGGGAGCTTCTTTCTTCTCGTGCTCTTTCTGAACGGTAGCTTCCACAGCAGGCTCATTGGCAGGCGCAGAAAAGAGCTCCTGCAGGGAATCTGCAATGTTCATCAGCGCTTTTCCGCAATCTCTAAGCTCGGTAATTACCTGGCTCAATTCATTCATCTTTCCCATGATCGATTCCTCCTTCCTTATCTGATGCTTCCTGGGCAGGAGTCGATCTCAACTTCTTGGCCAGGCGATTGGCTACGACACTGATTGCTGTCAAGGTATCAGCGAGTTCTTCACCGGACTGCTGATCACTGCGGAAATCAGTATCTGTTACAGGTGCTGTCTGCATATCAGTCACTATCCTTTCCGAGGGGCTTCCTGCCTCTCTATTAGTCCCATGACACTTTCGTGCGGTTTGAACGGAGAATTTTGAAGTTCTCTGTTCAGACCGCTTCTTTTGTGTCTTCACTAGTCCCATGACAGTTCCGGAAGAAATGAACGGAAAAATAATTGCTTTTTTCTCCGTTCAAATGGTGGATTTCTGTCATGGGACAGTTAGAGGGAACATCTGGGCTCTCGAGGCTGATAAAGGAGGTTCGCTTATGAACAAACAAATAAGGTATGGGCATGACGCGGTTCCGCGAAGAAATGCAAAAGCGAAGAAACGTCGTATGACAATCCGTTATTTTACAGAAGAGATGCGGGAGGTATTAGAATGAAGTTCGTTATTTATACCGGAAATTGTGTCGGTAACGCAAAAAACTGCCTGTACCCGACCCGCAGGGAGATTACATCCGGAGCGGAACTGACAGAGGCAGTAAAGTTTGATCATGTCTGTGCAGAGTACGCAGATCACTATCGCAGTATTGATAATTTTCGTGTTTCCAATGTGGCAGTGATGGATGTGGACAATGACCACACCGAGAATACAGCTGAGTGGATTGATGCGGACAAGCTCGATGAGCTGATGACAGACATCGCCTTTGCCTGGGCACCGAGCCGTCACAACTACTTAAATAAGGAAAACTTCGGTCCTCGTCCTCGCGGTCACGTGTACTTCCTGATCAATGAGATTCGTAATGCAGAGCAATATGCCAATCTGAAAAAAGCTATCCATGCGGCATATCCTTTCTTCGATGATAACGCTCTGGATGCAGCCCGCTTTATTTATGGCGCGGATACCGGTGAAGTTGTTTGGCATGATGGCTGGGTCACTATTGATGAGGAAATTGCGCCTTGCGCAGATAGCAAAGAAAAAACTTCTGATAATAAAGTGATTGCCGCCGGCAGCCGCAACAACACCATGAGCCGCTTTGCCGGTCGTGTGCTGAAGCGCTATGGTAATACTGGCAAGGCTCATGAAGCCTTTCTGGAGCATGCAAAACGCTGTGATCCTCCGCTGGATGATGAGGAGCTTGCTGCCATTTGGGGCAGCGCTGTGAAGTTTTATAAGAAGGTGGAACAGCAAAACGGATACATCCACCCGGATGAATACAATGCCGACTTCGCCGGTGTCAGCTTGAAGCCTGATGACTACTCTGACATTGGAGAAGCAAAGGTTCTCATCCGTGAATATGGTGACGAGCTCAGATACACCGATGCTACCGAGTATCTCCGTTATGACGGTACCTGCTGGCGTGAAAATAGACAGGCCTCCGTGGGAGCAGTTGAAGAATTCCTGGATCTGCAGCTGCAAGATGCTATGGATGAGGTTCAGCGTTGTATGGATGCGTTGGTTTCTGTTGGTATAGACGAGACAACGGTGAAAGCCGGCGGCAAACAACTGCAGAAGGCCGTTCCTGCAGATAAAATGGGGCTGCTATTCGCACTTCTTGGAGTGCAGACCTATTACAAGTTTGTGATGCGTTATCGCAACTTCCGCAACATTGCCAATACCCTGAGTGCGGCTAAGCCTATGGTCGCCATTGATATCAATGACATGGATCAAAACGAGTTCCTGTTGAACACGCCAGACTCCACCATCAATTTGAAAAGAGGTCTTTCAGGGGGGCAGGAGCATAATCCAGAAGATCTGATTACGAAGATTACCAACTGCTCTGTCGGTGATGCCGGCAAAAGAATCTGGGAGGATGCACTGAACCTGTTCTTCTGTCATGACCAAGCGCTGATCGACTATGTTCAGAAAATCATCGGCATGGCTGCTGTTGGCAAGGTGTATTTGGAAGCATTGATTATTGCCTATGGCGAGGGCCGTAATGGCAAGAGTACCTTCTGGAATACCATCAGCAGAGTGCTGGGAACCTATGCCGGTAATATGTCCGCAGATACATTGACAGTCGGGTGCCGCAGAAACGTAAAGCCAGAAATGGCAGAACTCAAAGGCAAACGTCTGATTATCGCAGCCGAGTTGGAGGAAGGCATGCGCCTGTCCACTTCGGTACTGAAGCAGCTTTGTTCCACTGACGTTGTGTATGCCGAGAAGAAGTTCAAGGATCCGTTTGGTTTTGTTCCGTCACATACTGTTGTCCTGTACACAAACCATCTGCCGAAGGTCGGTGCCTCTGATGAAGGTA
>JABLTT010030268.1_pt1 | contig 10189 bp, 6 predicted proteins | sample 7160061 | NCBI WGS metagenome assembly JABLTT01 (sample SAMN14651232, study PRJNA627086) | human gut metagenome | isolation source: feces | host: Homo sapiens | reverse complement strand
ACCACAGAATGTGGTAAATAAATAGTAGGAAAATCAGACAGCCTGCAGCGCAGGCCCATGACAGACGCCGGGCGGCAGAAGAGGGCATGAGAATGCTTTGATTCCTCCCGGCGTATTTCCGTATTGGCGCAAATGGGGCAGACACAGAGGGAAAGAGGGCGTGAATTCATGGTAACAGTGCGGATGTTTATTCCATATATGAATATGAAAAGCAGGTTCGAGGCGGCGGTGAGCCGTCTGGAGCCTCAGGACGATGTGAGGGTGGAGCTGCTTCACGTATTCGGCACACCGGAATCCCTGTCGCGGTACGGGGACGCCGACATATTAGTGGCCAGGGGCATGACTTATGACCGCCTCAGGTATCTGTTTCCGGAAAAGCATGTGGTGGAGATACAGCTCTCCAGCTTTGATATACTGAAAGCCCTGATTTGCGCCAGACAGGAGTTCCATCCCAAGAAGATAGCCCTCTGTGTGCGGTATATGGATGAGAGCGCTGTGTCCGAGCTGGAAAAGCTGTGCCAGGCGGAGATTGCGTATTATACGGTCCATGACGAGGCCTCCACCCTGGAAGCCATCCACAGTGCCAGGGCCAATGGCGCCGATGTGTTTGTGGGAGCCGGTACCATGTGCGGACTGTGCGATAAAGAGGCATTGAACCGGGTCCACATCCACACAAAGGATATCGCCATAGAGCAGGCCCTGAAGCAGGCCATGGATGCGGCCAGGACCATCAATATGGAGCGGGCCAGGTCCAAGATGACCAGCACCATCCTCAACACCAGTTCCGATGCCCTGATTGCCGTCAGCGGCAGCGGGCTGATTCAGGCATTGAATAACCAGGCGTACCGTACCTTTCAGCTCTCCTCCCAGGCTGACTACACGGGCCGTCCCGTGGAGGAGGTCTGTCCTGCCCTTAAATGGAAGGATGTGGTGGAGACCGGACGGGAACGGGAGGAGGTTATCCAGTGGAAGGACAGGAAACTGTATACGGAATACAGGCCCGTGCTGGTGGACAAGATGGGAAAGGGCGCCATCATTGTTGCCCGCTACACCGAGCAGATTATTGAGGCAGAGACTAAAATCCGGCAGAGCCTTGCGAAGCAGGGTCTTACGGCAAAGTATTCCTTTGACGACATCATTGGAAGCAGCCCTGCCATCCGGGAGAATATTCTCATGGCAAAGCGTTACAGCCGGGTGGATTCCAATGTGCTGATTGTGGGAGAGACAGGAACCGGAAAAGAACTTTTTGCCCACAGCATCCACCGGGAGAGCAGGCGCAGCGCAGAGCCCTTTGTGGCGTTAAACTGTGCGGCCCTGCCGGAAAACCTTCTGGAGAGCGAGCTTTTTGGATATGAGCCGGGAGCATTTTCCGGGGCGTCTAAAAACGGCAAGACGGGCTTGTTTGAACTGGCCCATAAGGGGACCATTTTCCTGGATGAAATCGGGGAGATTCCCATATCGCTCCAGGCAAAGCTTCTGAGGGTGCTTCAGGAGCGGGAAATCCGCCGCATCGGCAGCAACCGGGTACAGCCGGTGGATGTGCGCGTTATTTCTGCTACCAATATAAATATTGAGGAAAAAATCCAGGAAGGGCAGTTCCGCGCCGACCTGTATTACCGTCTTAATCTGTTGGACATCACTATACCGCCGCTCAGGGAAAGGGGAGACGATATCCGGGAAATGGTGGATTTCTACCTGACCCGCTTTGCCTGTGAGATGGGAAAGCCCATCCCCAGACTGTCAAAGGAGGCAGTGGATTTGATGACCCATTACGGCTGGCCCGGCAATGTCAGGGAGCTGCGCAATATCTGCGAGCGCCTGATTGTGCTGAGCGACACCACGGAAATCGGACTCAGGGAAATACAGATGCTGAAGATATTCAGGAAAAAGGAAGGCCCTCTGCCCGGCACTCAGACACCGGACAAGGAAACGGACCAGCCGGAAACCGGGATTGTGTATGCCAATTTGAAGCCCAGGAAGAAAAAACAGGATATAGCGAAGGAGCTGGGGGTCAGCAGGACGACCCTGTGGCGCATGGAGAAAATGGCGCGGGAACAGAAGAAGCAATGATGCCTGGTTATATATCTATTGACAGAAAATCTTTTGGGAGATATGCTTACAATATCAGGAAAAACCAAAAGAATAAAGTTGAGAGGTGGAGACATGAGGATAGCACTGATTAATGAGAACAGCCAGGGCGCCAAGAATGGCATGATCTACAATTCCTTAAAGAAAGTGGCTGACCAGTACGGCTTTGAGGTGGACAACTACGGCATGTACACAGCAGAGGATGAGGCGCAGCTTACCTATGTACAGGTGGGAATTCTGGCAGCAGCCCTGCTGAACGCAAAGGCGGCGGATTATGTGATTACAGGCTGCGGCACGGGCGAGGGAGCCATGCTGGCCTGCAACTCATTCCCGGGCGTGATTTGCGGCCATGTGGAGGATGCGCTGGACGCCTATACATTTGCCCAGATTAACGCCGGGAACGCCATTGCCATTCCATTTGCCAAGGGATTTGGCTGGGGCGGCGATCTGAACCTGGAATATATATTTGAGAAGCTGTTCTGCGAGCCTTCCGGCCAGGGATATCCCAGGGAGAGGGCTGTTCCGGAGCAGAGAAACAAGCGGATTCTGGATGATGTGAGAAAGGCTTCCTTCAGGGAGGATCTGGTGGAAATCTTTAAGGGACTGGACCAGGAACTGGTGAAAGGCGCGTTTTCAGGAGAAAAGTTCGGGGAACTGTTCTTTGGAAAATGTAAAGATGAGAAGCTGGCCGCTTATATCAGGGAACTGATTGGATAAGGAACGTTTTGGAAGAGAACGATCTGTAGAAGAAGGCAGGACAAGCCGCTTTGCGAAGGCAGGGCGGCTTGTTCTATTATACTTGTTCTATTTATACCTGTCCCCTTGTATAGATGGGAGGAAATGTTCAGGTGTGATTCTCAGCGTTTGTGACGGGGAAGGGTCAGTTTTAGGCCCAGAATGCGGGTCAGAGACTGGTCGATGCGCTCCTCTGTCAATTCTCCTGTTTTTACTGCATCCAGTACCCCGTTATAAGCTTCCTTAAAGTCAGCGGGCATGAGCAACAGGTCAGCGCCTGCCTGCAGGGCCATGACAGCGGCCCGGTCCGGGGGATAATTGTCCTGTATGGCTCCCATGTTAAGGGCGTCGGTGATGATGATTCCATTATACCCCATAGTCTCCCGCAGGTAATCTGTGAGCACTTGGGAGGACAGGGAGGATGGGGTGTCGTCTCCTGTAACCTGAGGCAGAGAGATATGGCCTGCCATAATGAAGGGCGTGTTGTCCTGAATCAGGCCGGCAAAGGGAACCAGCTCTGCCTGCTCCAGTTCGTCCCATGTCTTATAGGTATAAGCAAATCCCTTATGGCTGTCCCCCTCTGTGGCCCCGTGGCCCGGAAAGTGTTTGGGAGTCCCATAGACATGGTGTTCTTCCAGCCCCTTCATGTAGGCCTTTACCATCTGTGTTACCAGAACCGGATCCGAACCAAAGGAGCGGTCCAGCACAACGGTATTGTCCGGGTTGGTCAGTACGTCTGCATCCGGCGCAAAGTCCAAATTAATTCCAAATTCTTCCAAATATCCTCCGATAACAGAACCTGCCTCGTATGCCCTGGAAGTATCCCCGGTCTTTCCTATTTCAGCCATGGTATCCACCTTGGGCAGATCAAAGCCCTGGTGGTTTGCGATACGGGCCACTTTACCGCCTTCCTCGTCAATGGAGAGGAACAGTGGGGGCTGGTTCAGGCCGGACGCAAATTCCTGGGTTTTGGCTGTCATGGTTTTAAGCTGGCCTGGGTTTTGCAGGTTTTGGGGAAAATAGATAAGCCCGCCCACCGGGTATTCCTGCAATGCCTTGTATGTGGCATCCCCTGCCTGGGTTACGGTCTTAAAGCCGGTAAGGGCTTCCGGGGTAATGATAAAGAGCTGGGCCGCCTTCTGCTCCAGGGACATCTGGCTGATGACGGCCCGGATATCTGCGTTATCTGTGTTGTCTGCATTGGTTTTATCCGATAGACTTACAGGATCCGGCCGGTTCTCAGAATTTGGGGGATCACCTGTCCCGTCACCTGCCCTGTCTCCGGCAGCCCCAATCTCCTGTGAGGCGTCTGTCCCGGCCGGACGCCGGGAATCCATGCTGCCGGCCTTGATTTTAAATAGGATGGCGGCAAGGATTACGGCACATACCAGTCCTGCCGCCGTTATATAGAGCCATTTGATGCCTGTTTGTTTTCTTTTCTTTCTGGAATGTCCTCTGGTTGTCAAGTTCGTCCTCCTTTAAATGTGTGTCAGCCTCAGCGTGTCAGCCTTCCGCGTCCTGATGCGCTGACAGCTCCTCCATACGGTTCATGACAGAGCGCCTGCCCGGGAATCCTGAAAAACTGTATTGACAAAGATAACAATATGAGTAATAGTGATATTATAGCATTGTATGGCGAAATCGTGGAATACTAGAAACTGAATTTTTAAACAGATTCCGGTACGGCCCATACTGCGCAGCAGAGGAGGTGTGAGTATGGATATTAACCAGGACAGGTTGTGGTCGGATATCCAGGAGTTGGGAAGGATTGGGCGCAGCCCGGACGGCGGCATTACCCGTCTGGCTTTTACGCCCCAGGACCGGCAGGCACAGGACTGGCTGGAAGCCAGGATGAGAGACGCCGGACTTGCCGTAAGGGAGGACGCGGCCGGCAATCTGATCGGGGAGCTTTGCGGCAGCCGGCCTGAAAAGCCATGCGTCATGTGCGGATCCCATTACGACACCGTGCCGGGCGGCGGGCAGTTTGACGGGACTCTTGGAATCCTCTCGGCCCTGGAGGCAGTGCGCAGGATCCGGGAGCAGGGAACCGTCACAGAGCGGACCATACGCCTGGCAGCCTTTAAGGACGAGGAGGGAAGCCGCTTTGGATATGGGATGGTGGGCAGTAAATCTATCTGCGGCATACTGGACCCTGAGGGACTTACGTCCGTGGATAAGGATGGAATCTCCCTGGAACAGGCCATGGCTGATTACGGGTGCAGGCCCGGCCAGCTGGCTTCCTGTAAGATGGAGGACGTGGGGACGTATCTGGAGCTTCACATCGAGCAGGGAAAGGTGCTGGAGGACCATGGGGCGTCCATTGGCGTTGTAAGCGGCATAGCCGGGCTGGTGCGGTATACGGTGGAGATACGGGGAGAAAGCGGACACGCAGGCGCCACGCCCATGAAGGCCAGAAAGGATCCGGTTCCAGCCATGTGCCGGTGGATTGACAGGGTAACGGAGCTGGCAGGGGCACGGGAGTCATGTGTGGCCACTGTGGGCTCCATTACAGCATACCCAGGAGCGCGGAATGTAATCTGTGAGCGTGTGGTGTTTTCACTGGATCTGCGTTCCATCCGCCAGGAGGACCTGAGGGAAATCGCGGAGGAGATGGAGCGGTACGGGGCAGAGCTGTCCTCACTCCACGGCGTGGAGGTGAGCCTAAGGCCTGACCAGGCGCTTCCACCATGCCGCTGTCATGAACCTCTCCGGGAAGCCATAAAGAATATCTGCCGGTCAGAGGGGTATTCTTTTATGGAACTGATGAGCGGGGCAGGCCATGACTGTATGAATTTTAAGGATGTGTGCCCCACTGCCATGATTTTCGTGCCGTCAGAGGGAGGAGTGTCCCACAGGAAGGAGGAGTTTACTTCCAGGGAGGACTGCGCCCGCGGGGCCGGGGTGCTGCTGGGGCTTCTGCTTGAGACGGCAGGCGTTTCAGATAAGATTGACTGACAAAGGAGATTGCTATGGAAAAATTAGAAGAATTTTTTAAGTTAAAAGAAAGGGGAACCAGTGTCAAGATAGAGGTTCTGGCAGGTATTACCACGTTCATGACCATGGCCTATGTGCTGGTGGTGCAGCCCGGCGCCATCATTGGTTTCGGGGATGCGGTATCCTTTACAGATATAAACGGGCTGGTTATCACCAAGGAGGCAATTGCGGTTACATGTGCTGTCATCAGCGCGCTTATTACCCTGCTTATGGGCTTTTACGCCAACCTGCCCTTTGCGCTGGCAACGGGTATGGGAACGAATTTCATGTTCGGCTCCCTGCTCCAGTCCAACACCCTGTCCTTTGGCGCCATCATGGCCATAACCCTGATTTCCGGCCTGATTTTTGTGGTTCTGACCATATTCGGGGTAAGGGATTTGATTGTCAAGGCCATACCCAAAAACATAAAGGTGGCCATTGGGTCGGCAATCGGTTTCTACATTGCCTACCTGGGCTTTAAGAATTCGGGCATCGGAACCTTTACAAATGGAATCGGAATGGGGAATTTCAAGGAACCGGCTGTATTTATCGCCCTGCTGGGTCTGGTTATCATTGCCGTTCTGACGGCATACAGGGTAAACGGGGCCATCCTCATCGGAATTGTTGCTGTCACTGTGATGGGAATTCCTCTGGGTGTGACCACCCTGCCGGATACCTTTGCCAAGATACCGGATGTTTCATCCTGGGGAAATATTGTATTCTGCTTTGATTTCAAAGGACTGTTGTCCTTCCAGGCCATCATATACGTATTCATTGCCTTTTGCGGGGACTTTTTCTCCACGCTGGGAACTGTGCTGGGAGTGGCCGGCAAGGCAGGCATGCTGGATGAGGACGGAAACATGCCGGGAATCCAGAAACCTTTCCTGGTAGATGCCATCGGCACCTGTGTGGGAGCCTGTACCGGCAATACCACCATCACCACCTTTGTGGAATCCACATCAGGCGTGGAGGCGGGCGGCAGAACCGGCCTGACCAGTATTGTGGTAGCCGTTCTCTTTGCTGTCATGGTGTTCTTTTCGCCCCTGATTCTGATGATACCGGACGCAGCCACTGGCCCTGCCCTTATCTTTGTGGGATTTTTGATGGTATCAGGCATCAGGAACATTGATTTCAGCGATTTCACGGAAGCCTTCGGCCCGTTTGTCATGATTATGTTTGTTATTTTCTGCGGAAGCATTGCGGCGGGAATCGCGGCAGGCATTCTGGCATATATCATCATCAAGACTGCCACGGGTAAGTTTAAGGAGCTGCATCCGGTCATGTACGTGCTGGCTGTTCCGCTGGTCATGTATTTTGTGTTTAAATAGTAGAATTGCAGACAAAATGATAGTTGAAAGAAGGGAAAGATAGAGATGAAGATACAGCCAAGAGATAAAAGAGCACTTCTCAGGGCAGCTCTGGGAGAGATAAAAAGTGATTTGGCCATAAAGAATGTACAGCTGGTCAATGTGATTACCGGGGAAATTTACCCGGCCAGCGTTTATGTATATGACGGCTTCATTAGCCATGTGGAGTATAAGGAGCCGGGCCGGGAGGAACAGTTTGCGAAAGAAGTGGTGGACGGACAGGGAAAATACCTGATTCCGGGTCTGATAGACGCCCATGAGCATATTGAGAGTTCCATGATGACACCCAGGAATTTTGCAAAGGCGGTGATTCCCAAGGGAACCACCACGGTCATCACAGATCCCCATGAGATTGGAAATGTATGGGGCATTGAGGGAGTTCGGTATATGCATGAGGCTTCGGAGGGCCTTCCCATGCGCCAGCTGATTGACATACCCAGCTGCGTGCCGGCTGTGCCCGGACTGGAGCATGCAGGCGCCGAGTTTGGGCCGGCCCAGATAGAGGAGCTGGCTAAGCTGGAGCGGGTGGTGGGGCTGGCGGAAGTCATGGATTATCTGGATGTGATTCATGGCGGCGACCGCATGATGGATATTATCAGAACAGCCGAGGAGCACGGCTTGTACCTCCAGGGCCACGCCCCCTTTGTGGAGGGAAGGATGCTGTCCGCCTATCTGTGCGGCGGTCCTAACACCTGCCACGAATCCAGGACGGCGGAGGAAGCCCTGGAGAAGATGAGAAGCGGCATGCGGGTGGATGCCAGGGACAGCTCCATCACCAAGAATGTGGAGGCCATATGGAGCGGAGTTAAGGATTTCCGTTTCTTTGACAACTTCTGTCTCTGCACCGATGACAGAGAGGCCGATGATATCCTTCACAACGGCCACATCAATGATGTGGTCAGGGCAGCCATAAGATACGGCATGGAGCCGGTGGCAGCCATCAAGAGCGCCACCCTGAATTCCGCCAGAGAGGCGGGATTGCAGAACCTGGGCGCTGTGGCGCCGGGATATGCGGCCGATATGCTTCTGGTAGATGATTTGAGGGAGCTGACGCCCAGCCATGTGTTCTACGCAGGTAAGCTGGTGGCACAGGAGGGCAGGCTGCTGGCAGAAATTGAGGACAAATCCTATCCTCTGGAGTCAGCCAACTCAGTCCACGTAAGGAAGCTGGCCGCGGAGGACTTTACCATCCATCCGCCTGTATCCCAGGGAAAAGTAAAGGTCAATCTGATGAAATACTATGACATGAATCTCTCCACCACGGATATCGTGTGCGAGGAGGTTTGGGTAAAGGACGGCAGAATAGATATAAGCGGGGACCAGGACCTGAAATTTGTGGCAGTGGTCAACCGCTATGAGGGCAATGACAACATAGCCCTGGGTCTGGTCAGGGGCTTTGGCACAAAGACAGGCGCCCTGGCATCCACGGTATCCCATGACAGCCACAATCTTACCATTGTGTACGACAACCCGGAGGAAGCCCTTATGGCGGCAGAGGAGCTGGCGCGCACAGGCGGCGGTATGTGCGCCGTGAAGGAGGGAAAGATTCTTCACACATTGGCTTTGCCACTGGCAGGCCTTATGTCCCTTAAGCCCGCAGAGGAGCTGGCAGAGGACAGCGCTGTGATGAAGGATGCCAACAGGGCCCTGGGCCTTACCAATATGGAAAATCCTTTGCTCCGCATTGTAACCCTTGCCCTTCCGGTTATACCTGATGCCAAGATGTCGGATATGGGGCTGGTGCAGGTGACCGCAAAACGGATTGTGCCTCTGTTTCCGGAGTAAGACGCAGGATATATATTAAAAAGCAATAAACAAAACCCCTCCGCCAATAAGTATCAATCAGTTGATAACCTTATTGGACGGAGGGGTTTTGTTATAGTTTGATTATATACATTATTCCGTATATGGCGGGATACAGCTTGTAGTTTCCGTACACCGTTTTATGTATGCGACATGGTTCCCAGGCAGGGGCTGTAGGCAGCCACGGGACGCCTTCCGTTTCCGCGGTCCTCCCGGGAACTCTCTGTTTTCAGGTTCTTCTGGGCTGTGGCCAGCATGAGCTTGATTCTGTTTAACTGGTTCACTTCGCTGGCGCCAGGGTCGTAGTCCACGGCAATGATATTGGACAGGGGGTAATTCCGGCGCAGTTCCTTGATGACACCTTTGCCGACGATGTGGTTGGGCAGGCATCCGAAGGGCTGGGTACAGATGATGTTGTTTACGCCGCTGTGAATCAGCTCCAGCATTTCGCCGGTCAGGAACCATCCCTCGCCGGTCTGGTTGCCCAGGGATACGAAGCCTTTGGCCATCTGGGCCAGCTCGTTGATGGCTGACGGGGGCGTAAAATGCATACTGGCCGTCAGTTCCTTCCTGGCTGTCCTGCGGAAATACTCCAACAAGGCAATGCCTGCGTTGCACAGTCTGGCGGTGGATTTTTTGGAGCCCAGGTGCTCGGCCTTAAAGTTGCTGTTGTAGAAGGAATACAGCAGGAAATCCATCAAATCCGGCATCACTGCCTCGGCACCCTCGGATTCCAGCAGCTCCACAATGTGGTTGTTGGCCAGAGGTGAGAATTTCACCAGGATTTCCCCTACAATGCCCACCTTTGGCTTCTTTACATCCAGCCTTGGGAGAGCGTCAAAATCCCGGATAATCCCCTTTATATTGCGTCCGAATTCTATCATGGCCGCGTTTTTCTTGGACAGGGAGGCAATGCAGCGGGCCTTCCATTTCTCATGCAGGGCATCGGCACTGCCCGGCTCCGCCTCATAGGGCCGGGTGGCATAGAGCACCCGCATGAAGATATCCCCGTACACAATGGCCTGCATGGCCTTTGTCAGCAGAGGCACGGTGAAGGTGAAGCCGGGATTTGTCTCCATGCCGTTGGCGTTGACGGAGATGACCGGTATCTGGGGCATTCCCGCCTTTTCCAGGGCCCTGCGGATGAAGCCGATGTAGTTGGATGCGCGGCAGCCGCCGCCGGTCTGGCTCATGAGGACAGCCGTGTGGTCCAGGTCATATTT
>JABLTT010020135.1_pt1 | contig 10255 bp, 10 predicted proteins | sample 7160061 | NCBI WGS metagenome assembly JABLTT01 (sample SAMN14651232, study PRJNA627086) | human gut metagenome | isolation source: feces | host: Homo sapiens | reverse complement strand
GATTATGAATACATCTTGGAGCCGCGCACCAAAAAGCGTTCCCTTACAGAAATAGCAGGGGAGGGTTAAGTAGGCTGCGACGCAAGGCATACGTTACATGCATAAGCTGCGGCACGCGTAAGTTAGGGCACTTATAATTTGTTGCGCGCATGCTTAATGAGGCTGGCGATGCAAACTGCCGGTGAACGAAGGTGGTACCACGGATATATCCGTCCTTATCTAGTAAATGACTATTAGATAGGGACGTTTTTTTGTATTTGAACCAAGAATAATAAGAAGATTTCAGAGAGAAAAGGAGAGAAGAAACATGGGAATTTATGAAGAATTGCAGGCCAGAGGCTTAATCGCCCAGGTGACGGATGAAGATGAGATCAAAGAACTGGTGAACACGGGAAAGGCAACTTTCTATATCGGGTTCGATCCCACCGCGGATAGTCTGCATGTAGGACATTTTATGGCGCTGTGTCTGATGAAGCGTCTGCAGGAAGCAGGAAACAAGCCAATCGCATTGATCGGCGGAGGCACCGGCTACATTGGGGATCCATCCGGAAGATCGGATATGCGTTCCATGATGACGCCGGAGACCATCCAGCACAACTGCGACTGCTTTAAGAAGCAGATGAGCCGGTTCATCGACTTTTCCGAAGGGAAAGCCCTGATGGTCAATAATGCCGACTGGCTTCTGGACTTAAACTATATTGAACTGTTAAGAGAGATAGGGCCGCATTTTTCCGTTAACCGGATGCTGACGGCAGAGTGCTATAAGCAGAGAATGGAAAAGGGATTGAGCTTCCTTGAATTCAATTACATGATTATGCAGAGCTACGACTTCTACATGCTGTTCCAGAATTATGGATGTAATCTGCAGTTTGGCGGCGACGACCAGTGGAGCAACATGCTGGGCGGAACCGAGCTGATCCGCCGCAAACTTGGAAAGAATGCCTGCGCGATGACAATCACGCTGCTGTTGAATTCCGAAGGAAAGAAGATGGGCAAGACCCAGAGCGGAGCCGTGTGGCTGGATCCGAACAAGACCTCTCCGTTTGAGTTCTACCAGTACTGGAGGAACGTGGCAGATGCAGACGTCCTGAAATGCATCCGAATGCTGACATTCCTTCCGTTAGAAGAGATAGACAAGATGGATTCCTGGGAGGGTGCCCAGTTAAATACGGCAAAGGAGATCCTTGCCTTCGAACTTACGAAGCTGGTTCATGGAGAGGAAGAAGCCCAGAAGTCGCAGGAAGCGGCAAGAGCCTTGTTTAGCCAAGGAGCGGCAGCAGACATGCCTACCACCGAACTGAACGAAGAAGACCTGACGGATGGCAATATTGACATTCTGTCCATGCTGGTAAAGAGCGGCCTGGTTCCGTCAAAATCCGAAGCGCGCCGTGCCGTACAGCAGGGAGGCGTAGCCGTGGATGGCGAGAAAGTGGAAGACATCCATGCCACGTTTGCAGGAGAAGATATGGCAGGGGAGGGTATTGTCCTTAAGAAAGGGAAGAAGAACTTCCGTAGAATTGTGATGAAGTAAATATTTGCCATGCCGCGATTGTATAAAGATACCGCCCGTGTTCTCTTTTAGACATGGGCGGTATCCGTTTAGAAATGAATGAAATAAAAAAGAAGAGAAAGACGCTAAAAAACAAAATAAAATACATAGTATGCGATATAAATACTGCCAGTAAAATATTGCCAGTGAAAAAAATAGAAACAGATATTAAAATAAGAAGCGTTTGCAAAATAGAAAAAGTGGATGCATAATGAAGATAGAATAAAAAATCGGAATAACAGGAGGAGATCGCTATGGCATTTCAGGAAATATCACTTGACAGTCTGGAATTCAACCCGTTTCATAAAATTTCAAAGGAATGGATGCTCGTGACTGCCGGAGATGAGAAAAAGAGTAATACAATGACGGCTAGCTGGGGCGGGCTTGGAATAATGTGGGGCAAGAATATTGCTACCGTATACATCCGCCCGCAACGCTATACAAAGGAATTTGTAGATGCGAATGATCTGTTTACCGTATCGTTCTTACCGGAAAGTCAGAGAAAAGCATTGAATATATGCGGTTCCATATCAGGAAGAGAAGTAGAGGATAAGTGGGAGATGGCGGGGCTTCATCCTTTTTATGTAGATGGCACCACCGCCGTCAGGGAGGCCGATCTGGTATTCGTGTGCAAGAAGCAATATCACCAGGAAATGAAGCCGGAATTTTTTGATGTACCTGAGAACGATACGAAATGGTATCCGGACAAGGATTATCATGTTATGTATATGGCGGAGATCGTAAAAGTATTGAAAAAGGAATAATGAAGTAAGTTTTGGGAAAAGGGATCGCAAGGCTGATGCACATGGGTTGAGAGTCCATATGGCATCAGCCTTTGTTTGATTGATTTTTTGGATATTTCAAGATAGAGTATTAATGCAAATTCAATGATTATCTCGGAAAACCCTTGATTTACGGGCGCTTTCAAAGGATTGTAGGCTGAAATTACTACCAATTTACTACTTATGATTACACATAGCATATGATTGACAGTAATAGAGCACATTGTACATGGTTTCTTTATTGTATATATTCGGTTGACCGTATATAATTAAAAATAATGAGTATGAAAGGACGGTCAATGTATGGACTATATATCTGCCCCGGAAGCTGCTGAAAATTGGGGAATCTCTGAACGGAGGGTACAGAAACTTTGCAAAGAAAACCGTATACCGGGAGTTGTCCGCTTTAGCCTGATCTGGCTGATACCAAAGGACGCGAAAAAACCTGAGGATGGACGTATGAAAGCAAAAAACAAACAGGAGGACAACCATGGAATTTAACGAAAAACTACAGCAGCTTAGGACTGGGAAAGGCTTGACACAGGAACAACTAGCGGAGCATTTATATGTATCACGAACAGCAATTTCAAAATGGGAAAGCGGCAAAGGCTACCCTAACATTGAGTCGCTCAAGTGTATTTCCAAATTTTTTTCTGTAACCATAGATGAACTGTTATCAAGTGATGAACTGATTACCCTTGCAGAAACCGAAAACCATTCTAATGTAAAAAGGATTTATAACATTATCAGCGGAATAATAGATGTATTGGCAGTTGCGCTTATCGTATTACCCATCTATGGAGAACCTCAAGGTAACTATTTTTACCATGTAAATCTTCTGTCAATTGCTCGGTTATCTAATATAGATATTGGAATACATTGGGCTATCTATTTACTTATAATTGGGCTAGGAATCGCCAGACTTGCTTTTATTTCTTTTGATAAAGAACGCTTGTGTAGCATTATCTCAAAAATTTCTGTCGCAATTGGGGCGGTAGCAATCTGTTTATTTGCAGCGGCAAGAGAACCATACGTAACTATACTGCTATTTTTGTTTTTTGCAGCAAAGATATTTTTATTGCTACAGCAAAGTAGGACAAAATAAAAATAGTCATAAATTCCTTAAAAACAGGCTCTGACACGGTAAGTGTCGGAACTTTTTTTATTGTGACAGCAGGTTTCTTGCACTTCGAGTTATGTGGATAGATAATCAAAGTGAGCTTGCAAGTAATTTATCACAACCAAAAGAAAGGAATGTATAGTATGCAAAAGAAATCAAAGAAATGTATCATCAAAACAGGAATTCTGTTTCTAATTTTTATGCTTTTTACTGTTATGATTAAGACCATTGATGTACAGCCTATCGGACCGGAACAGTCTAAAATAGGACTTGCCACTCTTAATCAGTTTGTATTTAACCTTTTTGGAGTGAACCTACTTTGGTATAGCATTACTGACTGGCTGGGTGTTGTTGCCATAGTAATTGCTTTGGGGTTTGCAATCTTAGGACTAATCCAACTCATACGACGTAAAAGCATTTGGAAAGTTGATCCACGCATTTTATTGCTTGGTGCATTTTATTTTATCGTCATTTTATTTTATGTTTTCTTTGAATTTGTAATCATCAATTATCGACCGATAATTCTTTCTCAAAATTTAGAAGCATCTTTTCCATCCTCTCATACAATGATTGTAATTTGTATTATGGCTACAGCAATGCTACAGTTTCATTATTATTTACGCGACAAGAAAATTTGTCTATGGATAATAGATATGGTTTCTGTTTTGATTATTGTGGTAACGGTAGTAGGAAGACTTATATCGGGAGTTCATTGGTTTACTGACATCGTGGCAGGCATTTTACTCTCATCAGCATTAGTTGCTCTTTATTATTCCACCCTAAAATATATGGAGGAAAAGAAAATCTAAGAATAAATAATTCCATATACTGACGCACGACGGCAAAAGAAAAAAGCCGTCGTTTCTTTACTACAGACCCCCGGATTGGAGGGGGGGGTGAGAACATGAACCCTGCTCGGCTTGAATGGCAGATCCGGTGTGAGTTTAATGCGTACTGCAAGCGCACGTTACGCAATGAACTGATTGACGCATGCCGTGTTGCTGTACTTTTTTTCAACATGACTGAAGTTGAGATTGCGGAAGCAATGAAAAGTGCCATAAGGAAGCATTACAGTATATCATGGGACATTCTAGCATCAACATGACGTTGAACTATTATGCTCATGCCATTTCTGACAGTGCATTAGCGGAAATGGATCGGTTGATTGCGTAGCAGTAATTAGAGGTTTTACTACACTACTATATTAACCTTGTTGATGCAGCCAGAATAAAAGTTACAGGCGCGTTCGTAACAGATTTACAATTGATAATCGGCATGATAAAATATAGAAATCAAAAGGAAGCATTGATGAAGTATGTAAACCAGAACAGAGAGTATTTTAGCAGACTGGATCAAGAGACATTCCAGGCAGTACAGGCGTTCTTGAATTCGGGGTAAAGGCTGGAAATCAGGGGAATGATATTGGCATACCGTGACATGGAAATAGCGGCTCAGGAGATCGCCGTAAAATTGATGGATAAGTATGGCCTATCCCAGGAGGATGCGCTAAGGATGATTCGAGATTGTAAATAGCAAGTTGTAAATAGCGGATAATGAAAAATTGCCGGGCAGTCCTGCCCGGCACATTCTTTCTTGAAGTACAAAAAAGATGCTTCGGCATATTTGAAATTTTGTAATGATTTTTTATGAACTTGATAGAAAATACGATACTGCAGACGAAGTAATTAATAGATGCAAAATCTATCGCTTGCCTGCGCGGGAGAAGAGATATGAAGATAACAGAGAACAATTTTATAGAGCAATTAAAAGAGCATAATGAAAAGGCACTTTCCTATATGATACAACAGTATGGAGGCCTGCTTTCTTCCGTGGTCAACAGACATCTGCGCCTGTTGAAAGAGTATCGGGAAGAGTGCCTGAATGATGTATTCCTGGGCATTTGGAAGAATATCGGATATTACGATGAGGAAAAGAGCAGTTTTGCCAATTGGTCTGCCGGCATTGCCAGATATAAAGCGGTTGACTATCTCAGAAAGTATTATAAGAATGCCAGTTATGAGAATATCGACGATCTGGACATTCCGCAAGATGATAAAGGATTGGAAGAGATCGTGGAGCGTGAAATATCCGATGAATTGGAACAGATGCTAGACTGTCTGAATGAGCAGGATAAGGAGATATTCCTGAAGTTATACATGGAAGAAAAGGATATGGAGCAGGTAAGCCAGGAGACAGGACTATCAAAAAATGTAATTTATAATAGGGTATCCAGAGGCAGGAGAAAGATACAGAAAGAATATCCTGGAGAAAAGGAGGCATAAAAATGAAGAATATATATGAATTGATGAATGAGATCAAGACGGATACAGAGGAGTATCCGCAAGAAGAGTTCTCTGAATTCGAGGCGAAAAAATGGAACAAGAAATTGTCGAAGGAATTGAAGCGGCCAAGAAGGAAAAAGTATGCATCCATCGCAGCATGCGCAGTTATCTGTATGGCACTGCTGGCGGCAGGGCCGTTCAGGGAACAGGTAAAAGCGGCAATGAACTCAGCCATAGATTCCTTGAACGAATGGCTGGCTATGGATATTATAGATAGGGATGTTTCGCCTTATACGAACGTAATCAATACAAGCGTAAAAGATGACAAAATTGATGTGAAGGTTGAAGCCGTGGTTGTAGATGATCGGGAACTTCTGATATCTACAATTCAGGATTTCTCTAAGAGAAAAGACATAAAAAAACATATGAAGCAGCTGGATGGAGATGTGGAACGGCTGGGAGTATGGGGACTGGAATTTGACTCCTTTGATGAGATAAGAAAAGAATTAAAAGAAAGACCGGAAGAGGATCCGATTTATAACGAGATTCCGTTTCTTGGTACTATAGTCACTCTCGATGGGGAGCAGATAAAAGGAACGCAGATGATTAAGCCGAAGGATTATGAAAAGGGGAAGATGCGCGTCATATACAGGTATGATATTGACAGAAAAGAAGCATTTGACCTGTCAAAAGAACTGGAGATGAAGATTGAATTCCAGGATGTGAATCGTATTAGCGATGGAAAATGGGAATTTGCATTTAAGGCTGATGGCAGAGAACTGGCGGCCAATACGATGACGGTGGATCTGGACCAGAAGGTAGCGCTGCCCGATGGCAGCGAGATCCGGCTGACTTCTTATAAAAAGAATGAACTGGGAACCTATATTTACTATGAAGGCAAGACGCCGAAGAATTATTCGACACAGTTCAGAGGAACCAATGACAGAGAAGAAACGGTGTGGTTTATTGATTATGGGAATGGAAGGTTCCAGCTGGATCTATGGAACGAGATGAGGACGCAGGATATTGAGAGCCTGACTTTATCCGTATATAGTGCACAGAGAACTTCAAAAGACCAGAGCGTCAAGGAAAGCAGTTACAAGCCATATGGAGAGCCGTTCACAATTCCCGCAAAGTAGGCAGAAGAAATACCAATAGAAAAAGAGAACTGCGCCTGAATATCAAGCGCAGTTCCTGATTAAGACAGACAGTTATTCAAATTTGATATACTGTACGCTATAAGGCGGCAGATTGATCTGGCCATCTAGCTTTACCTCCAATTGGGCCACAAGTTCCTTGGCATTGCCGTTCAGATCCTGATGGCAGGCTGTATAAGGAGTATCTGCCGCATTGATAGCAACGATGATCCGCTCCGTATCAGAGCAGCGTTCGAATACCAGCTGGTGGTTCTGTATAATGATATTCTTATATGAGCCATTGCAGAGGGCATCGCTGTTCTGTCGGATGCGGATCAATTGTTTGATATACTCGGTAAGTTCATTCGGCATAGGGGTTTCGAAGCAGGGGCGCAGGGCATAGTCATTGTCCGGCGCCTTTTCCCCGGGCTGCCCCCATTCGCTGCCGTAATAGAGGCATGGGATACCTGGCATTCCAAACAGCAGGCCATAGGCGAGTGGGATATGCTTATCGTTGGTCAGTATGCTGGCAAGCCGGGTTACATCATGGTTATCTACGAAAGTTACCAAATGCTTGCCCCGATAAATGCACCAGGGATCAGGGCCAAACTGCCGGTGCAGGGAATGGGCGATCTCAAAAAGATTCATAGAGTTAAAACTGGAATAAATCCCCTTGTAACACTCATAGTTTGTGCAGCTGTGAAGCATCCGTTCGTTTACGATCAGATTATAGTCTCCAAATAATACTTCGCCGATCAATACGAACCCATCCTTTAATTCCTCCACATAGGAGCGCAGTCTTTGCATAAAGCCATGGTCCAGACTATAGGCCACGTCCAGGCGCAGCCCGTCGATGTCAAACGTATCCACCCAGTATTTGACACATTCCAGAAGATAGTCTGCGACGGCCGGATTCTGAAGGTTCAGTTTTACCAATTCAAAATGTCCTTCCCAGCCTTCATACCAGAACCCATCATTATAATTGCTGTTGCCGTCGAAATTGATATGGAACCAGTCTTTATACGGGGAATCCCACTTCTTTTCCTGTACGTCCTTAAATGCCCAGAATCCGCGGCCTACATGGTTGAATACGCCGTCCAGGACGATTTTTACTCCATGTGCGTGTAAGTCTTTGCATACACTGGCAAAATCATCATTTGTGCCAAGTCGGCAGTCGATTTTCTTAAAATCCCGGGTATCATACCCGTGGCTGTCGGATTCAAAGATCGGATTCAGCAAGATAGAGTCCACGCCCAGTTCCTGAAGATATCCTGACCAGTCTAGCAGCTTGCGGATGCGGGGAACACATTCCCCGTCATTCTGCGTAGGCGCTCCGCAGAATCCTATTGGATATATTTGATAAAATACGCTGTTATAAGCCCACATAGTATAAACCTCTCTTTCCTCTAACGAAAATATATGACGGAGGCAGGATATGCCGCCAGTTCATATTATATCAAAAAGAGAAGGAATATACTATACCTGCCGGCATTTCGTTTGACAGCGCTTTTAAGGGCAGTATATAATAAAGGAAGATATTCCCAGGGTATTAGAATGGGGAAAGAGAAATACATGCTTGGCGGAAGGAGCGGATTATGGCGGAAAAGATAATAGAGACAATGGATTATGGAAGCCTGGTGGATCTTTTCGTGAAATCTGGCCTGGAGATTCATCCAGACGATCCGGTACCAGATGGGCTGGTAACTTGCTTCAGGCTGGAAGATGAGATCACGGGGGAACGCTATGGAGCAGCAGGACTTTGCTTTGATGCAGAAGAATATATTCTAAGATGCGTGGCTGTGGAAGAGGCGCAAAGAGGAAGAGGATATGGAATACGCCTGGTTGACGCGGTCATGAAGAAGGCTGAAGAGATGGGGGCTGTAAGAATCTGGCTGACAGCAAAAGTGCCGGAATTCTATAAAAAGTTTGGCTTTCAGATCGTAAAAAGAGAAGATGCGCCATTTCAGGCAAAATGTATAGAGTGTCCACAATATCACAATGGCTGCGACTCCGAAGTAATGGTGTATGATTATTTGGAAAGAAAAAATGAACCGGGTTAAGATTCCCGGTTCATTTCGCGTTTCAAAAAGAATAAAAACCATATAAGAAGGAGCACGCCTTTAAATATGCTGGTGATTGTAATGCTCCACCAGATTCCGTTTAGGCCTAAAGCCGTTTGAGTGAGGACCAGCGCCAGAGGAATCCTTGAAGCGGTGAATAGGATGCTTACGATAGAAGGCGGAATCGTCCTTCCATACCCTGAGAAAGCGCCTGCGGTTGTAATCTCCACGCTCATGAATAACTGGGAAACGCCCAGTATGATCAGGTAGTCAATACCCAGCGGGATTACATCTGCTTCCCGGATAAAGATTCGGAAGATCGGCTCCGGACAAAGGATTAGCAGCAAAGTGCAGAGAACGCCCCAGATGAGGACGATACCCATGGCGGAGGAGTAGCCCTTCTTGATACGGGTCCGGTTTCCGGCACCATGGTTCTGAGCAATAAAGGAGTTTACAGCGGCGGCAAATCCATCCGATGTCATCCAGGAAATGGACTCTATCTGAGAGCCTACCTTCTGTACTGCTACGGCAGCATCTCCATAGCCTGCTACGAGCCGGGCAATAATCATGGAGATTGCCGTAAAAATCATACTCTGTATAGAGGTTGGAACGCCGATCTTTATAATCGAAGCCATCGCTTTTGAATCCGGCTTTTTACGGACATCTACCTTATGAAAGATCAGGTCATCCTTGGACGCGTAATACAAGAACATCATCGTTACGATAAACTGCGCGATCACGGTTGCCACAGCCGCACCGAGTACTTGCATGCGGGGGAACGGGCCGATGCCAAAGATCAGCATCGGATCCAATACGATGTTGACCGCAAGTCCGGCCGTCGTGGCAAGGAATGCAGCCCGGCTGTTCCCTATGGCGGTAAAAAGGCCGGTGAAGGTCTGGTTTAAAAATGAAAAGATGACAAATCCGCAGGTAACTTGAAGATAAACCTGGGCATCTGCAATTACTTTCGGGCTGTTCAGCCGAAAGAAGCCAATGAAGGGCGTTGAAAATATAACACAGGCAGCGCCATACAAGATTCCGAATAAGATGGCCAGCTGAAGGGCGTTCGAGGCATATCTTGATGCATCTTCCCTGCGTCCTGCTCCCAGTGCATGCCCGACATTGACCTGTCCGCCCATCTTGGATAAGGCAGCCAGTCCGTTGGACAGCCACATATACATGCCTGCGGCGCCCACTGCAGCAACCGCGTTGCTTCCAATCTGCCCAATCCAGATCATATCCGTCAGATTATAGGCCATCTGGATCAGCGAGGTTGCCATAATAGGAATGGCCAGCCTGGTCAGTGACGGCAGGACAGGCCCATTT
>JABLTT010041522.1_pt1 | contig 10312 bp, 22 predicted proteins | sample 7160061 | NCBI WGS metagenome assembly JABLTT01 (sample SAMN14651232, study PRJNA627086) | human gut metagenome | isolation source: feces | host: Homo sapiens | reverse complement strand
TCTGATAATAACCGTGCTCCCTCCGCCCGGTTCTTCTGCAATCTCTATATTCTCTTTCGTGATGTATTCCTCAATGGGTATCTTGATTTCGATCCCGGCATCCGTCTCTATAGTGATATATTCTAAGCCCTTGACCGTGTTTTCTTTTCCCACAGTGAACTTGTCATACTGCATATCATGCCGCTCCATTTGATAATCAAAAAAGCTCTTTTTTTCTGCATCGTCTCCAAAGATCCGGTCCCCGATCTCGTTGACCCGAAACTCATTTTTTTCGGCGAACTCTTCTCTTAACTTACTCCTGGCATCCATCCGGTTTCTTAACGGTTCGTTCTCATACCGGTTATTGATATCTGTAATAACCTTATTTAGAATCTGGAACTTCTTTTTTGGAGCCATATCCGCATGGCACTGCAGAAAACGCTCTGAAATATAATTGATTTTATCACCTGTCAGCATTTCATACTTCTTTTCTACCAGCTGTACCTTGTGCTCTAAAAGATCCACGATGACTGCCTCTGTAAGCTTTGCCCCGCCCATAGGCATAATCCGTTGCTTTACGATGTCGTTGACCTCATTCTCCCCCTCTTTATGTACGTATGTATCCTTGTAGTTCATCTTGAGCAGAACAAGATATATGACACTGTGTAGCTGGAAACTGACTACAATCAGATCCGCCGCCGGGATCGTCACACTGTCGCACATGATGTCAAAAAGGCTTTCCGCCAGCACCCGGCTGACCGCTATGAAACTATCGTCTTCCTTTTCCTGCATATCTTCCAGCAGTGCCGGGATCGGAGAAAGGCTACCATCAAACTTGCATTTCTTTGTATCATCGCTGTCCAGAATCTTAAAGATATGGCCCCTAACAAATTCCATGAGGTCTGGTCCCATATCTAGCAGATCATTAGACAGGCCAAGGTATCCGTTATGGCTGTCAAGGATATGAATGATCCCTTTTCTGATGATAATGTCGTCTTTTTCTATTTTCTGCATTTTTATCTCCCTCCATTTTAAATAAAATCAAATATGTCCATTTGATCTGTTTTGTAGTTCATCCACAGAGTTTCCGTCCTCGGCAGTCCTGCCTCTGCCTGTGTCTTTTTCTGTACTTTCTTCCACCCGGACAGATAACTGTTATATAGATCGTTGTCATAGCCGGATAGCAGGACTTTTCCCGGATGCCCCGCAAGGATTTCTAAAAGTTCTACATGCTCCGCATTTTCCATCTCATGTTTGTAAAGATAATTCTTCCGTGTCCCGTGAAGATATGGCGGATCTGCATATATAAAAACATCCTTTGTGTCGTATCTCCTTATAAGCTCTACCGCTGGCAAGTTTTCTATTTGCACCCCGTTTAGGCGTTTCGCCGCCATAAGTAATGTTTCCGGAAGGATACTCCACGCCGCCGCTGGGTTAGGTGAGTTCTGTTGTTGCCCGCTTTTCCATCCGTTGTGATATAGGTTTGCACATCCAAATCCCTGCCAGCAGCGAATACAGAACTTTCTCGCCCGCTCTAACTCCGTGTCTGATGTATTTTCTATGTATGAATTGTCGTATTCTTCCCTGGAATATGGAGTCAGTTCAATACACTCTTTTAGTGCATCCGGTTCATCCCTGAGTATCTTAAAATAATTAACAACCTCCCCATGAAGATCATTAACCGTTTCTATGTGGCTGCGTGACTTATTAAAAAGTACCGCTCCACTGCCGAAAAACGGCTCAAGATAAACCATGTGTTTTGGTATATATTCACAAATCCAGTTTGCAAGTCGGTTCTTGGCTCCTGGATATTTTAATACTGCTTTCATCTGTTCAGAGGAGCCGGTGCGCATCTTCCCGGGAGGCTCCGTCCTCCTTCCTTCATAAAATATCAGTTTAGTTGATTATTCTCCTTTTAAATACAAACCCTCAATTCCTCCTAAAGTTAAACAATTTCTCTTGCTGCTGATCTAAACATCATGAGCAGCATTTCAGATACAGGTCTCTTTCTGTTTTGTCTTACTGCCTTTTTTACAGATCGCAATTCATACCAATCGCCTCGGCAATTTTTTTGTCCAGGCACATATACACCTACTCGATGCGGTATTTCATTTTTCACCTGCTCATAAACGTCTTCTGTCATAATGTAGTAGTTAAAATCTCCAATGAAGTTGTGTCCATTCTTTGACCGAAAATCTTCTACTGATGATTTGACTTCATAGCAATAGAAGTCCCCCTTTTCAATACCGGATATAGTATTGTTCACAGGCTTAAAACGCATAAAATCCACCCTTATTGCATTGCTGGTTCCATAGTCAAATGTGACTTCTGCCGCCCAATAAATTATAGGATCATTGCGTTGATTTATATGCCTTCTAACAGATAAAGACAACATTTTTGTTATCTCTGGTCGCTTACTCACTCTGTACCTCCTTAAATCTCCTTAATCTTCCGGTCTATACGGTTCTGCCCACAGCCGATCCAAGTACCACCTTGACTTTTCCAGATCCTCTGTTGCCTTGCCCTTTTTGTCGTACCGCCACAAATATTTCATTGCATTCCCCTTTAGGAAGCCGCAAAATTCGGCGTGCGACATGCTTGCCTTTAGTGCATCTATACATTCAATTTCCCCGCTTGTGTAATGACCTGGATGGTTTACCGGATCCGCCTCGTTCCCCTCCCAATATTTGCATTTATGATTCTCTGTAATAGCCCCGCTTATTACACTTTCACAATTTCGGCATGTTTTCTCTATAGCATCGTAAAAATAGCATGTTCCGCACCATTTATCTTGTATTTTCATATTCCCTCCTTCCTGCCCGCCGGAGCGGGCTGTAAAACAGGATGCCTACTGGTTTCTAAGTTACGTGTGATATATATAGACCCAATGGGTAAATACCTAATTCTTTTCCTGGCTTTTTAGCCAATTTAACTGTCTTTTGTATAAATCTAGATACATTTCTTTGTTTTTTTCGTATACTCCTGTTTCTAAATCATTGTCTATTTTCCCCAGGAGCATTTCTACTGCTTCTGTTTCTACGGGCTGCGATATTCCTGTTATCTGCTCTAGTTTTTCGTGGTTTGTCATTGTCATATTCCTCCCTTCCCTGGCTTTATTTTGCCCAGGTAACGTATGCAGCGGATGACGATGGATATACTGTTTTAAGCAAATTTCCTTTTCTATCCCTGTGGTTCCTATCCCGGAAGATTCTTGGCCTTTTCTCTTCTTTCTCTATTTTCTTTTCCTGGGCTATTTCCTGTTCCTTGCGTTCAAAATAATCTTCTACCCACTCATTTAAAAGCCAGAGGGAAATGCCTTGCTCGTTGGCGATCTCCTTCTTTGTCTTGCCGTATACATACTCTAATACAGCCTTTTCCTTTTGTTCTTTTGTGAATAGTGCACCGTTATTTTGTTTCTTTTGCCCTTTGGAATAATACGCCGTGGTCCAAGAGTGTACGGTGCTTTTTGCTATGCCGTATTTCTCTGCAACTTCTCTCTCGGACATACCGTTTTCTTTGCGGTCCTTTACGACTTGCTCCTTAAAAGCATCTGTGTACCTCTTTCTATTCATCTTTTTTATCCTCCATGATCCACTTTATATCACGGTAATTGAAATGATGAACTTCTTGTTTGAATATACAGGCCACGCCCAGCAGGCAAAATTCTGCGAATCGAAAGAGAGTTTGTAATAGCTCTTTCTCTTCCTCGTTACACATGATCCTAATCACTTTCTGCCACCACCCTGTATGTCCCGGCACTGGCCCCGGTTTCCTTGTCAAAGACACGTTTCCCGGTCTTCTCGATCAACCCACGCTCCTCTAAGCCTTTTAACCGGGGTGCAACGGACTGCCGCTCCTTGCTGTAATGTATCCCCGCTAGACACATGCCTATTGCGATCTGATGTGCTGTCAAGTCCTGCCCCTGCTCCTTAAGCCACGCATAAATCCGGTTCTCCATGCTTCTCTTGTCTCCGGCACTTAAACCTGCTCTACGGCACTCTTTCGCCGTCTTCTCTGCAAAATATTTCTTTGCACTTTCCGGCAAGTCCTCCGGAATCGGCCGGCTTTTTTTCTTCGGCTTCGGTTCCGGCGGCTCCTTACAGCCGATGTCCTCAAAAAATCCTATCTGCTCCATGCTCTAACCTCCTATCTGCCGTTTAAAGAGCTGTTTTTCCAGCTCGTCATAGTCATAGTCACGTTCCTCAAAGTTGTGGAACTGGTTATTTGTCTGCTTCTTCACAACCGCCTTTGGCTTCTCATAGTTCCCATCAAGGTAATCTACATACCCGGAATTAAAGAATGTTGATCCATTCTGCGGTTTTCTCCAATCGTCCTGTTTGAGATCCTCGATGTACCTCGCCATAGCCCGTCGCATTTCCTCCTCGCCAATCTCAGCGATCTTTCGTTTCTTTGCATCGGACACTTGGCCTTTTCCCCGTTTATTCGGGTATGCTTTCCACAGGCGTTCAAACAGTGCGTTGGCGTCAGCCTTGCACAATGTATTTATTGTATTTGGATTAGGATTCGGATTGGATTGGATTACGGGGACATCTGAAATCATCTGCTTGCAAGTGCTTTCATGTGTAATAATCTGTGCGTCAGCTTCATCCAATGACGGGTATTTGCTTTTCTTTGCCCGTATGGTCTGATGTTTCTCCCAAGCTACAATTTGCAGATACGGCTTCTCTTCAACCGTGTAGGTGGTCACAATACCTGCCGACGATAGCTTATTAAGAGCATTTTCAATTTGATTATCAGTGACATTTTTCAATGGAAAGCAACTGCCTTTTATGATTGGTATCCTCGCATCAAACCTTCCGTAATCATCACAACTGACCATCAGCCTATAAAACAGCACTTCTTCAAACCATGTAAGGTCGTTAATACTGTCGCTGGTCCTGATGGATTCCTTGATAATGCGATTAGGCATCTATACCACGCTCCTCCAACAAGGGTTCTATCCGGCGTTTTAACTGAGTCCAATTTGCACAGTCAATAACAATTCCTTTTATCTCCTGAAAATCACTCTCGGAATGGATCAGCTGCGTAAGCCATTTGAATAATTTATTTTCATCCACATAAGAAAAATTGGTTCTGCAGATCTTTTTTATATAGTTGATATAATACAAATATGGATTGTTCTTTTCTTTTTCTCTGGAATAACAGATTCTTTCTATATAATTAAATGCTTTTGTCGTGCTCTCATCGTCACCGTCATAGTACCGATCCATAGAAATTTTAGAGGACTCATACACTTCTTCAAAGCCAAATTTGTTTATCAAGCCCTTGCACCATTTTCTCCCGTATTCTGAAAATCCTTGACCGCAAGTACTTTGTAGAAACTGTTCGATTGCATCTATCTGATCTTCAACAAAGTTATGTAATCCCTGCTCCCACTCCAGCATCATCTCTAGCTGGTTTCTTCTTTCATTTAGCTCATCAAGCTGTTCCTTTTTCTTTTTGATTGTCTCTGAATCAGATAATTCTGTTTTACCTTTTCCACGGTTACAATCTCGGCAGGATGTAATCAGATTCATGATGTCATTGTCTCCGCCGTTCGCTACCGGATTGATATGATCTACTTCTAAAATCACATCAGGGGCACTTCTTCCGCAATACTGGCAAGTAAATGAATCCCTTTTAAATACTTCAAATCTTATTTTTTTACTCAGTGTTTTCCTTTTCGCCATCCTCTAACTCCTTTCCTGCCGCCCATTCCCGGTATAGTTCTATCCAGTCATCGAGCAACATGGTAACTTTCCAAGGCTCTCGGTTTTTCCGGTGCATTACAACTGGCTTTTCGCTCTCCTTTGCATCGCTACGTGCCTGAGCCATTGCGGCATCCAGATTCAATTTCTCTACCCGCTTACATTCGATATGTATGTACGGTAGGCCGACCACGTCAGCGTCCCCGTTAGCCCCGCAGTATTGCTGGCCCCTGCGGGTGTCGTATCCATGCTCCCGGAGAATCTTAGAAAGCTCTAATTCTCCCTTTTTCCCTTTACTCCTACTGTTTATAGCCATGACTTGCCAAACTCCCTCCTGAATGCCTCACGGTCGCCTATGTGGTCTTCAAAATACTTTTGTGCTGCCATCTTAACTGCAAGGTCGAGGACCGGATCAAAATGTATGCCATAATTACTCATGTTGTGGTGCCAGGCACAGAGCCAGATCTTCATGCCGTGTTCTTCGGATTTTCGCCTGTTTGCAGTTCCTTCAAAAACATGGTGGCAATGTAGGTCTTGTTCTGCCCCGCAGACATAACACACCTTTTCAGTCTGTAGTACGCTTTTCAAACTTCATCCCCCACCTTTCTTCCATCCGCCTGATTTCTTCCGGCGTTGCTGTCTCTATGCCAAGAGCCTTTGCCTCCTGTACGGTTCCTTCAATTAACCGTGACATTTCTTTTGTGTTATATGTATGCGAACCTCGCATGACAAGATTGACACGAAACACCTTTCCTGCACTGTTTATATGCGTCTCTGTCGTCGGTTGTAGGTGCGCAAACTCTACATCATAGGCGTTTATATCATCGTCCAGCGGCAAGCTCACAAGATTACCACCAATCCGTTCATATTCTCCGTACTCGGAAATAAGACGGTTCTTTATGTAAACGTTGCTTTGCCCTGTGACATCTGCAATTTTCCCGATCAGCTCATGAAAATAAGAATTTGCATTAAGGCTCCTTTTTTCTCTGTATTGTACGATCTTCACAGACAACTTATCTTTGTCTTTCAGTCGGTCATATTCTTGCCTCACATCCTCATTTAGTTCAATTTCAATCTTCTGGCGGCCTGACACATAGTCTATTGCCAGACCACCTAATTTCCCAGTACATTCCATAAGCTACTTCTCTTTATCTGGCGTATTTTTAAATAAATCCATAGCTCTCTTAAATCCAGATGTTCTTATTTCGCTCCAGCTTTTAACGCCGATTGCATAAAACATTTTAGTTTCGGTCACTCCGGTACGAGCCATTTCTTTTTTTAATACGTTTATTTTTATTTCGTCAATCGGTTCATCGCCTTCCTGATCTTTCCCTTTGTTTGGGAGATCCTCACCACTATAAATGTATAATCCAAGGCCAAACATCGCCAGATTCTTAGTAAGGCATCGCATGATCGTTTTATTAATATCAGTTGCTGTCGGCTGCATAATCGTCTTATTTCGATGATCCATGACTGGAAGCCACATTTCTAAAGTTTCTCCTTCGATGGTCACATTGGTCATAACCATACAACCTACTTCTTTATCAAGGAAGTATGGAAGTCCTCTGTCGTTTTTGACCACAGTATATGTAGCATCTGGATATCTCTTTTTCACTTCTTCCCAGGCCTTGCTCCATGAAAGATATGTAAGGTGCCCTTTCATTTCTGTATAATCGTTCACATTTATATTGTTTAATGTCTCAAAAGTGCTCATGCTATGCCCTCCTTAAATAATGGATCTCCCGGTTTATATGTTGCTGTGTAATCTCGTCTACACTTTCCATCTCATCCCCGTCCGGGTAGTAATGCCATCCCTGTTCCCATCTGTAAAACCAGTCCAGGAAAGCATCTTCCATTAATGCATCTCCGGTTTCCACGGATTCCAGAGCGTACTCAAACGCCTCACTCTCCGGTATCCGTTTCCCGTCTTTTTCATAAAATCCCATTCTTATTCTCCTTTAATAAAGATAGCAATAGATCACGACATTTCGTAAACTCCTCATTATCCAGCTCTTCGTCAAGGCGAAAATCATAAGCAAATGTCGGACTAGCAAAAGAACTCCACCCATTCAAAAAGACTTCAATTTCTAACACCGCCACATGGCCTGAAAATCGAAAAAATACTGTAGGTCCAGATTTTTCTCCTCTCTGTCGTTTTTCTATTGTCCCGTCTTCCCCTCTCTGCACATCCATACAGAGTTGGCAAAGGTATAAATATTTATCTTTCACCATTTTCAAAAACCTCCGATCTGTGCTATAATGCACATAGACATATATTTTTAGTGTTTGCCCTTGGAAGTGCCAGCTTCCGGGGCTTTTTGTTTTTCTAAACGCTCCAATCCCTTCATGATCCCTCTTAAAACATACTTTTCTTGTGCGTATGGAATCGGAATCTCCTCCCGGAGTGCTGCAAGCATTACCTGCGCATCTTTTTTATCTGCCATTTATCTCACCTTCTTTCTATTGTTTTCTTCCCATATATCTCCTATAATTTAAGTACAGGTATTATTTACCAAGTACATAAAAGGAGGTGTTACATGAACAGAACTGCTGTTTCATCTAGTCGTATCAGTAGTGTTGGCTGGGAAAACTCCACACTGGAAGTGCAATTCCATAATGGAGCAATCTACCAATACTACGGCGTGTCATATGATGAGTATCGAAATTTTATGAGTTCCAGCTCTTTAGGTTCCGAATTGTCACGGTTAGATAAGCACCATAGATACGCTAGGATTGTTTAGTGTTTGATGGGATAAAAGCCTGGTCTTGTACCACTTTTATTCCATCCTCTTTTATAATCAAAGATACATATGGCATTTTGTTATCTTTTAAATACTCAACAGCTTTTTCACATGCCTTTTCAATTTTCTTAATTTCTTCTTCGTTCAAATTTCACTCCTCCTTACAATTTTCGTTTCCATGCTACCCCTGCCGCCCAGAAAGAAATGGCAAGCCATTTTTCTCCTGCTAAGGCAAACGCGCAGCCTAAAAGCAAGATGATGTTTCCATATGCTCTATCCATCACATCCCTCCTTTTCCGGTTGATATAAGATCCCTGTTACTTCCCAAAGTAATTTTGGACTAATGTAATAGCTCATCTTTCCGGTTTTCTCTGACGGCTTTGCATACCCGATGGGCAGCCATCCTTGTTCGATCCCAGCCCGAATAAATGTAGCGTCCTTTTTCATTACTTTGGCGACGAACGCAACAGGTACGTTGCAGGCCGGGAACTTTGGCATGTTTATATAGGATGTAAGTAGTCTTAACACCTGTTTATTGCTCACATTTATCACCTCTTTCTCTTTGTTGGATTCCGTGTTATAATTTTCTAAATATCATTGAAAGGATTACGCCATGGAACCAAAGGATTTTGTGAATATTGACACTGATAAATTTACGAAAGATGATTCTTCTGTCGTGAATAGCCACCAAGAACGTGTGACAGAGTCTATTATTGCACGCGCAGAATATCAAGCTGCAAAAGATGATTGTTTATTTGAGGCTCGAAACGCTTTGCGACAGATGCAGGAAGATTCAAAAAAAGAATCTAAATATCAGCATCGAATCAACAATATTCTGATTACTCTTGGTGTTTTGACTCTAATAGCGACCGTTGCTCCCATAATAATTTCTCTATTGCTGTAAGCCTCTTTACAAAAATGAAGGTATTGATTGAAATACAAACCATTCCTATTGCTAAAGAGAACAATGCTACACTTAACATTTATACATTCCTCCAAACTTCGTTGATCTTGTACTCTCAGAATTTGCCGCAAGTTGACGGTTAATTTCTTTTGCAACGACTTGCGCAATGCCTTGTTTATCTAAAACAATTTCGTGTTTAATTTCCATCACGTGATCCATTGGACTTTTATAGATTTCATCTTTTGTAATTTCAACAGACCATATTCCGTTATCATACATGATGTTCAGGAACGAACATTTTTCTAATCGCTTTCCGTTTAATTCAAAAATATTCTTATCTAAGTCCATGTGGATGCTTCTTAATTCTTTACTCATCATTTCCTCCGTAAATTCTCTTTCTACCTTCTCTAGCGCACCAGCCAAAGCCTTTTTGACCTCACACCCTTTTTCTGCTTCTTCTATTTGCTGTATTTCTCTTTGCAAATTCATCTTTTATATCACCTACCTTTTATTTACAAAGACATCTGCGCATTGCATCCATCAATCATCCATCTTGTTTCCTGGCTCGGACTCCACGATTTAACAAAAACAATCGCCTCGTCAAACCTCTTTTTTGGAACATTGTTTCTACTATTTACAGTGAATTTTTCTTGAATATGATGATTGATCTCAGAAAATACCTTTTTGCTCACTTCCTTGTAAGCATTTGATTCTTTTCCTCCTAGAGCATTAACTACGACCTTGTTTACCTCGTTTCTTACAGTCAGTTGCTGTCCGTAATCAATCACCATGTTATTTTCAAGATCTGTCAATCGTCCATCAATCTTCACGATTTTTTCATCATGCATTAAAATCGCTTTCATCTCCGGTGAATAATTCTTCATCTCATAAGAACCTGTTTTACGGAGGGACGGGAGGACTTCGCTTGTTACCCAGTGTTTAAATTTTTTCGCATTTGGCATCTTACTCAAAAGAATAAG
>JABLTT010068054.1_pt1 | contig 10316 bp, 9 predicted proteins | sample 7160061 | NCBI WGS metagenome assembly JABLTT01 (sample SAMN14651232, study PRJNA627086) | human gut metagenome | isolation source: feces | host: Homo sapiens | reverse complement strand
CGGGATTCATTAGGGCAGTCAGAACGCCTATCACAGTAGGCACACTGGATATTACAAGCTGGAGCCACGGGAAGATGGAGCCGCCCATATTGAAAATGTGCTTTCCTGGAAAAACAGGGGTGTTCCCCAACACTCCCCCGATCCTCTTTGCTCAGCGACACAGCGACTCTACCTCCTCATCTGACAGAGGGGTCGGAATACAGCTGTGCGAATTCTCCAAAATCGCCTTGGCAAGTGTACGGAAATGACCGCTGACGGGATGCTCAGGTTCCGCTTCCAGCAGAGTTTTACGGCTCAACTCTGCCTGGCCGATAGCCGATGTCATGGGGATATACCCGATTACATTCGACCCGACGCAGGATGCAAAGGCGGCAACTGTTTCGGGATTATCCACACTGCTCCGCCCGTTGTGAATGATACCGCCCAGCCGCACACTTCCGCTCTGGGCATACTTGCGGATTCCCCGGCAGATATTATTTGCCGCATAGATTGCCATAAAATCCGAGGTTGTCACCAGATATACATCGTCGGCAATCCCTTCCCGCAGAGGCATGCTGAATCCCCCACAGACCACATCGCCCAAAACGTCATACAACACAACATCTCGATGGTCCAAAAGCTGGCGGCTGCGTATCTCCTGCATGGCAGCAATAATTCCACGGCCAGCACAGCCAGTGCCCGGTTCCGGGCCACCCGCCTCAATACAGAGGATATCCCTGTATCCCAGGAATGCCACTTGCCCGCCGGAATCCTCCCTCAGAATATCCAAAACCGTTGGGATCCGGCGGCCTGCGAGATTCCTGGTGGAATCAGATTTCGGGTCGCAGCCTACCACCGCCACTTTGAGTCCGCTCTCTGCCATAGCCGCGGCAAGGTTTGAAACCGTGGTGGATTTTCCGATACCGCCTTTTCCATAGACACAAATTTTCTTCATTGATAGAGCGCTCCCTTCAAGCTCGGTGTCTGCATCACCGAATTGAGGATACTTTCCAACAGGGATAAAATCCCCACCGCACCCACAAAGGGGTTTCCCGTCAGCGAAATTTCATCAAAAACTGGGTAATCATATCGGATTAGAGGAATTCCTAGCTCCTCCGCCAGTTCCAACTCAAAGGAGGAGCCGAACAGCAAGGCGGCCTCGGATTGCCGGGCCAGCATAAAAAAGTCCTCCAGATCGCGAAGTTCCTCTCTCCGGCAAAAACAGACGACTTCCATCCCCAATTCCTGTTCCAGAAACCGGCGCATCCCGTCTGCACGACCGCCGCTCCCGATGACAGCCGCGGGCATCCCATACAGCGCTTGTAAGTAAGGATACACCTTGGAAGCCCCTTCCGCAGCTGACCGCTCAATCTCCTGGCACTCCGTCTGATACTCCACTTCCAAATGCCGTCCCAGGGCGGAGTACACCTCTTTTACCCCCGTAACGCCATAGGGGTACGAGATCGGCTCATAGGGAATCCCGAATCGCTCCTGCATTGCCTTGGCTAGAGGCAGGGCCTGCTCGTTCAGCACAAGATTCAGGTTTGCTTGAGGCGCGGTCCTCATCTCCTCCCAGGAACAGTGGGACAGAACTGTGTGCAGCGCAACTTGTTCGCCCAGCAGACGCTGAAAGGCCGCAACGTCCTCTTGGATACGATAGTCATCTCCGCCGAGCCCCAGCAGGTTAACGGCATTCCCTCCTTCCACAGGGTTTCCCTGTAAATAAGGGAGCAGTGCCCAACAGGCCGCCTCATATCCCGACTTGCTGTCGCCTCGGAATCCAGCCGCCTCCACATAGATAACCGGCACTGAGCCGGAAAATTCTGAAACCACTGTGGCAATATCATCCCCGATGATTTCGCTGACACATCCGCTCACCACAAACAAAACCGATGGATGAAAGAGGTCCAGCGCGTTGTGAATTGCCTTGCGCAGGGAATCTTCTCCGCTGAAGATTATGTCGCTGTCATTGATAACCGTGCATGTCTGGCGGATATCCCGCATATCCGCCGGGACATGGAAGGACATGGACCCGAAATTACAGCCGATCACCGAGTGAAACAGGATAATTCCGTCCCGTATGCCTCCCAGCGCCTGCTGGGCTCCAAATAATTTGCATCCTCTGGGCGTTCTCATGACTCCTCCTTCCGGCGCAGCCACATCCGCGCCCACATTTCTTTGGCCGCCAACCCAGTTTCGTTTACGTACAGCGGATAGTGTCGGCTGTCAAAGGGCATTTTCTGCAAAAGTAATTCCTCCCTGACCTGGCAGTTGGCAAGTCTTTCCCGAAGCCGGAGTACCGTCCGCACGTAGGATTCAAAGGAGAGCGATACGGTCTCATTCCGCACGGAAATCAACGGCACGCCTTGGTTTTCCAATGTAAAATCGCCGGTCCCCAGGATGGCGTCAAACTTGGAAAATCGGGCTTTCCACTCCGCCTCTGATGGATTCAAAACAATCTCCGTCTCCGGGCTATAGAGAGAAACCGCCTCCTGCACCCGTTCCAAAAGCTTCCCTTCCATTTCCGCAGTCATGGAAAGGTTGCGGCGAGCCTCCGGCGTGAGAATAATGCAGAGACAGGGGATCGAAAATCCGTAATCCTGTGCATACCGTTTTAACAAAAAAGGGGCCTGCTGAATGCTCCGGCTGACAAGGAGACAGCGGTGTCCGGCCAACTCCTTCCGCGCCTGTGCCGTTTCCTCTAAGGCCTTTTGCCTCGCCGCTTCAATCAGCGGCTCCATGCTAGCTTCCAGGCCCATGGCAGCGCCTATGTCCCGGTAAAAGGTACAAATCCCCTCCAACCCGGAATAACGCCCTTCTGAGCCTAGGTGCAGATAGTCTGTGCCGAATCGCTCCTTCATCAACCTGGCCCAGCGCACCCTCCTTGCCAGGTTCAGCTGAGCCGCTGGAGCTCGCCGGATCGCCTCATAGGAGGCGCTTGGAAACCATGTGTTCACCGTGATCCCGCAGCGGTTTAAAAATGCCTCGATTTCCCGCAGAACCAGGTTGCCATTGCTTCCCCACCCTACCGTCTCAATATTCACGCTGTGGGGGATCACAGGAACCGCTTCCATAACCTGCCCCACAAGGGCGTACAGCGCCTCCACAAAGCCGCAGCCCTTGATTTCCATCTCCAGGCGATTCTCCCCGGTAATCTTTTGCTCTGCAATTTTTTTGAGACGGTTTCGGGTATAATTTTTATCCCGGTGGGAGAACAGCTCCGACTGAATTCCCACCACTGGGATTCCCTGACCTCGCATCTCCTGTACAATGGTCAGAATGTCATCGTTTAGAATATCGCTGATGGGGGAGGGGATGACCATAATCAACTTGGGATGGTACTGCCGCCAGGCCTCCTCAACGGTCCGGCGCAGTTTTTCCTCTCCTCCACCGATAATATCCCTCTCTTCCAGATTCGTTGTCAGAACGCGGTACAAGGGTTGGTGACGGCGTCTGGCGGAGTGCCGGTAGTGGAATCCGCAACCCCGGGGGCCATGGATGATGGGCAGGACGTCCTGCATCTCGCCCACCGCGCCGATACTTCCCGAGATTTTGCCATTGACTCCAAAGGTATGTAGCAGAGAAGAAGGATACATGGCAATGGAAAGTTCTTCATAGAAATTATCCTTCATAGCCTATCTCCTCCCCGCAAGCTTGCCACATCACCAGCGCACTCCTGTAATGAGCCTGCGCCGTGAATTCCCCCTGATCATTCTGCTGAAAATGTTTTAACAGGATTTCCTCCGCCGCTTTCGGATCATAGTGGCCCGCCTTTAGCTTCCCACACTCTCGCGCAAGCAGCTCTTCCTTGCTGGCATAGCGCAGTTGCTTTGTAAAGGGGAAGATTTTTACGTCGGCATCGATCCCCATCTGATACAGAATGTTGACAAAATAGATACAATCCTTCCACTCCCAGCTTACCGAGGCGCCGCTCTGCTCCAGCTCATGGAACCAGGGGGGCGCAATTCCCGTATTCATGCCGGCGACACATAGCACATCCGCATATCGGTTCATTTTCCAAAAGGCGGCAGCCAAATCTTCTAGACGGTAAAAACAATTGTAGCCAAAAACCAAATCATACTGCCGGGGTGAAACAAACTCCTCCCATTTGACATGATGGGAGGTTATATTGTGAAACCCCTGCTGCGCACCGGTCTGTTCAATATAGTCCAAAACATCTTTGGAAATATCGACACAGGCCACCTCCTTGCAGGACTGTGCAAAGTCCAGGGTATAGTTTCCCCAACCGGGCCCCAGTTCCAGGACGGACTGGATTCCCAATTCTGCGATTTTGCCCTGCAAAAAGGCGGCCACAGGCCGGGACGATGGGTCAGGCGCATACTGTCCCTTTTTGGCCATAAATTGTCTCCAAAAGTCCTGCTCTGCCTGGTCATTATGCATCCGCAGGCTCTCCGACTGCCGCACATGGGCTTTCCACTTTTCATTAAAATCTTCAAACTGAACTCGTTCCCGCATCCTGTCCGTCCTTTCTACTTCCCATTACCAATTCTGAAAACTATCGATCAACCGCTTAGTGTAAGCGTCCTGGGGATGCTGGACAATCTCGCTGGCCGGGCCGGATTCTACAATCTTGCCTTGGCTCATCACCGCGATTTCATCGCAAAACCAGGTTAAAACATCCACATCGTGGGAAATAAACAGGTAGGTCAACCCCAGGCGTCCCTGGAGGTCGCGCAAAAGCGTCATGATGTGGGCTTGAATGGAAACGTCCAGCATGGACGTGGGCTCATCCAGAATGAGAATCTCCGGCGTCAGCGTCAGCGCCCGGGCGATCATAATGCGCTGTGCCTCCCCGCCGCTGATCTGATGCGGATATCGGGTGAGGAGTTTTTCGCTAACCCCCACAAGGTGAAGCAGTTCCTGAATTTTGGTTAGACGCTCCTCTTTCGTATACAGGCCATGAATGATCATCGGCTCCCTTAAGCTGTATAAAATCTGTTTGCTTGGGTCCAGGGAACTCTCCGGGTGCTGAAAGACAATCTGAATTTTCCGCCGGTATGGCTTGAACTGCTTATCTGTCAGGTGGGTAATGGTATCCCCATCCAGTAGAATTTCGCCGGAATCCGGTTCTGTCAGTTTTAAAAGCATCCGCGCTATGGTGGATTTGCCGCATCCGCTATCCCCCGCAAGTCCCAGTGTTTTTCCTCTGGGTATAGAGAAGGAGACATCTGTTACGGCGCGTACCGTCCGCTTTCGAAATACGCCGGACGTAAACGTCTTGGTCAGTCCTCTAACTTCTATCATATAAAAAGCACCTCGCCAAAGAACCATTTTTGCAGGGATATTCTGCCGGACATGCCGCCGCACATTGGTCCAGCGCGCATCGGCAGCGGGGATAGAAATTGCAGCCGGCCATCTGACCTTCGCGCTCAGGCATTACCCCGCCGATGGGGTGCATCCCCTTAGACGGCTGGGAGGCAACTAGCCCCTTGGTATAGGGGTGCTGAGGGTTGCTCAGCACCTCCGCCGTCGGCCCCTGCTCCAATACTCGCCCTGCATACAAAACTAAAATATTGTCGCAGAGCCGCTCCGCTAGTGTAATGTCGTGTGTAATGAGGATCATACTGGCGGTGTCGTGCTGTGCAATATCCTTCAGCGTCTGGTACACCTGCTTTCGCAGAATGGAATCGAGACCTTTTGTCGGTTCATCTGCAATGATCCAGCTGGGACTGTCCATCAATCCCAGGACCGAGATAATTCGCTGATTCATTCCTCCGCTCATCTGGAAGGAATACCGTCTCATGATTTCATCTGGATCGGCAAAGCCAAAGCGCTGTAAAAGTTCCTGCGCTCTCTGCTGTGCCTCGTTTTTCTTCTTCTTGTCATGGGTCGTGACCGCCTCCGTCAACTGCCTTTTAATGCGGCGCACAGAGTTGAGAGATTCTGAGGGGTTTTGCGGGATTAATGCGATCTCCCTGCCGCGGATGGAGCGAATTGTCTCTGGTCGTACCCGCAGCAGATTATCTCCCTTATATAGGCATTCCCCTTCAATGATGGCGCTGTTTGGCAATAGCTGAAGGATGGACATTCCCAAAACCGATTTGCCGCTCCCGCTTTCCCCAATCAATCCTGTAATCTTGCCCGCTTCAAAGACCGTGTTGACGTTTTCCACCGCTGTGACCATCCCGTGCCCTGTGCGGAACTTCACCGTCAATCCGTTGATTGTAATATTGGAATCCATAGTCAAAACCATCCTCAATAATCTCGCAAGGAGTCTTTGTGAACATCCAACTTATCTCGCAGGGCATCCCCGATAACGTTGACGCTCAATGAAATCGCGATAATAAAGGCGCCCGGGGCAATGATCAGCAGAGGATTGGAACGGAAATGAACCCGGGCTTCGTTGATCATAACACCCCAGTCCGGCGTCGGTGGTTGAAGCCCCAGTCCTAGGAAGCTTAACGAGGCCACCGACAGGATCACCCTTGCAATTCGAGTGGTAAAAATAATGATGATATTGCTGATCAAATTGGGTGTAATATGCCGGAGGACAATCCGCAAGTTCCCTGCCCCTAAACCTCGCAGGCCCTCCACAAATTTCTCCTGCTTGATTTTCATCACTTCTCCCCGGACAATCCGGGAAAATCCCACCCAGGATGTGATCACAATTGCCACAATCATGCCGGGGATCCCCGGCACCATGCCGGCGACGACGATCATCATACTGGTTCCTGGCAATCCCTGAAAAATACTGGAAAAGGATGTGATCACCATATCCACGACACCGCCAAAATATCCGGCGATGACGCCTATAATCAGCCCAACCAGCATGGAGAGAGCCGTCGCCACCACGGCAAGGATGATGGACTGCCGGCCGCCATAAATCACACGGCTCAAGAGGTCACGGCCAATTGCATCCGTGCCGAGCCAATGCTGGGCAGAGGGCTGCTGAAGGGAATTTTTGATATTGACTTCCAGGGGGTCATAGGGCGCAATCAGTGGAGCAAACACGCTCATGAGAATGATTCCCGCCAGAACAATGACCGCGATCATGGTCCCCACTTTCATTTCTTTTATTTTCATTCTGCTTTTTCACCCACCCTGATTTTGGGATTGACAACGATATACAGGATATCAATGAGAAGGTTGGCCGCCACATAGACCAATCCTGTGTATAGAACATATGCCTGAATAACCGGAAAATCCTTGGCCTTCACTGCGTCCAGCGCATAACTTCCGATCCCCGGTATACCAAAAATCATCTCGGAAATTGTGGATCCGCCCAGGATCCCAGCAAAATATGTACCCAGGAATGTCATAATGGGGATCAGTGCTCCCGGCAGCGCGTGACGGATCACAACTGCCTTATTTTTTAAGCCCTTGGCCTTGGCCACGGTAATATACTGCCGGCCCAATTCGTCCAGTATACTGGTTCTTGTCAAACGCGCGGATACACCTATGGTTGAACAGGCAACGCTAAAGGAGGGGAGTAGCAGAGACGCAAATCCACTGTACCCGCTGCTAGGCAGCAGCTGCCACTTTTCACAGAACAAAAAAATTAAGAGGATAGCCAGCCAAAAGCCAGGTATGGACAGCATGATGGTCGTCAAGCTTCGAAGGATCCGATCCACCCAGCTGTCTCGAAAGGCGGCCATCAAGATCCCCAGCCCAAGTCCCATCACCACTGTAAATCCCATAGCTAGCACCGCAATTTTTAGCGTATATGGCAGGCGGCGCACCATCTCCGACGAGATGCTTTTATTTGTAACAAAGGACTGACCGAATTCTCCGGTCAGACTATTCTTTAGCCATTTTAAGTACTGAATTGGATAGGGGTCGTTGAGTCCTAGCCGTTCCGTCACAATATCAATCTGTTCCTGCGTTGGCATCACATCCCCGTCCCGTGTGAGAATCATTTCCACCGGATCTCCTGGCGTCATGCAGTTTAAAATAAACGCGAGGATTGTAATACCCAATAGAACAGGAATCAGCGTCAATACCCGTTTTCCGATGTATTTTACAATTCCCATCTGCTATGTCTCCAAATCATGATGCAGGGGAGCGTGCCTTAAGCAAATCTCCCCTGCATCGAGATAAAATGCGATTTATTTCCTATTTTATTCAGCCCACTGAATTGTGGCCCATTCAACACCGGGAACGGTTTTGTATCCTGTAATGGCTTTGTTGTGTACATTGACGTTGACGTCGTACAGGATGGGGATCATGGGCAGCTCTTCCGCCGCAATCACCTGAATCTGGTCGTAAATCTCTTTGCGCTTCTGTTCATCCGCGGTGACCTTGACCTCCGCAAGCAGGGCGTCAACTTCAGCGTTGCTGTACCCAAAATGGTACTTGACATTGGATCCTCCCTCGGTTCCGATATAGCCAAAGAGATTGGAGTAGGGGTCCGCGTTGTTGAAGCCATGGGCGTCCAAGGTGCAGTTATACTCGCCGTTGTTCCTCGCCTCATTGTAGAGCGTGCCATCCAGAATCTTAATATTGACATCGAGACCGATTTTGGCAAGCTCGGACTGTAGGTATTCCGCTTCCGCCTTATAGGGATAGCTGGCCGCGCGGCTCTCGGAAACAATCATATCCACCGCTACTCGCTGGCCCTGAAGCACTTCATCTGCAAGTTCCTTTGCCTTTTCCATGTTGTATTCGCCCTGGATATCCTTGTAGAAGGGGGTGCGGTAGCTCAGAATCCCGTAGGCAGGTGTGCAGAGGCCGCCCCACAGCTGCTCATTGATCGTTTCACGGTCAATCGCGTAGCTGACAGCCTGGCGCATGCGGACATCATTGAAGGGGAACTTTTCGCCGTTTACCTTAAGGTAATGGGTCATATGGCTCTTGGTCATGACGACATCAAACCGGTCGTCCGACGAGAGGAGCTCCTCCACCTGTGCTGTCAAAATCGCGCCGTTGTCAATCAACGCCATGACTTCCCCAGACTTTATGGCCGCATATCGGGCATCGGCATCCGGAATACACTTGACGCGCACGGTCTTAATATACGGCATATACTCGCCATAATAGTTATCATTTCTCTCAAAAATAGCGTACTGATCCTGCACATGCTCTTTAATCATATACCGGCCTGTCCCAATGACGAAAGAGGTGACCGCACCGGTTTCCGCATCAAAGCAGTCGGGATGATACATGGGGGTGCCATAGTTGCTCATCATATACTCCAAAGTGGGGACAGGGTCGGAAAACGTGAACTTCACTGTATACTCATCCATCGCCTCCGTTGTCAACAGGCCCGGAAAGGTCTTGTCGATGTCGATGGAAACATATGTGGAGGTCATGGGGCCTTTTTTATACCGCTCAATATTGGCAATCACAATATCTGCGTTGAACTTTTCCCCATTGTGGAAATAGACATCATCCCGCAGGTGGAAAATCCACTCGGTACACTCCTCATTGTGCTCCCAAGATTTTGCAAGGCCAGGTTCAATCGCGCCTTCCACGTCACGGGTCAATGGTTCCCACACATCGGCGCTCATACTGACATAGTAGGCGTCGCCATCCCCTGGGATGATATCGCGAACGCTGCCGAGCACCAGTTCCTGCGTTTCATTTAAATTGCTTGTTGTCCCGGAAGATTCCTCGCTGTTCTCCGAGGAGGCTTCCGATTCCTGGCTGGATTCTTGTTTCGATTCCTGACTGTTGTTGGACTGGGTATTGCCATTTCCGCATCCCGTAAAGACGGTTACCAGCATACACATTGTGACCAATAGGCTCCATACCCGAATTGACACTTTCTTCATGCTACATATTCCTCCAAATTGTATAGTATAGTATGAATAAAACAGTTATGAAACCAGCGGGATATCCTTCTAGCTCATTCAATTGTATAAAAATAGGCAGGATATCCAGACAAAGTAGAATATCCCGCCTATCTCACCCAACCAGAGATATAATCGTAATATTCCCACCAACACACGATTCCATCCTTTATGGCAGGTCTCCTGACTTAAAGCTTCAAACCTAGTCTGCCAATCTTCCCAAAGGCTTCTTTCCCTCAGTGATATATTCAGGCATTTCGTAGCTTTTACAGTAGGGTGCGCTGTTCCGGACTCTCACCGGATTCCCTTTTAATGCGTCCGCTGCGCTGATGCTACAGTGGGTGCAACCATAAATGTTTTATTCAGTTTTCTCTATTATAAAAACCCCCCTGATCTTTGTCAACCGATTTCGGCCAAAAGTGATAGAAATTCCTAAAATTCCTAAAAAAGTCACAGTTCTCAATTGAAGTCCCTTGGCGTTCGCCGTCATATGGGCCCGTGAGTACGATGCTCCCCCTCCGATCCCCCCACAATCTGTACTGTTTCCATCCCCCTCCTCCATATGAGATTTGGCAGAATACTAATATT
>JABLTT010066385.1_pt1 | contig 10331 bp, 6 predicted proteins | sample 7160061 | NCBI WGS metagenome assembly JABLTT01 (sample SAMN14651232, study PRJNA627086) | human gut metagenome | isolation source: feces | host: Homo sapiens | reverse complement strand
TTTTGCAAGATTTATTTGTTCTTTTGCATTTACTTTAAACTCCATAGCCTCCCAAGAGTTATAAAGTACAGGTCTTATTTCTTTATTTTTTAATATGTATTTGTTAGCATAGTCATGCATATTATGACTCATTGATTCTAAACCTTTATCAGTATATCCTATAACCATATGAGGAGTTTCTATACTTTGACCATTTTCTAAATATATTAAAAAGTCAAAGTCATTTATACCCATTTGAACTAAAGTTTCTCCATATGGAGTTTGTTCAACTACCCCTTTAAAGTTTCCAGTTAACTTTAATGCTCCAAAGTAAACTTCACCAGTAGTTTCAGTTGCATCTTTATCTAATATAAAGTATGGATTGTGATTATGCCCTGATATACCTTTTCTATTTTCAAAATATATTTTTCCATAACTTACTTTTTGAGTAAACATTTGTTGTTCTGCACCCCAGTAACCATGAGTATTTCTAAATGTTAAATTCTCATGTGGGATATGCATTTGTCCACTTGCTATATTTTCTATAGCTAAATCTTTTTCTTCATTATTTTTTACTACAGTGTATCTTTCTATTAAGTCAACATCTTCTAATACTATATAGTGTAAATCTATTTCTATATTATAATGAGCATCTTTTAAGTTTATAACAAGTTCATTTTCATTTATACAGTATCCTACATACTTATAAACTATATCCCTTGTTTTATCTTCAAAGCTAACCTTTAAACAATTTTCTTTGTATCTAAGACCTCCATATACTGGATATTCTTCCTTTGTTATTTCATATACTGGATCGTTAGTTGATACTTCAGTTAATACTGGTATATCAAAATCTTCTGGACTATTTATTTTATTTCCCCAATATAAATGTCTAACTAATCCTTGATTATCTATACAAAATGCATATTCAGTATTTTCTGTTGTTAAAGAAAATAGTTTTCTCTCATCGTTTATATATATTCCCATAATATCCTCCATTTTACCCTTCTATGCTTTAACTATTTTAGCTTCATATGCTTTTAATATTTCATTTCTAAATTTCTTTTCATCTGAAGTATGATTCATAACAAAATAATAATCTTCATTATTTAAACTTCTTCTTACTACTTCAACACCTTCTTCAGATTCTATTGCATCTAAATTTGACTCATTTATTATTTTATTAGTTATAGCATCCATTATAGTATTGTCTGCTCCACTTCCTATATAATAAACTTTTCCACCTTCATATTCATTTAAAGTTACTGCTGCTAAATCTTCAAAGAATTCATCTTCATATTTAAATAAAGTTTTAGCTGTAGTAGTCTTTAACATATCTCTAAATACTGTAGCTGTTCCATTTATACCTTCAAATTCTTCATTTCCTATAAGGAATGCTACTTGATCATCCTGGAATGATTCAACTTCTTCAACATATCCACCAACTAAATCAGTATAGTAAGTTGGATTAAACTGTCCTAATGTTAAATTGTTATAATAATCTTTAACTGCAGTTCTATAAGTAAATACTACTGTACCACCACCTGATACAAATTTTCTTACTTTATCTTGAACTTCTTTTTTATGCACTATCATAACAGGTAGTAAAAGGACTTTATATTTATCAAAATCAGAATCACTTGGTATAACATCCATATTTATATTTTTCTTATAAAATGGTCTGTATAATCTGTATACTTCTTGCTTATAGTCCATTAAGAAGCTTTGTCTTTGTATTCTAAAACTTGCCATAGATTCATAATCATAAACTACTGCTACATCTGATTTAACTTCGCTCTGAGTTAAAGCTTCATTTTCCTTCATTTCTTTAAAGAAACTCTGAACTTCATAGAACTTTCTTCTTTTTACATTATCCTGGTCTATTATACCGTAGCAGTATTGTTCTGCACCCTTAGTTGCTCCTCTGTATCTAAAATACATAAGAGAACTACATCCATGAGCTATTCCTTGATATGACCACATTTTAGCTTGTCTTGGTCTTGGTAAATATCCTATAACATCGTGTCCTTGAGCTCCCATTATAGCTTCTGTTATCCAGAAGTTTTGACCCTTTATTCCTCTCATATAATCAAGGCCACAAGCTATCTCCCATGCAGGAATTGGTTCTTTTTGACCACCCCATACTGGATAGTTGTTGTATGCAACTACATCCATATGCTTTCCTACTTTAGAAAAGTCATAACTCTTATCAAAATACCCTCCAGAGAAATCATGTATAATTACAGAATCTTTACCTAATATTTCTTTTAATAAGTCAACTTGGAATTTGGCATACTTTTCTATACTTTCACTTCTAAATCTTTCATGTTCCATACGAAGTGATGGATTATGAGTTGTTATTGTTGGCTTTGGAAGTGGTATTTCTTCAAAAGTGTTGTACGTTTGAGACCAAAATATTGTTCCCCAAGTTTCATTTAATTTATTTATATCATTATTATACTTTTCTTTTAAGTATTCATTGAATTCTTTTTTACATAAATCACAGTAACATAAATCGCTACCTTCATGACCAAATTCATTATCTATTTGCCATGCAACTATACTTTCTTCATTTTTATAATGATTAGCTAACTCTCTTATTATTATTTCTGAGTATTTATGATAAGTTTTACTATTAAAACAATATTGTCTTCTTCCTCCAAATACTCTTTTATTATTAAATTCATCTTCACTTAAAACTTCCGGATACTTATTAGCTAACCAAGCTGGCATAGTAGCAGTTGGTGTACCAAATATAACCTTAAGCCCTTTTTGTTTGGCTTTTTCTATTACTCTATCAAAATATGAAAAGTCAAAGTTTCCTTCAGTACTTTCCATCATATGCCATGCAAATTCCCCAATTCTTATAACATTGCAGTTAAGTTCTAATATATTATCTAGATCTTCATCTATCATACTTTTATCCCAATGTTCTGGATAGTAATCTACTCCTAAATACATTTATATTCCTCCCAATAGTTTAAATTTCTTCTTAAATATATAATAACAAATATCGTTTTCTTTGTAAGTATTTTTTACTTATTTTTTACTAAAATTTTACTAATTTTATATTTATAGTTTAATTATTTTTATAATTAAAAAGCCATCTCAAACTAATTTATTCAATAGAAAAACTACTAAATTTTATTTGAGACAGCTTATTTTTATCTATATAACATCATTAGCTTTTTTTCTTTTTTCTAATTCTACTAACATATCATCATGGAATTTACCATTTATTTTGTACTTAGATTTGTATATAGTATACATTACTATTGCACAAACTATAGGTATCCATATCATTATTACTCTCATTCCAAGTATAGTTGTTGCACTTTGAACTTCTCCTGCTACATATCCTACTAAAGATAAACCAACACCTACTAACCATCCAGCTACTGCAGATGCACCTTTAACTAATAATGTTTGCACTGAGAATACTATACTTTCATTTCTAGTTCCTAATTTAAATTCTCCATAATCAACAACATCCGCAAGCATTATAGTTGTAGAACCTAATAAGAATCCACTTCCTAATTTTAATATTGCTCCTGCCATCCCTATAAATAAAGCATTTTGAGGCGCAACTATTCCAGCTACAAATAATAATAAAAATCCTGCTATTGGTAATATACTTCCGAATTTAAATACATCTTCCCTACCAATTTTCTTAGTCAATATAGGTAATAATACAAGACCTGATATTTCTGCTATACCAGCAAATGCTTGATATACTGAGAATAGGTTTTCCTTACCTACAACATATGTAAAGTAATATATAGCCATACTACCAGATATTTGCATAATTAAGTTCATACCTAAAACTATTCCAATAAATACTAATAATTGATCATTTTTTCTTATTATATTTAAAGTTTGTTTAAATGATACTTTCTCAGCATTTTTAGGTGTTTCAACTCTTTCTTTAACATTTAAACAAGTTATTATTGCACTTATAATAAACGCTACAGCTATAACTACAGCAAATGATGAGTAACCTTTTACTACATTTCCGTTACCAAGCTTTTTAACTATTGAAAGTCCAAATGTTCCCATTATAAGCCAAGCTGTACTTGCAAATATTCTTGGTATTACTGCTACTTGCTCTCTTTCTTCTTTGCTACTAGTTAATGCTGGTATCATTGACCAATATGGTATATCCATTATTGTATATGTCATCCCCCATAATATATACATAATTGAGAAATATGCATATAGTGGTAAACCTTCTAAATCTGGTTTTCTAAATAAGAACACTATAACAACTGCATTTAATACTGTTCCAATAAATATCCATGGTCTAAATTTCCCAAATTTACTTCTAGTATTGTCAACTATCATACCCATAGCTGGGTCATTTACTGCATCCCAAAGTCTTGCAACTAAAAATAATGTCCCTACAAATGCTGGATTTAATCCAACTGCATCTGTAAAATAAACCATTAAGTATGTTGACACTATTGCATATGCTAAATCTTTTCCTAAAGCACCTATTCCATAAGAGTACTTCTCTCTAAACGTTAATTTGTTCATATATCTCCTCCGCTTTTCTTATTTTTCCCTTTTACAATTTAATTATATCACCACGAGAAACGTTTGCCAACTTATTTGGTAAAATTTTTCTAATTTTTTTACTGAATTTTTTAGCTATTTTTATCTTTATACTTATTTGCTAATTTTAACCTGTTGTGCTAGTTAAGTATGATCGCTGAGAATACTTAATTCTAGCAAGATATATTTTATAGCTAAAAAGCTTTATATAGTAATTTAATATACTTATTAAAATAACTAGTACAATAAGCTTAATTTAAAATTTTATTTATTTTTTATTTGATTTTTAAACATATATAATTTGGGTATAAGTATTTTGTAAGAATTTTAAATATAATATATTATTTTTAATTTAAATCATATAATTCACTTTGATAATATTATTTATAGACTTTTTAGTTTATTAATTTAATCTTATATAACTTGTTAATTAGCTTTTTAACTTAGGAGGTTTTACATGAAATTTAATTATAATTTAGAAATTGATAATATATTAAACAAAATATATAAAAGAAAGATATTTGATTTAGCTTGTGAAAATAACATTTCAAATATAGATTCAAAAAATATAGAACCCTATAAAAATCAATTTAAATCTTTTGAAGTATATTTAGGAAGTGAAATTGAAGAATTTATAAAAGATTCATTGCCTAAAGAGAAAGAAGGATACTTCTTTAGATGCGATGTATCAAAACATAAAAACAATTATTATCCAAAGATTTATGATAATTTAGGTAATAAACTTGCATCTGGAAGTGATTCTAAATTTGCTACTATTCTTTGGGAGGCGCATATAAATAATCTAATCATAAAAGATGTTTATGAATCTTTTAATAAAGAAAAGTTCCACGAGTTTATTGATAATAATTTAGAAAATATTTATGAAGATATAAATAAAAATATAATTGATTTTTACAATACTAATAAATTGACTATAGCATTTTCTAATAAATCTGAATTAGTTTCAGTTATTAAAGATATGCTTTTAAAAAATGAATTAGATATTTCTTTTGCTCAAGACTTTGTTGATTTAGATAAAGTCAGAGAAGAGATGATAATGTACTCTACTCCACTTGATATGTATAACGAGTACGATAAATTAGAAGATGAATTAAGTTATTGCTTAGATAAATTCTTCAAATATAATAATGATGAGTTATTTAATGTATTAGTAAATGATAAAGATTTTAAATTTGTTGAAAATATTGGTCTTGTTAGATAATAATTTAAATAAACAAAAATGGGAAAGTTGATAATAAAAACTTTCCCATTTATTATTAAATAATATATAATTATTCTAATTTACTCTTAGCACTTCTTAATTCATTTCTTTTTATATTACATAATTGTCAATAATACAATACAAACCAAGTAGTGTTACTTATTTTTCATAAGGTATCCATATATAGTAGTTATATTATATCTTTTTAGATTTAAAATTTTTAATTTAGGTAAAATTATAAATATATTATTTTACTAAAATTTTATTAATTCTTATTTAACCTATTTAATATATCTTCAATTTTAGAATTAATAATATCCACATCAATATTTTCTATCTTTTCATTATTTATTTTATAGCTATATTTCAAAGAAAGTATTCTATAAACACTTTCATTTATTCTATCAATAGATATAATTCCTTTATCTACTGCATCTTTTATATTATTTATAACATCTACCTCAGTTTCATACCCATGACATATTAAAAGTAGATCTGCTCCTGCATTTATAGATTTTATACAAGCTTCACTTATATCAAAATCATTAGTTATAGCTACCATAGTCATATCATCTGTAACTATAAGTCCATCAAATTTTAAATCTTTTCTTAGTATATCTGTAATAATTGTTTTTGACATACTGGCAGGATTTATATCATCAATTTCTGGAAGTAATATATGGCTTACCATAATGGATGGAACATTTTCCTTTATTGCATTTTTAAATGGTACAAACTCTACTTCTTTTAATTCATCTAAAGTTTTATTAATAATAGGAAGTTTATAATGCGAGTCAATATCAGTATCTCCGTGTCCTGGAAAATGCTTAGCTACTGAAATAATATTACTACTTTTAAATCCATTTATTTCACTAACTCCAAGATTTGCTACAATATTTTTATTACTTGAAAATGATCTATCACCTATTACCTTATTATTAGGATTACTATTTATATCTAAAACTGGAGCAAAGTCCATGTTAAATCCAAAACTTTTTAGTGAATATCCTATAGTTTCTCCTATATCATAAGCTAACTTTTTATCATTTATATTACCTATTACTTCATTAGAAGGTAGTTTTTTTATTTCTTTTGGTAGTCGGCTTACACGACCACCCTCTTCATCTATAGATATAAAAAGAGGTATTTTATTTTTAGAATTAATGTCTTTTATATTATTTATAAGTTGTAGTAATTGATTAGAGTCATTTATATTATCTTTAAACAATATAATTCCTCCGACCTTTTTATCTACTATTAACTCTTTAGTTTTATCATTTATAGTATATCCATCAATTCCAACAGTTATTATCTGTCCTATTTTTTCATCTAGTGTCATATTTTCTATTTCTTTTTGTATTACATCTATATTATTATTTTGTTTATTTAAATTAATACTTTCTATTGTATTTTTATTATTACATCCATTTAATGATAAAGTCATGGTTAATAAACATATACCTAGTACAATTTTCTTCATAGTATCCCCTTAAGATAGTCTATTTATATACTTAATACTTCTAACCCTAATATATCTATTGCCTCTTGTTCAGTTGTTATAGTAAGCTTTGCATCATCTACCATGCTTTCTCCTACATATTTTTTCTCTACAAAGTTTGCTCCATTTTTTATTTTTATAAAATAAGGCCTTTTTATATTGTTCTTAGTAACTATACTATATGATAATATATCTTTTTCTTTATCATATTTCCAAACTTGAAGAGATTTTGATATATCATAGTGTGTTTCAAACTCTGATATTATATATACCTTTTCTACTTCTCCATTTATTAATTTTATCATTTCATCTTTACATTTCCCCATAATATCCCTCCTGTATATTATTTATTATAGCAGACCTGACTTTTCAATAAATTACATTTATAATTTTGTATCTATTTGGTCAAAATATTTTCAAATACATTATGAAAAGGTGACTACCATGGATAAAAAACAAAAATGTGAATCTAACAATCAATGGGCTGGTGCTAATATATCTTTAACTAGCCAAACAAATGTAAAAGAAAAAGATGAAAATAACAATCAATGGACTTCTACATTAAAGAAATCTAGAGAAATGTATGCTACTAATTGCCATCCAGAAAAGCATAATAATAAAAATTAAATATTTTATAAAAGAGCGTCTTAAAATATTTATTAAGACGCTCTTTTTATTGTAATACTATATTTGATTTTCATGTTCCCTATTTAATATTTTTATTTTATCCACAATGCTAGATATAATTTTTATAGTTATAGGAGTTATTATCATAAACACTGCTAATATAATAGTTTGTACAAAATTAAGTTTATATATCATAAATCTATCTCCAAATAATATTACAATTGAGAAAAATAATATTGTCATAAATGTAAATAGTATTTTCCTTTGATTGTTAAATGGAATACTTACTCTATACAAAATAACTAAACCTGTAAATCCAGTTAATATAGCAGATATACTTGATACTTGACTATGAGGTATATTTATTTTGTATGATATAAATGCAACACATAATATATTTATTACTATAGTTAACGCACCTGATAGTGATCTTTTTATTATATTTCTTAAAAATCCCTTTTTTATTTTATTGTTATTAGATTCAAGTGCAAAGAAAAATGAAGGTATTCCAATAGTCAATGCACTTATAAGGGTTAATTGTATTGGAACAAATGGATAAGGCTTCATTATAATAAGAAATAAAATAGAAAGTAAAAATGAATATATTGTCTTAACTAAAAATAATGATGCACTTTTTTCTATATTATTAATGACCCTACGTCCTTCCTTTACAACATTAGGCATAGACTTAAAATTTGAGTCTGTAAGGACAAGTTGAGCTGTTCTACGAGCTGCATCACTACCTGATGCCATTGCTATGCTACAATCACTATCTTTAAGAGCTAAAACATCATTTACACCATCACCTGTCATAGCTACTGTATGGCCTTTATCTTTAAGTGATTTTATAATTTCTCTTTTTTGTTCTGGCTTTACCCTTCCAAATACAGTGTACTTATCTACTGCTCTATTTATATCTTCTTTAGTGTTAAGTGTTGATGCATCTATATATTTATCTGCATTTTTAATACCTGCTGTTTTTGATATTTCTGATACTGTAACAGGATTATCTCCAGATATTACTTTTATTTCAACCCCTTGATTTTCAAAGAATTCAAATGTCTTTTCTACATTATCACGTATTTTATCTTCTATTATAATAAGTGCTATTTTTTCTATATCCTTATCTAATTTGTCATTGGTTAAATCCTTATTATACTTAGATAATAAAAGTACTCTGTATCCTTTTGATGAATATTTTTCTACTTTATCTTTTATACTTATATACTCTTCATTTAGTACAAATTCAGGAGCACCTATTACAAAGCTTCCTTCTTCTTTAAAAGAAACACCACTCCATTTTCTTTCAGATGAAAAAGGTACTTTATTTTTGTATTCCCAATTTGGATTTTCTTTAAAGTATCTTCTCAATGAATTAAAAGTTGAATTTTCATCATCTAGTGTATGAGTTATTGCTCCCACTATCTTATTTATATTTTCATTATTATATTTTTCATCTAATACTATAACTTCTCGTACATCCATTTTTCCCTCTGTTATTGTTCCAGTTTTATCAAGGCATATCATGTCAACACGAGCTAGAGTCTCTATACAATGAAGTTCTTGAACTAATACTTTTCTTTTTCCTAGCCTTATAACAGATACCGCTAAAGATATACTTGTAAGTAAATAAAGTCCCTCTGGAATCATACCTATAACTGCAGCAACTGTACTTACTATAGATCTTTTTAGTCCATAATCTAATAAATACATTTGTTTTAAAAACAGTATTAATCCTATTGGAACTATAACTATTGCTATATATTTAATTATTTTATCAAGAGATTTCATAATCTCAGAGTTTACTTTTTTTCTCTTTTTTACTTCCTTAGTTATTCTAGATGCATAGCTATTTTCCCCTACCTTATCTGCTTTTGCATAACAAGTCCCTGATACTATAAAACTTCCAGATAACAATGTATCTCCTTCTACTTTTAAGATTTCATCGACTTCTCCAGTTAATAAAGATTCATTTACTTCTACATTTCCCTGCAAAACTATAGAATCTACACTTATTTCATCTCCACTTGAAAACTTTATAATATCATCTAATACTATATCTTCAGTATTTACTTCTACCTCTTTAGATTCTCTTATTACCTTTGCCTTAGAGGCTGATACTAAAGATAATTTATCTATAGTTTTTTTAGCTCTAATCTCTTGTATTATGCCTATAACAGTATTTGATATTACTATTCCCATAAATAGTGCATTTTCATAGGATTTTACAAGTATTATAAGTGTCGCAAGTACAAGATTTAATAAGTTAAAAAAGGTAAATACATTATCTATTACTATATCTTTAGTTGTTTTTGAAACACCATCTACAGCTTTATTGTAATTTCCTTCTTTTATACGTTTATCTACTTCTTCTTTTGATAATCCTTGAAGGATATCTTGATTTTGTATATTATTTATATTTTCATTAAGCTTCATATATACCCCTTCTAACCT
>JABLTT010025171.1_pt1 | contig 10355 bp, 8 predicted proteins | sample 7160061 | NCBI WGS metagenome assembly JABLTT01 (sample SAMN14651232, study PRJNA627086) | human gut metagenome | isolation source: feces | host: Homo sapiens | reverse complement strand
GTCAGCCAGTTGCTCCTCTCATTGTAGCTTAGGCACGAGATGGAAAGAAAGCCGGACTGGCTGCCCGGCTTTCCTGTCCAAATTTATTGTAATAGAGGTGAAAAACAGTGCGTAAAAGAATAGAACTTACACCATCACAACGGCGACGATGCAGTCGGCTTATCCGTCGGCTTTGTGCCAATTACGATAACGGAAACTGTTTGCCGTTAGATGAAGGCGATGGCTGTGTTTGCGTGCAGATGATTTCCTTTTCTCTGCTATGCAAGTATTTCCGAAATGCGGTTTTACCTGACGAAAAAGAGCTGTATGCGGAAATTTTGAAGCGTCGCACGAACAAGTGCACCGTATGCGGAGCAGAATTTGCGCCAAATTCCAACAGGCAAAAATACTGCACAGCGTGCAGTCGGATGGTTCACCAAAAGCAGAAAAATGAAAGCGCTAGAAGGCGCAGAACGGACGATTAGAAACGCTGAAACGCCCTATTTATAAGGACTTTTACGGCACGAATCGGAGTGAGTAAGGTAAATGTATTAAAACCTCTGATTTTGGTTTTCTAACTGTCTACAAAAATGAAAGGAATATTTTTATGGAAAACAAACTGAAAACCGTGGATGCAGAAACGCTGTTGTCCACACCGATGAAGAAAACGATGTTTATCGTTGACGGATTGATTCCACAAGGCGTGAGTGTTCTCAGTGGTGCGAGCAAGATCGGCAAAAGCTGGCTGATGCTTTGGCTCGGTTTACAAGTATCGCAGGGATTGCCTGTGTGGGAAATGCAGACCAAGCAATGTGATGTGTTGTATCTGAGCCTTGAGGACACCCACCGAAGAATTAAGGACAGGCTTTATAATCTCACCGATGCAGCGCCGAGTAATCTGCACTTTGCGGTTATGTGCGGACTGATTGGCAGCGGACTTGAGGAACAAATCACAGATTTTCTGAACGACTATCCGAAAACAAAGCTTGTGATTATTGATACGCTTCAAAAAGTGCGTGATTCAAAGGGCAGTGCAGGAAAAGCAGGAATGTACGGAAACGATTACGATGATATTTCATCCATTAAGCGCATTGCGGATGAAAGCGATATCGCAGTAATTTTGGTGCATCATTTGCGAAAGCTGAAAGACGGCGATGATCCGTTCAATGAGGTTTCTGGCTCTACCGGAATCATAGGTGCTGCAGACACTAATTTTATTTTGAAAAGAAAACGAAGCGGCAATGGTGCAACGCTACTTGCCAGCGGTCGAGATGTGGAATATCAGGAGCTGACCTTACAGTTTAACAATCTCGTATGGGAACTGGTGGAGCGAAAAAGCAGTGAGGAAATCCACAAGGCGGAGATTCCACAGTTTCTTTTTCGGGTAGTTGAATTTATGCAAAGCCATAATGAATGGGTTGGCACAGCGACTGAATTACTTTCCGAAATGAGAGAAGCAGAAATCACGCCCAATGTAGTAAGCAAATATCTCGGTCAATTTTCCTGCGAGGTGTTGGAGCCTGTGGGCATTGAGTACCGAACAAAACGCACAGGCAAAAGCAGACTCATAAAGCTTATACGAAATGACGGCGGTGACGAAAATGACAGCGGTTTCACTATATAGCGAAAAATCCGTCACAACCGTCATTGCCGTCACAAAACAGCGAGGAGAGGTGAAATTATGCGAAGCAAAACGCTCGGAATCAATGTGCGTGTAACTGCTGCCGAAAAAGAAAAACTCAGCGAAAACGCATTTTATTACGGACTTTCTTTATCGGAATATTTGCGAAGGTTAGGGCTTGGCAAAGATGTTAAAGCTGCAACATCTGAGAAAGAATACAAGGCTTTTCGGCTGGCCAGGCAACTGAAAAAGAATTTTGATTCACTGGAAAGAAGCGAAATTCTCTATCGAATTAATACGATAGAGAATCAGCTTAAGTAAAAAAACAAAGCTGAGGTTTTAGGCTGCGTCATCTTAGCGAGCAGACCGTTTATACTCCCAAAAGTCGAAAAACGGTAAGGCTCGTTAGAAAGTATCCTAAAACCTCTTACAGAAAGGAACCGTTATGAAACAAAGAATCAAAAACAGTTCTGGCTTTCTCCCGATGAGAACGCCGAACTGAAACGCAAGACAGAGCTTTGCGGAATTACAGAGACTGCTGTCATCAGAATACTTCTGCGTGGCTTTGAACCGAGGGAAAAACCGGACGCAAGATTTTATGACGCTATGCGTGAGCTGTCCGCTATCGGAAACAACATCAACCAGCTTGCGGTGAAAGCGAATGCGTTCGGGCTTGTCGATATGCCGATGCTAAAAACAAAAGCAATGCGCTGGTACAAATTCCAGGCGGATATGGAAGCGGTCTTTCTCCGCCCGAACCAAAGTAATTTGAGATGGAAATGAGAGGATAGTTTTTATTATGGCAAATCGAAAATCAGATTTTACTTTATCGACACATTCGTTAGAGGATTTATTTTCTACACAGGCAGAGCGGGACGACGCAAAGCTTGAGCGAGTGAAGGATATTCCGCTTTATGAGCTTCGTCCGTTTAAGAATCACCCGTTTAAGATTCAGAACAATGATGAAATGAACCGATTAATTGAGAGTATCAAAAAGTTTGGAACCATTATGCCTGCGCTCGCACGATCTTTGCCGGAGGGCGGGTATGAGCTAATCTCCGGGCACAGAAGATTGGCGGCGTGTCAGGTGCTTGGAATAGAGACAATGCCAGTCATTGTCCGTGAGATGACCGATGATGAAGCGGTGATTGCAATGGTGGATGCTAATTTGCAACGGGAACATATTTTACCCATCGAAAAGGCGTTTGCTTTTAAAATGAAATTGGATGCTATAAAACATCAAGGTATAGCTTCGTCCCAACTTGGGACAAAGCTCATTAGAAGCGATGAAAAGGTTGCTCTAGATGCTGGAGAAAGCAGGAACCAAATTCAGCGCTATATCCGTCTGACCTACTTAATTCCCGAACTGCTCTTTATGGTAGACAAAAACAAAATCGCCTTTAACCCAGCGGTGGAGTTGTCCTACTTAGAGTCATCTGAACAGCGGATTTTGTTGGACGCTATGGAGCTGAATGATTGTACACCCTCCCACGCACAGACAATCAAATTGAAAAAACTTTCACAGGAGGGTGCGCTGAGTGACCAGACGATTTATGAAATTCTTGCGGAGCAAAAGCCGAATCAGCAGGAACAGTACAAATTCAAGCGAGAAGACATTCGCAAGTATTTTCCTAAAAATTACACGGACAAGCAAGTCTGTGATACGGTCTTCAAGCTGTTAGAGCAGTGGCAGCGCAGACGGGAACGGGATAGAGATTCGCGCTGATTTGAGCCGGCAATTGTCTGCAAGGGAACGAATCGCATAATGGAAAGAACTGCATCGGCAGGATATGATATTTCTGTCGGTGCAGGACTGTCCTGTGTATAGCAGAAAGCGTTGCTTTCTGCCGTGAGTTTTGCCTTTGCGATTGCATATCGCAATTTCGGCAAGCCGAAAACGGCAAAACGTCACAATATGATAAGGAGGTAATAAAACAAAATGGTATCAGGACACCTACAGGTGAAAAAGGGACACTACTATGTTGTGCTCAGCTATTACGATAATAGGAACAAACGGCACGTCAAGTATATATCCACATGACTTCCCGAAAAGGGAAACAAACGAAAAGCGGAGGCAGAGCTTGCACGAATCCGCAATGAATTTGAGCCGCCGCAGGAGGTCGGAGAGCTTTCTTCCGATATGCCTTTTGCAGATTATCTGTTTCAATGGTTGGATATCGTCAAGGTACGAGTAAAGGCAACCACATTCAGTTCCTATGAGCAAATGGTGAAATCGGTGATTGAGCCGTATTTCCGAAAGAAAGCGGTAACGCTTCATGGATTAGAGGCAAGACATATTCAGCAGTTTTATTCTGAAAAGCTGAAAACCGTTAAGCCAAATTCGGTCATTCACTATCACGCAGTCATTCATCAAGCGCTGAAATACGCAATGAAAACCGACCTTGTTACACAAAATGTAGCGATGAAGGTAGACCGTCCCAAAAAGAACGATTATCAACCGGTATTTCTCGACGCTGATGAACTAAAGCATCTGTTTGAAGTTGTAAAGGGAACGAGGTTGGAACTTCCGGTTTTAGTCGCCGCTTTCTACGGCTTGCGTCGTGGCGAGGTGTGCGGTTTAAAATGGGACGCTATCGACTTTGAGCGTGGTACAATCACCATAAAGCACACGGTTACATCGTTGCAGGCGGACGGCAAAACAAAAATGTATGCGCAGGATTCTGCCAAAACCAAGTCCAGTATGCGCACGCTGCCACTGGTGGGAAGCTTTGCCGAATACTTCAAGGAGGTCAAGGCGGCGCAGGAGCTAAACAAAAAGGTTTGCGGAAATTGCTATAACTACGAGTATGACGGCTATGTCTTTGTGGATGAACTGGGAGATTTGATGCGACCGGATTATCTGACCAGCTATTTCCCACAGTATATCTAAAGGCACGGCATGAAAAAGATGCGCTTTCACGATTTGAGGCACTCTTGTGCAAGCCTACTGCTTGCAAATGACGTGCCACTGAAACAAATTCAGGAATGGCTCGGGCACAGCGATTTTTCCACCACGGCAAATATCTATGCTCATCTTGACTACAGCTCCAAGCTGTCCTCAGCGCAGGCAATGGTCGGCGGAATGGCACTGCCGGAGGCGGTAGATTTCAGCAGCAAATGGACCGGAATTACGGGCGATGGCGAAGAAAACTGATTTTATAGGCTCGAATCAGCGAAAAATCAAAAATCCGCTTAGTTCTTTCCATAAAACCGTCAGTTCTTTCCGGGATTTTAAGGTGCTTTTCGGAACTGTGAAAAAAAGAAAAGTCCAGCAAACCCGCTTGTTTACTGGACTTTTTGGCGGAGAGTTAGGGATTCGAACCCTAGGTCCCTTTCGGGACACAGCATTTCGAGTGCTGCACCTTCGACCACTCGGACAACTCTCCATGTATCTTATTCCGTAAAGCTTCCAAAATTTTTTGGAAAGAACTGATGGAAAGAACAACAAATTTATTCAGTTTTCGAACTGTGAAACCCCTTGATTTTACTGGATTTCTGGTGGACAAAACTGACTTTGCTCTAAAAAATTTCGAGTCAGCCCCGTTATGACCACTTCGATACCGCTGCAAATGCTGCGCTGCAAATAAATCTGCTCACAGCTCAATTATTATACCAAAAAGGCCGATGGCAGTCAATGCTTACGCGCGGCTTTGCAACGGTTGTGTGTCAGGCATACGCCCGGGGCAGCACATACAGCAAAATACACAGATAATGCAGAACACTGCCCAGCAGCACGAACAGGTGCCATACGCCGTGCATGTAATGCACACGCCCTTTTTTATGCCAGGCGTAGAATACGATGCCGCCCGTATAGCTTACGCCTCCCAGCAGCAGAAGCCAGAATCCGGCGGACGGCAGTGCGCGTACCACATCCCCCACTGCAAATACAACGGCCCATCCCATGGCGATGTACAGCAGCATGGAGAACTTTTCAAACCGCTCCACACTGACGGCATTGAGCGTGACGCCCAGAAGGGCGGCGGCCCACACTACGCCGCAGATGACCGGGCCCTTCCAGGTGCCGTCCAAAAGGATAAGCGTGAACGGCGTATAACTGCCCGCAATGAGCAGGTAAATGGATGAGTGGTCGAACACGCGAAACAGGCGTTTCACGCCCTCGAACGGGAATGCATGGTACAGAGTGCTCATGGTATATAAAACCACCAGTGAAAGCCCGTATACAAGGCAGATGAGCACTGTCCGCCAATTGGCCAAAGCAGCGGCCAGCGCCACAAGCGCCCCGGTGCCCCCGATGGCCAGCACACTGCCCGCTCCGTGGCTGACCGCATTGAAAATCTCCTCGCCTTTTGTGTAGAACCCGGCTGGGTTTTGCTTTTGATGCATCGCGACAGCTCCCCTCTTGTGTGAATATTATTATACGCTGTTTTTAATATAAAATAAAGAGGTTTTAGAAAATATATAATATAGTTTTAAAAAACAGATTATTCCCAAAAAACTGCCGCCCGAAAACCGGGCGGCGGTATTTTTAGGCGGCAAAGCGGCGGTAAAAACAGCCGGCCGCCATGTCAGGGCACAAGATGATTGATGTCCCGGGGGAACAGACTGGCGTCGCGAATATTGGACAGCCCGCACAGCTTCATGGTCAGGCGCTCCAGCCCGATGCCCAGGCCGCCATGGGGCGGCAGGCCGCAGCGGTGTACGCCGATATAGCTTTCAAATTGAGCAGGGTCCAATCCGCGGGCCTGCATCTTGGCCACCTGCGCGTCATAATCGTGGATGCGCTGGCCGCCTGTCGTCACCTCCAGCCCGCGGAACAGCAGGTCGAAGCTGAGCGTTTCCCTGGGGTTGTGCGGGTCGTCCATCACATAGAACGGACGTTTGGCCGTGGGAAAATGCGTCACGAACACGAATTCGCCCAGCCCCTTTTCCCTGTAATACTCGCACAGCAGCACTTCGTCCTCGGGCGTGAGGTCGTTCCGGTTTTTGCCGCCGCCGAGCGTTTTCAACAAAGCCAGTGCGTCTGCGAACCGGATACAGGGAATTGCGCCGATCCGGGGCACATCAACGTCCAGCAGCGCGATCTCCGGCGCGCAGTGTTCTTTCACATAGGCCATGGTGTGCTGCAGCATGGCGGTCTCCATCTGCATCACGTCCTCCATGCCGTCGATGTATCCCATCTCAAAGTCCAGGCCTGTGTATTCGTTCAGATGGCGGCTGGTGTTGTGCAGCTCCGCCCGATAGACGGCTCCCACTTCAAACACGCGGTCGAAAAAAGCGACACAGGTCTGTTTGTACATCTGCGGGCTCTGCGCCAGCGTGGCGGGCATGCCGAAGTAGTCCAGCTCGAACACTTCTGCGCCGCCCTCGGCACCGATGCCCGTGATCTTCGGAGTATGGATCTCAGTAAAATCCTGGGAAAGCATGAACTCCCGGAAGCCGCAGGCGAGAGCCTGCTGGATGCGGAATACCGCGCGTTCCCTGGGATGACGCAGCGCCATGGTGCGGTACTCCATTTTGGTGCCCAGCGTGGCTTTCAGCTCTTTATCGGCCAGGTTCAGCGGCAGCGGCGAAGCCGGACGGGACAGAACGGTGAAGCCGTGGAGCAGCAGCTCCACGCCGTTTTCAGCGCGGGGCTCGGCGCGCAGCAGGCCCGTTGCGCGGACACAGTCGCCTGCGGAAAGCTGGCTCAGATTATTATCCGGACACACCTCCTTGTCGTACACGGACTGAATGAGATAACGCCCGGTGCGCAGCACCACGAATGCGATGCCGCCAAGCTCCCGGATGTTGTGAACGCACGCCTTGAGGGTGATTTCCTGCCCGGCGGCGGCCAGCAGCTCTGCGGGGGACGGACTGTGCCAGATTTGATCGCCTTTGATCTCCATGACTTACACCACCTTTTCTTTTCGTTTTGTAAAAGCCATAATTCTTCCGGCAGGCCGGAAAAATTATTTTAATATTTTAGCAAGATGAAGTGAAAATAGCAATATTTTTGATGGATTTTTTTTACAGAAAAACGCATTTTTTACCAATTGAACAAAAAAACGAAAAAACAACGCCGCAATCCCGCTCAATGCGGATTTCCGGGTATGCGCAAAATGTGCTATACTAATAAAAAACAGCAGCGCAGCTGCTGGTTTTTACGCGCATCCGGACACTTTGTGCCTGGGCGCTTGAGATCTTAAGGCCGTGGGCCGGGACAGTCCACATGGCCGCTTTTTATAGCTTTGCATAGAAAAGCTATAAAAAGAGCTGCAGATCATTCCCGGCCATACGGGTTGTTCTCGGCTTATAGCCGTTAAGAAGGGCCTTTTATTGCGGAGCCAAAAGGGCTGCATGCTGCGTGAGAGGGCGACCGCCGCGCCCGGAAGACAATGTAGAGAAGGGATGGGAATAAATGGAAAAACTGACGGAGCAGAACCGGGCCGAGGTAGAGGCATATATCTCTGCCGAACCGGAATACAATGTATTTGTGCAAGGCGACCTTGAAAATTACGGCTTTGAATCGAAAACGGTGGAGCTCTTCGGCACACGTGCTGCGGACGGCGCGCTTTGTGCGCTGCTGCTGCGGTATTTCAACAATTACTGTCTGTGCATGAGCGGGACAGCGCCGGTGGAGGAGCTGGCGGCGTTTCTGCAAGCCCGCGGGGCGCAGTATCTTTCGGGCAAGGAGGCAGATGTGGCTGCTTTGGCCGCACGCATGCCCGGCTGGAAGCTGCGCGGAACGAATCTGGCGCGCATGGACCGCCTGGCCGGCGGCGCGGCGCTGCCGGAGGGCTTTTCTCTGCGGATGCTCGGGCCGCAGGATGCGCGGGCAGTGATCGGGCTGGAAGTACAGATCGATGAATTTGCCGACAGCTTCCGCGGTGTGGACCGGGAGGAAAAGGTGGAGGAATGCCGGGAGAACCTGACGCGCGGCGGCCATGCCTTCGGCGTGTACGATGGGGACAGGCTGGTGGCGCTGGCAGAGACGACTGCGGAAAACAGCGTTTCGGCCATGGTCGTCGGTGTGGCGACGCTGCCGGGATGGCGCGGGAGAGGCTTTGCCCGTGCCTGTGTGCACGCGGCCGCGGCCCACAGTTTTGCCGCCGGGCGGCGGTACCTGTGCCTGTTCTACGACAACCCCGCGGCGGGGCGCATCTATCACGCGCTGGGCTTTGCGGATGTGGGACGTTTTGGTATGGCAATGCCCGAATAAAAAGAACAAAAACAGATTTTCAAGGCACGCGAACCATTGGAGTAGGAAGAGGACGGCGGCGGGGCGGCTTGTGGCCTCTGCCGCGAAACCGGGAGGTGCGCGGATTTGAAGTATATCACGGCAGTGCCGGCCTCGGCGGGGCTGGCGGTGGGGACGGTGCGGTATTTGCGCCATACGCAAAGCGGGCTGGGGCGCGCGGTGCGGTCCCCCAAGGAGGAACAGGAGGCGTTTGAAAACGCGGTGCGGGAGGCGCAGGACCAGCTCATCCGGCTGGAGCGGCGCGCTGCCGCACAGGACAGGGATATTTTTATGGTGCAGAGGGTGCTGCTGGAGGACGAGGGCCTTCGGCAGGAGGTGGCGTCCTATATCCGGGTGGGCGCGGGTGCGGCGGCATCGGTGGAGCGCGCGGCGGGCATTTTTGCGGGCCGCATTCGTGCACTGGAGGACCCGTACATGCGCGAGCGTGCCTGCGATATCCTGGACGCATGCCGCCGGGTCGTCAAGGTACTCGACGGCCAGCCCCACGAGACGCTGCGCCTGACGGGCCCGGCCATTTTGGTGGCTGAGGAGCTGTATCCCACGGATATCGTCACGCTGGACCGCAGCCTGGTGCTGGGGTTTATCACCAGCGCGGGTTCCTCCAATGCCCACGCGGCCATCATCGCCCGCACCATGGGCATCCCCGCCGCGGTGATGGCGGGGCCGGAGCTGCTGGAGGGCTGTGACGGCCGCACGCTGGCGCTGAACGGAGACACCGGCGAAGCGTATCTGGACCCGGATGAGGCGACGAAAACACGCTTTGCCCACAAACTGCGCTTGCAGCGGCGGCACACGCTCTCGCAGGAGCGGCTGCGGGCGGCACCGTGTACCACGAAGGACGGCACGCGCATCTCGCTGATGGCGGACTGCGCGTCGGTGGAGGATGTGCGCACGGCCGTGGAGGCGGGAGCGGATGGCGTGGGTCTGCTGCTGAGCGAATACCTGCTGCTGGCGGGACGCGTGAACGGCGAGGAGGAGCAGTATGGCTTCTATGCTGCCTGTCTGGCGGCGGCGCAGGGCAGGCCCGTTACCATCTGTACCTTTGATGTGGCGCCGGATAAGACGGGGACGGAATTTCCACGGGAGGAAGAAGCAAATCCCGCGATGGGGCTGTGCGGCGTGCGCTACTGCCTGGCGCATCCGGATTTTTTTGAAACGCAGCTTCGGGCGCTGCTGCGCGCCGGGCTGGCGGGAAATCTGCGCATCCTGCTGCCCATGGTCTCTACGCGGGATGAGTTCGAGCATGCTCTGGGCGCTGTTTACCGCGCCAAATGCGCGCTTCGGGAGCGGGGCGTACCCTTTGCCGAAACGGTTCCCGTGGGTGCGTTTATCGAAACGCCCGCCGCGGCGCTGACAGCCGGGGACCTGGCGCGCCGCGCCGCGTTTTTCAATGTGGGCACCAACAATCTCATCCAGTATACATATGCGGCCGACCGTGTGAACCCCCAGGTGCGGGCCTATCTGCCCGCTGCCTCCCCCGCCGTATACCGGCTTGTACGGTTCGCCGTGGAGGCCGCGGCCGAAGCACGCATCCCGCTGTGCCTGTGCGGCGAGGGC
>JABLTT010034913.1_pt1 | contig 10358 bp, 9 predicted proteins | sample 7160061 | NCBI WGS metagenome assembly JABLTT01 (sample SAMN14651232, study PRJNA627086) | human gut metagenome | isolation source: feces | host: Homo sapiens | reverse complement strand
TAGATAATCTTCAATCAGCATATTCAGCTACGGAATATCTTATAAAAAAAGGTCATGAAAATATTGCAATAATGATAGGAGAAAAAAATGACATGTGTGTTAGTTGGTGGAGATATAAGGGATATATTAAGGCTTTAATGGATTATAATATAAAACACCATATCCTCAGCGATCTTTCAAATAAATACTCTTCTTCTATAGAAGACTTTCCCAAAAAGCTTAAAGCGCAAGAAGAAAAATCTGTCGATATAAAAAATGAGCTTTTTCATTTAAAAAAAGCTTTCATAGAAGAGCAGTGCGGCAAACTGGATGAAATCCTCCGCAAGACACATGCTTCAGAGCCCAGCTCTGAGATAATAGTATATACACTTCCACAACTTTCCACAGATGATGTTTTCATTATGGCGAAAAAATATATAAATAAAAGCAAAAATCTAATCCTTCTTTACTCACAAGAGGATACATCATATATCCTCATTTCTGATGGAATCGTAAATTGCAGCCTTCTTGTAAAAGAATTCGCTCATGAATGCGGAGGGAAAGGAGGCGGAAACAGTTCTTCTGCCAGAGCTATATTCAATTCTTTCCAAGACGCAGAAATATTTGCAGAAAAGATCAGACAAAATTACAGAAAAATAAATGGAGAAAAACATGAACGATAGCTTTATGAAAGAAAAACCTATTTTACCGCTGTTTATTTCCATGGCGTTGCCCATGGTCATCTCAATGCTTGTAAATTCTCTGTACAATATAGTCGATAGCTTTTTTGTAGCACAGATCAACGAACAGGCTATGACTGCTCTGTCTCTTGTCTATCCCGTACAAAATCTAATAAATGCTGTAGCCATAGGGTACGGGGTAGGAATAAGTGCGGTGATTTCTATATTTCTGGGAGAGGAAAACCATGAAAAAGCCAATATCACAGCCACTCAAGGATTGCTCTTTGCAATAATACACGGTTTTACCATCACTATACTGAGTATAGCTGTCATGCCTGCTTTTCTGAATGTATTTACCAATGATGAAACTGTAATTGAATACGGAACACAATACTCCGTCATAGTGTTTTCCTTTTCTACAGTTATCATGGCAGGACTCTCATTTGAAAAAATTTTTCAGTCTGTAGGAAAAATGAAAGTTACCATGATCGGTCTGTTATGCGGATGTATCTCCAATATCATACTTGACCCACTGTTGATCTGGGGTATAGGTATCTTTCCTGAAATGGGTATCTCGGGGGCTGCGCTGGCAACAGGTATAGGGCAAGTCATTACTCTGCTTATATATCTTGTAATCTACAAAATCCGACCGCTTCCTGTTAAAATAAAGCGGCCATATTTATCTCCAGATAAGCAAATAATTCTCAGGCTCTATGGGATTGGTGTACCTGCCATACTCAACTTGGCCCTTCCGTCCCTTCTTATCTCATGCCTCAACTCAATACTGTCAGCATATTCACAAAGCTATGTGCTTATTCTTGGTGTTTACTATAAACTGCAAACATTTATTTATCTTCCCGCCAACGGAATAGTACAGGGCATGCGGCCTCTTATCGGTTACAATTTCGGAGCCGGAGAATTTCACAGAGTAAAAAGAATATATAGCACAGCTCTGTGTATGAGCTGCGGTATAATGGTCCTCGGAACAGTAGTATGTCTCGTCGCTCCCGAACAGCTGATGAGCCTTTTTACTCACAATCAAGAAACTGTTTTATATGGAAAAACAGCTCTCCGTATAATAAGCGCAGGTTTTATAGTATCTGCTATATCGGTAACCTCCTCAGGCGCCCTCGAGGGTCTTGGCAAAGGGATTCAATCTCTTGTCATATCTCTGTTCAGGTATGTGATAATCATTCTTCCTTGCGCATATATTCTCTGTTTTTTTACCGGACCTACAGGAGTATGGACAGCTTTCGCCATAACGGAGATAACAACAGGTATTATATCTATTGTCATATATAAAAAAGCAGTCAGATTAAAATAATCTGACCGCTTTTTATATTTCACTGTAAATTTACTGTATATATATGGTCACATATCTTGCTCCCCAGCTTATACACTGACTCTGAGTATCCATATATATATCTATGGTATTTCCCTTTATATTGCCGCCTGTATCCTCTGCACGCCTGGCGCCGACTCCTTCAATATACACATTTGATCCCAAAGGTATAACACTTGGATCCACTGCGATCTCTCCGACTCTCGCTCTGGTTCCCATAGCAGTTCTTCCTCCGCCGGTATAGGCATAAGCTTTGACTACAAGTTTTCGGCTGTAAGACTTACCGTCAAAACTTATTCTCGTTCCCTTCGCTATAACTTTATCTACAGCAGCAGTTACTGCAGTTCTCGAGATTTCCTTACGTGATGATTCCACTCCGTCTATATAAGTAACGCTGTACGTAACACTGTCTTTCCCTTCACTGCCTTCCGTTACCACTTTAGTTTTGCCTTCATCCAGAGAACTGTCATTCTTCTCCACAGTCTCAAAAGGAACAGTCTCCTCAACAATTTCCTCTTTGATAACAACTCTCTGCACGACAATTTCCATATCTTTAGTCAGCATAGAATCCATAGAAGGTGTGACAATATCTTCTGCGCCTACCTTCACTCCGGCTTCCTTCAAAGCTTCATCTACAGTATTGGTAAGAGTTTTATATGATTTCGTCTCACCATCTGCCGTGACTTTAAAATCCGTGGCATGATCTATCTCTATCTCCATACCATCATGTATAAAAGCTGTAAGCGGCTCTGATATATAATCTTTATCATGAAACTCTATATCCTCTTTTTCCAGAAATGTCTCTACTGTATGAGCTTTACTTGAAAAAGTAAAATCTTCACCGTTTATTGTAGCATTTACTTCCCTGGGTATCATTGTCGTATATATGAACACAACAGAAAGAAGTATAAAAAACGATGCTGCTATAGATCCCTGAGATAAATACTTCCTATAAAAAGGTGACTTTTTTTCACCCTGATTTTCCTCTCCTGTATCACAGGATAAGAGCTCATTCTCATCTTCCGGCAGCTCCGATTCTATCTCCGCAGCTTCGGTGCATACCCATACATTCTCTTCACCTTCAATCTCGTAATTACTTTCTTCCGCTTCGTCAATAGTTTCCTCTGTAATATCCGAAACATCAGCAATCTCAATTTTATCAGAAGACTTATCACATATCTCAACTTTTTTAGTTTCTTCAGACTTTATCGAAATCTCAGCATTATCAGCCTCTTCATCATAAGTTTCTTCTATGTATCTTTCCTCACCGCCGGCATCAGCCTCTGATACAGCGATACGGCAAACTTCATCCCTTATATCCTCCGCATCATCTTGCACTCCAATTTCCAACTTATCCGTTATATCTACTGTAAGTTTCTGTTCTGTATCTGTTTCATCAATTACGGCTTCAGCAAATACTTCATCTATGTCTAATCTGTCGTTAGTATGTATACGGACGTTTTTCTCTTCTTTTTCAAATACATCCCTGATATTTATTTTCATACTATTCCCCCAACATAAATTTTATACGTATATATACATATGAATTTCATTGTAACAAAAAAAGAGCATTTGTCAAGTTTTGCGGCAACTTAACCTGTTAATGCTCTTTTTCACTTCCATTTATTTGAATATTTATGAATAAAAATTTATTTTATTCTATATTATACCTAAATCACCTTTTTCTTCTTAATCAAGCTCTGATAATCTGTAAATAGCTTCAGCATATATCTTCGTAAGTTTCATCATATTCTCTACCGAAATCTTCTCATTTTTCTGATGCATCAAATCAGGATCACCGGGAAACTGCGCTCCGAAAGCAATGGTATTCTTCACAGCTCTCGCATAAGTTCCTCCGCCTATAACCAAGGGTTTTCTTCCATCACCCGTATATCTTCTGTAGATATCCACCAAAGTAATAACCAGCGGATCGTCATCCGGTACATATATAGGCTCCTGATGCTTTCCTTTTACTATTCCCAGATCATAACCATCAAGAACTGCCATGATGCCTTCATATATCTGCTTATCATTGAAAGTAACAGGATATCTCACATTTATAGTAAGCTGGGCAGTTTTCCTGTCAGCTTCTATCATACCCACATTAAAAATAAGTTTACCTGAAGGTTCGTCTTCAAAGCCACAGCCTATACGTTCCCCATGAAAATCATATCCAATACACTTATTATAAAAATTTATAAAATCATTAATGCTCTCATTGGCAAAATTAAGCTGACCAAGGAATTCCATCATTATAGAAATAGCATTTTTACCCTGCTGCGGTTTTGCACCGTGAGCAGATACCCCACGTGTTGTTATTTCAAAACTTTTCCCCGCTCCCTTACAATTTATCTTGCAATCTCTTTTATCACGAAACTCTGCAACCTTCTGTTTTATTTTATCATACCCTGCTCCCGAACTGTCATACAAGACCGCCCGCGCAAAATCTGCCACAGAGTTTGCTGCCGTCCCGCCTTTAACAGAACTAAGCTCAAGGCCCTTTTCTCCAAAACTGTCAAACTTTTTAACTATATCAAAAACGATAATACCCATCTCGCCATGAATAGCAGGAAAATCCCCGTCAGGAGTAAAACCCATATCAGGCACACTGTGCACATGACTAAGATAATACTCCATACCATCCCAGTTAGTCTCCTCATCAAGCCCAAGTATAAGCCGTATAGTCCTTTTCGGTTTATACCCACATTCTTTCAAAGCTTTCATAGCATAAAAAGAAGCTATTACCGGTCCTTTATCATCTGTAGCTCCCCTTCCGCAGATATAACCGTCTGTTATCTCTCCTCCATAAGGATCAAAATCCCATCCATCGCCTTCCGGCACAACATCAAGATGTCCTATTACTCCAACTATACCTTCATCTGTACCATCGAAATCTATATGCCCGCCGTAATTATCAGCATTATAGACCCCAAAACCTTCTTTTTCTGCCATATCAAGCATATACTTAAAAGCCTCATGAACTTTTTCCCCAAAAGGTTTATCTCCTGACGCATCTGATACCACACTTGGTATAGATATAAGATCAGACAGAGACATGAACATCTCTGTCTGATTTTTATTTATTTTTTCACCGACATTCTTTAACAGTGTCATATTTTACAGTACCGCCTCTACTCCTGCAATTTCAGGATAACTTTCTTTTAATATTTTTTCAACTACTCCCTTTATGGTCATCTGTGCGCCCGGGCATCCTGCACAATGTCCCTGCAGCCTTACCTTTACTACATTATCGTCAGTATACTCTACAAATTCGATATCTCCGCCGTCTCTCTGAAGAAAAGGTCTTATTTGATCTAAAGCATCTTTAATTTTCTGTTCCATTTTAACTCTCCTTTATTGTTCATAATAACGCCGGAAACCCGGCGAAGCTGACTTTTTTATTATTCACATATCTAAACAATATATGACACTCTCTTTCATTATTCCTTCTATAGCGGCTCCATCGTATATAAAGAAATAATCTCGTCATTCTTCCACGTACTTATATATGCAGTTTTTATCGGATCTCCGCTTGTATTAAAAGTTATCGTCCCCGATGCGCCCTGAAATTCATTTTGGCTTTTAAGAATTTCTTTTATCTCTTCACCCGTCGCATCGTCATCCGCTTTATCTATAGCATCAAGGGCTATGACATAAGCATCATATCCAAGGGCTACCGAATCTTCAGGAACACTGTCTTCACCATATTTCTCATGATAAGCTTTCAAAAACTTTTCCGCCTCTTTATTTACTGTTTCTTCTGCTGAATAAAAATTTACAAAAGCAGTATTTGTCTCTGTAGCGGCCCCCTTCGTAAGAGATTTAAATTTCTTGTCGCTCCATTCCTTATCGCCGAGAAACATAACCTCTATCCCCATCTTATCAGCCTGCTTTATTATATTAGCACAGTCCGTGACATCTCCCGGAAGCAGAACACTTTTTACGCCTGACTTTTCTACAGCTTCCAACTGTTTCTCAAAATTTTTAGCCCCGGGTTTATAGTCTTCATATACTGTTATAGCATCTTCATTATCCGTCTCGGCTTTTATTCTGTCAGTAAAGGCCGTTGCCATGGCCATAGCCGCATCATCACCCTCAGGCAACAACACACCGGCTGTAACTTCCTTTTTTTGCTCCAACACATATCTGGCAAGAATATCTCCCTGATTTGAATCCACATAACAAACTCTGAAATAATAATCGTTATTACTGGTAACCAGCGGGTTAGTATTTGTCACAGCAATAGCCGGTATCTTAGCATCTCTTATGTAATCGCCGGCCACCATAGAATACACGCTTCCATAACTGCCCAATATAACAGTAGGCTTTTTCAATATCAGTTCCTTAATGGCTGTCTCTGCCGCATTGATATCCGAAGCGTTATCCGCATATTCAAGCTCTACAAATTTTCCGTTTACAGTAGGATACATCTCGTGAGCCAGTTCTATACCCTTGACCTCAAGTTCTCCATGTTGACTGTCAACTCCAGTTATAGGTTCATATACTCCGATCTGAATCGTCGCCTTATTATCTTCAGGCTTATCTATAAAGGCCGCCTTAAAATTATCAAACGTCGTACATCCGGCAAAAACTGTTACAGATAAAATCATTAGTAAAATTATTGCTGTCACTTTATATATTTTCACGGTATTCACCTTTCCACACTATTACTGTCCATGATTATTAGTTATTATAACACGACGTCTCTATCTAGGTAAAGTGTAAAGCTGGTGTACTTTTTTTGCATTATTTTAGCAAAAAGTATTGCATTCTTTACCAAAATAGTATATTATACAAGAACAGCAAACGAAAATAATAATTAATTGAAAAATCAAAAGGAGGAGATCAATATGAAATGGGTATGTTCAGTATGCGGTTACACTCATGAAGGACCTGAACCACCGGAGAAATGTCCACAGTGCGGAGTTCCTGCGGATAAATTTAATGCAGTTGAAGACGGAGAAATTGAATTCGTCGATGATCACGTAGTAGGTGTAGCGCAGGGTGTTGATCCGGAGATCATCCAGGGATTAAGGGATAATTTTAACGGCGAATGTTCAGAAGTAGGTATGTATCTTGCCATGGCACGAGTAGCTCACAGAGAGGGTTATCCTGAGATCGGACTCTATTGGGAAAAAGCGGCATGGGAAGAAGCCGAACACGCTGCCAAGTTTGCAGAGCTCTTAGGAGAAGTGGTAACCGATTCCACTAAGAAAAACCTTGAAATGAGAGTTGATGCGGAAGCAGGCGCTTGTGCCGGAAAGAAAGAGCTTGCAACAAAAGCTAAACAGCAAAATCTGGATGCCATCCACGACACTGTTCATGAAATGGCCAAGGATGAGGCAAGACACGGCAGAGCATTTCAGGGACTACTTAAGAGATATTTCGGTTAGTATACAACATCTTCATAATTTACAACATAAAAAAGAAGCTGTCCCTTATTACAGGTCAGCTTCTTTTGCTTTACAGAACTTTACTTAAAAAGCTCTGAGTTCTCTCATTTTTAGGATTATTGAAAAGTTCCTCAGGAGTCCCTTGTTCCATTATAACTCCCTGGTCTATAAATAAAACTCTATCTGCAACCTCTCTGGCAAAACCCATCTCATGAGTAACAATAACCATTGTCATACCGTTTTCTGCCAGAGCTTTCATAACATTAAGTACTTCTCCCACCATTTCAGGATCTAGAGCTGAAGTAGGTTCATCGAACAGCATAACTTCCGGTTCCATAGCCAGAGCCCTTGCTATAGCTACTCTTTGCTTCTGTCCCCCCGAAAGAGATGCTGGATATGCATCAGCCTTATCCGACAGGCCAACCATTTCAAGAATTCTCCTGGCACTGTTCTCAGCTGCTGATCTACTGATACCTTTAACCTTAACAGGCGCAAGCGTTACATTATCAAGAACAGTCATATGAGGAAACAAATTAAAATTTTGAAATACCATTCCGAGTTTTTCTCTTATCTGATCAATATCTACTCCGGGGACATTTATCTTCTCACCATCAATAAAAACTTCACCGCCTGTAGGTTCTTCAAGAAGATTGAGACATCTGAGAAATGTACTTTTTCCGGAACCCGAAGGCCCTATCACACAAACAACTTCTTTTTCCTTTACAGTTTCACTTATTCCACGAAGAACACGCAATTTTCCAAAAGACTTTTCTAAATTTTTAACTTCTATCACTTTGCGCCAGCCTCCTCTCTATGTATGCCACCAACCTTGACAGCGTAAGCGTCATAACCAGATATACGATGGCAACACCTATATAAGCTTGAAATGACAAAAACGAAGATGAAGCCCACAAGGTGCCTCTTCTGGTTATCTCAACTATACCGGCCACAGACAAAATCGAAGTTTCCTTTATAAGTGTTACAAACTCGTTTCCCAGCGCCGGAACTATTATTTTGAATGCCTGAGGAACGATTATATATCTCATAGTTTGTCCGCTGCTCAGCCCTAAAGACCTCGCAGCTTCCGTCTGGCCTATATCCACAGCCTGAAGACCGCTTCGTATAATCTCTGCCATGTAAGCCGAGCTGTTTACTCCGCACGCTATGAATCCCACTATTATCATATGCTCCCAGTTAAACTGTATCCCCATAGTGGATTTTATAAGTTGTGGAACGCCATAAGCTAATATCAGAACCTGAACGAGCAAAGGTGTCCCTCTCAAAATATCTACATATATTGTCGCCAATCCTCTGAGTACTTTAAATTTCGACCGTTTTGCTATAGCAACAAAGAGCCCTATTATCAAACCTCCGATTATGGCTACAAACGATATGGTGATGGTGACCGGGATACCTCTCGCTGCTACAACTATACCCTGCAAATACTCCGCCAAGCTAACGCCTCCTTTAAAAGTTAAAAAGCCGGTTCTGCCATCTGATTCGGCAGCAGACTTTTTGAAGCTTTGAAAATATCAAAAATGATATCTCCTGTATGATAAAAAAAACGACCTTTGGCTGAACCGACAGCCAAAGGTCGACTGAAAATCCTTTTTATAATTTCCGTTTTACAGCCTTGCTATTTATTGAACCATTCATCTACAAGTTCATCAAATGTTCCGTCTTCTTTGATATTTTTAAGACCTGCATTAATCTTTTCCAAAAGCTCATCATTACCTTTTTGTACCGCAAATCCATAATTTTCAGCATTAAGAGCATCTCCGACCATTTTAATCTTGTCAGTCTGTTTCTTCATATAAGCCTCTGTTACAGGTTTATCATTAATAACAGCGGCAACATCTCCATTGATAAGCTGCATCATAACTGTGTCAAGACCATCTAATATTACAGCTTCCTTTATCTTGCCTTCTTCTTTAAGTTCCTTTACCTTCTCAGCTCCTGTAGTTCCTGTCTGAGCCGCAACCTTCATGTCAGAAGTAAGATCATCTATACTTTTTATAGTATCATTGTCCACTGTTACAGCAACATATAGCTGAGATTCATAGTATGCATCACTGAAATCCACTTCTTTCTGCCTTTCAGGATCATCTTTGTTCATACCTGCTGCGACGATATCGATATTCCCGGCTTTCAAAGCAGGCACAAGCCCGTCAAATGACAGATTTTCAAACTCAACGTCAAAGCCCTGATCTTCTCCGATAGCTTTTATAAGATCCATATCAAGTCCTACGATATTCTGCTCGTCATCAGTAGTATCAAACGGTGGGAATGTAGGTTCAGTTCCAACTTTGTATACTACTGTATCTCCGCTCTCCTTATCACTGCCGCCGCATGCTGACAGAGAAAAAGCGAGAACCATAACAAGCAAAACCGCCATTATACTTTTTTTCATCTTTAGTTCTCCTTCTACATATTTTTCGTATTATTTACACTACCTTATAATTATACACATATTAAGAATAATATTCAAGAATTAATTATATCCGTTTCCCCCGCCTTGATATCACATTGTTTTAAACATATCCCTCATAAATTTCAAAGCATCGGAAAACCCCCTGTGATACGCAGCTTTGCCGTATTCCGCTCCTTTTTCCGTTTTCATAAACAACACGTCTTCTATCATCTCCCACTGTTCTGAGGTGAAATTTTCCTTATCTAAACCGCTTACCTTTTCATCTGTCTTATCACGATACGTTTTCTCTATATCCGGTTTCTTTTTTCTCTCAGAAATATTTAAAATACTCTCCATATCTCCATCAGAGTGCTTCTTATATCCCTGATCCATATTCTTATACAGCTGGAATCCAGCCATCACCCCCGACTCAAAATACACATAGTCATGTATCGCCGCAAAATCCGTTATTATGTTGAGAAGCTCATCATCATTCCTGTCAAGCTCCGGGTACTTACGTTCCAGCTCCAGCAATATATCGTCGTAGGACTCTT
>JABLTT010093798.1_pt1 | contig 10374 bp, 9 predicted proteins | sample 7160061 | NCBI WGS metagenome assembly JABLTT01 (sample SAMN14651232, study PRJNA627086) | human gut metagenome | isolation source: feces | host: Homo sapiens | reverse complement strand
CTCGGTCGGCGAGGAGACGCTGGGACGCATGTTCAACCTGCTCGGTCAGCCGATTGACAACGGCGAACCGGTAAAGACCGAAGAAAAATGGGAAATCCATCGTCCGGCTCCGGCCTTTGAGGAGCAGGAGGGTGCAGTAAATATTCTGGAAACCGGCATCAAGGTCGTTGACCTCATCTGCCCGTATGCAAAGGGCGGTAAAATCGGTCTGTTCGGCGGCGCCGGTGTAGGCAAAACCGTCCTGATTCAGGAGCTGATTAACAACGTCGCAAAGGAGCACGGCGGCATCTCGGTATTCTCCGGTGTCGGCGAGCGTACCCGTGAGGGCAATGACCTGTACGGCGAAATGGCGGAGTCCGGCGTTCTGAATAAGACCGCACTGGTGTACGGTCAGATGAACGAGCCGCCAGGAGCACGTATGCGTGTTGCGCTGTCGGGTCTGACGATGGCGGAGTATTTCCGTGACCGCGAGAATCAGGATGTGCTGCTGTTTATCGACAACATCTTCCGTTTCACGCAGGCAGGCTCGGAGGTATCCGCGCTGCTCGGCCGTATGCCGTCCGCAGTAGGCTACCAGCCGACACTGGCAACCGAAATGGGTGCTTTGCAGGAGCGTATTACATCGACCAAGCGCGGTTCCATCACCTCCGTACAGGCAGTTTATGTGCCGGCGGATGACTTGACGGACCCGGCTCCGGCGACGACATTTACGCATCTGGACGCAACGACGGTACTCGACCGCGGTATCGCATCACAGGGCATTTATCCGGCAGTAGACCCGCTGGAGTCTACCAGCCGGATTCTGACGCCGGAAATTCTGGGTCAGGAGCACTACGATGTAGCGCGTCAGGTACAGCGCGTGCTGCAGCGCTATAAGGAGCTGCAGGACATCATTGCAATCATGGGTATGGACGAGCTGTCCGAGGACGATAAGCTCACCGTAGCCCGTGCGCGTAAGATTCAGCGCTTCCTGTCGCAGCCGTTTACTGTCGGCGAGCAGTTTACCGGCATCAAGGGCAAGTATGTTCCGCTCAAGGAGACCATCCGCGGCTTCCGTGAAATTCTGGAAGGCAAGCACGATGATCTGCCGGAGTCTGCATTCCTGTTTGTCGGAACCATCGAGGAGGCCGTAGAAAAAGCCAAGAAGGGGGAATAACGCATGAGTGTATTCCATCTTCGCATTGTGACGGCGGACGGTGAGTTCTTCAATGGAGAGGCGCAGCGCGTGCTTGTCCGAACGATTGACGGTGACGTCAGCATTCTGGCGAATCACATTCCGTATCTGACGGCGTTGGGTATGGGCGAATGCCGCGTGACGGGCGCAGACGGTGAGACGCGCCGTGCGGCGTGTATCGGCGGCATGCTGTCCGTGCGGGACAACCAAGTGAATTTGGCTGCTACGACGTTCGAATGGGCGGAAGACATTGATGTCGACCGCGCCGAGCGCGCACGGCAGCGCGCAGAGCAGCTGCTGCAGCAGCGCGCAGATGCCCGCGATCAGGAATTGGCGCAGGCAAGACTCAAACGTGCGCTGACACGTATCAGTGTAGGAAAATAATTGCAGGGAAAAACCGGCTGATACCGTTTTTGGTGCGGAATCAGCCGGTTTTTTGCGCTGGAATAGGAAATACGTGACAGGACAGGTGTGACATGATATAATAAATGTAATTATCGAATGAAATAATAGGAGGAAGCAGATATGTATTGCAACCAGTGCGGTGCACATATCCCTGAAGATGCGGATTTCTGTCCACAGTGCGGATGCCGCGTCTCTGGAAAGGCAGCACAAGCGCAGATGCAGGAAGGCATTCCGATTCGTCGGGCACACCGCAGCAATTCCGTCATCATTGGCGCGATTCTTGCGGTGGCGATCGTCTTGATTGTCTGCATCATCTGTTTGACCGTTGTGACCAGAGGCAATCAACAGGCGCAGATGGAGGCGTCCAAGCAGAGCCAGTCCGAGCAGGTACAGCAGCCGACACAAAAAACAGCTTCGGCGGACAGCGGGGAAGCAAAGAAAAGCGAACAAACAGAAAAGACGAAAGCATCGTCTGATTCTCAAGTGACAAACAATTACTATTATTATGGTGCCGATGCGGCGCATGCCAATGATTATTACGATGAGGTAGGAAACAACGGCTATCTCTGGCCGTCAGATACGGAATATATTGTCACCAGTGATTTGAGCGGTTTGAATCAGGACACCGTGGCGGCCATTCGCAATGAAATTTATGCGCGGCATGGCTATGCCTTCAACAGTACGCGCTGGCAGAATTATTTTTCCGGCAAGACATGGTATCACAGAGACAGCTCCTGTACATCGAGCAATATTGATTCTCGGCTCTCGGATGTGGAACGCACGAACATTGCCACATTGGTTTCGTATGAGGAGAGCAAGGGATGGCGATAAGACATCTGATAACAGGCAGCTTCATCACGCTGCTGCTGCTCGGCGGGTGCGGCAGTGTGCCGGATACAGACGCCGGTTCGGCGGATGCGGGCAGCGCACCGCAGCAAGCGGTGATTGTTGACCCGCCGCTGGACGATGCGGCAGTCCAAGACGAGCAGGCGCAGCCGCTCGCCGGTGTCGTTCTGTGCTTGGACCCCGGTCACGGCGTGACGGATGCCAGCGCATCCGAGCGCGTGTCACCGCTGTCGCAGGAGATCAAGCCTGCCTATGTCAGCGGTGCGGAAGGCGATGGCCAGACGGAGGAAGAACTCAATCTTGCGGTGGCAGAACTGGCTCGCGCAGAGCTGGAGGCGCGCGGCGCGCAGGTTGTGATGACGCGCCAAGACCATGCAGCAACCGTGAGCAATCAGCAGCGCGCCAGCATAGCGAATGAAGCGCATGTAGATTTGTGTATTCGCATTCATGCGGACGGTTCGGAAAGCGGTCAGCCGTCCGGCATGTCTATGCAGGTGCCGGCGGGAGATTTGCTGGGCACACCCTCGATTGAACAGCCGAGTGCACAGGCTGCGCAGATTATTTTGCAGGCTGTGACGCAGCAGACCGGTGCGGACAGCCGCGGATTGACGCCGCGCAGCGATTTGACCGGATTTAACTGGTCTGAAGTACCGTGTATTTTGCTGGAGATGGGCTTTTTGAGCAATGCGCAAGAAAATGAGCAGCTCAAACAGCAGGAATATCGACAGAATATTGCGGTTGGCATTGCAAATGGTGTGTGCCAGTGGCAACAGAGCATGGAATCAGAATAAAAATAAAGAGGTTTGATGAACTATGAATGTTAGCATAAACAGTGCATTTGAAATCGCACTGCAAACAGCTGCCTCGCTGTACGAAGGCACGCTGGCAAAGCTGCTGTTGCTGCTTGTGCTGGGAGTCTTGTGCTTCGCGGGGTGCTGGATTGTGCGCTGGGTCAGTGCACTGTATGGCGCGGTAACCGGCGTGTGTCTGGGCATTTGCCTGACCGGCGTGCTCGGTTCGCTGGGCGTTGCCAATGGCGGATTGGCGTGGTCCTCTGCGGCGATGCTGGTGCTGGGCATTGTGCTCGGCATAATCGCGTACCGTGTGACACACCTTGGCGTATTCTTGGCGTGCGGCATGCTCGGCGCGCTGATTGGATATGTGCCGGGCGCGTTTGTGGAACAGGTCGTTGACGGCGGACTGATGCTCGTTTTGCTGACATGCTTTGTGCTGTTCGGTGTGACCGGTGTGCTGTTCCGCGTGCCGGCGTATCTGATTGCAACCAGCTTGCTGGGTATTCCGGCGGGCATTGTACTGGCGCAGCTGCTGTCGATTGCTTCTGTGCCGGTGCAGATTGGTTTGGGCGTTGTGCTGACCATTGCAGGTTTCGCGGCACAGACGTTGATACCGCACTGCATGCAGGAGCGATTGAGACGGGCGGAAGAAGCGATGCAGGACACCGACCCGCATATGCAGATTGCAGAGGAACCGGAACAGCCGGATACCATTGATACTATTTCGGATACGGTTGCACAGCACATCGGATTTTCCGATTCGATTCGTCCGCCGTTTCTTTTTGCGGAGAAACAGGAGCAAGAGGTGCAGGAACCGGAACAGGCCGAGGACTGCACCATGGCAATTCCGAAGCCGGAGCTGTCGGAGAAACCGGATGAGCCGGAAGAGGTGGATACGTCCACGATGTTTCTGCCGAAAGCTGACATCATACAACAGGAACAACCGGAACAGATGCAACAGCCAGACGAACAACCGGAACCGGACGAACAGCCGGACCAAAAGAAGTCGCTGTTTGCCGATATGTTTGATATGTTTCAGGAAGAAGCGGACGAGCCGGAGGAGTACGAACCGGAACCGGTTTTGGCAGAACAACGGCCGGCGCAGCCTGCGGAAAAATTTTCGCTGGAGCAGCTGCTGATGGACGATGAGGGCGCGGTTAATCCTGTCAAGCGGTCAGAGCCGCAGGAACGGCCGGACGAACAACCGGAGCTGACGCCGGAACAGGCGGAACAACGCAAACAGCGTGTGCTGACCGCGGTTTTTGCCGTTGTTATCGTGGCGGCGTCCCTTGTGTTCGCTGCGTTTGGCGTGCAGCATGTAGAGGTGCTGCTGGCGCTGTGCTTCTGTATGTATCTGGGTATGCGGTATCGCTTGGCGGCGTTTGGATTTGCTGTGCTCGCTGTGCGTCGGCTGTATGATGCAATTGTTTTGCTGATGCAGGGCGGACATCTGCTGGAAGCACTGACGGATGGCTGTATCTGCGTCATCTTTATCACGTTGACGCTGCATATGCTGCGAACCTATGCGAACAGCAAGAATCAAGCGGATGCAGACGAGACAGAATAAGCATGAGAAAAGAGGTTCCGTCAATTGACGGAACCTCTTTTGATATGCCAGATAAAAACGAAACGAGACGGTTCACCCAACCGTCTCGTTTCTCTCTCTTCTCTGTATGGCATTTCACTCCCGCCTTCTGTATAAGGCGGGTCATGCAGTACTCCTGCTAAAAAGTACAATTGTAAATATATCACAACTGCCCTGTAATTTATAGTGGTAAAACCGCCAAAATAACGAGGACTTTTTTGTGCAAATAGCTTGGTACGGGCTTTTTTGGTCAAATTTTTGTGCAATTCGCAGATTTTTGGGCTAAAAATGGTGTGTTTGTGATAAAAAGCTGTGTGACTTGAAAAAATATGCTATACTGAACAAGAAAAAATAACGTTTTCAGAGGTGGACATGGATAGTTTTATTTTTAGCTTGAATGCCACGATGCCGGTGTTTCTGGTCATCGTGCTCGGTTATATACTCAAGCAGATCGGATTATTTACAGATGAATTTTGCCGAGTCGGCAATAAGTACGTGTTTTTGGTTGCCCTGCCGGTTTTGCTGTTCCGCGATATCGCGCAAACCAATTTATATGAAGATTTCAAGCTGTCGTTTGTGCTGTACTGTGCGGGCGTCACGACGCTGGTGTTTTTGGGCGTCTGGTTTTTGGCGGCGCATATTCTCAAGGACAAAAGCCTGGTCGGTGCCTTTGCGCAGGCGTCTGTGCGAAGCAGTGCGGCGATTTTGGGCATTGCATTTGTGGAGAATATGTACGGCAATGCCGGCTTGGCGCCCCTGATGATTGTGTCCGCCGTGCCGCTGTTTAATATTTACTCGGTCATTATTTTGACATTTTCCGCCAACGGCGGACAGCATGGCACAGGGGCGATTCGCAAAGCGTGCATCAATGTGCTCAAAAATCCGATTATTATCGGCATTGTGCTCGGACTGCCGTTTTCCCTGCTGCGCATAGAGATTCCAACCATTCCGCTCAAGATGATTGAGAGTGTCGGCGCAACGGCGACGCCGCTCGCGCTGCTCGTTGTCGGCGCCGGATTTGAGGGAACCAAGGCACTGGCGAAAATCAAACCGACGCTCTGGGCAACCGCAATCAAACTGGTCTTTTTGCCGGCAGTCTTTCTGCCGCTTGCCATTGCGCTCGGCTTGCAGGATGCGGAGCTGGTTGCCGCCTTGATTATGCTGGGCTCTCCGACGACGGTTTCCTGCTATGTCATGGCGACCAATATGGGAAATGACGGAGAACTTTCCACAAGTATCATTGTGCTGACAACGCTGCTTTCCTCCGTCACACTGACGGGCTGGATTTTCCTGCTGCGCAGTATGGGATTGATGTAATATATATTGCGCAAAAAGCGCTGTGTTTCCTTGACAAGTGGTAAGACGAGTGCCATAATAAAAATGGAACTGTTTGCGCATATACATAGAAAAATGCGCATCATAGGGAAGTAGTTTGAAAAATAGGATTGTAGAAGGAGTTATTACATGAAAGGATTGATTCTGGCAGCTGGCAAGGGTACACGACTGTATCCGATGACCCGTATGATTTGCAAGCCGCTGCTGCCGGTATATGACAAGCCGCTGATCTATTACCCGCTCAGCATTCTGCTTCAGGCTGGTATCACGGATATTATGGTCATTATTCCGGAGGGAGAAGAAGAAACCTTTAGCAAGCTGCTCGGTGACGGCAGCGCATGGGGCGCGCATATTTCGTATGCGGTGCAGAAGGTGCCGCGCGGCATCGCGGACGCATTCCTCGTTGCAGAGGACTTTATCAAGGGCGATTCGGTTTGTCTGGTGCTGGGCGACAACATCTTTTATGATGAGAGCCGCGATTATCTGTTCCTCAAGAAGGGCAGAGAGCTGACGGAAGGCGCGCTGGTATTTGGCTATTATGTAGAAGATCCGCGCCCGTTTGGCGTTGTAGAATTTGACGCAGACGGCAATGCGCTGAGCATTGAGGAAAAGCCGCGCTTTCCAAAATCCAACTATATCATTCCGGGCTTGTATTTTTATGACAGCGATGTACTGGACATTGCGCGCAATCTCAAGCCGTCGGCGCGCGGCGAGCTGGAAATCACCGATGTCAATCTGGAATATCTGCGCCGCGGCAGCCTAAAGGTTGCGCCGCTGGACAACGATTTTGTTTGGCTGGATGCGGGAACCGCAGAGAGCCTGCTGGAGGCCGGCAATCGGATTCGAGAGGTACAGACGCGCACCGGACGGTATGTTGCTTGTCCGGAGGAAATTGCCTGTGAGCAGGGACTGATTACGGTGGAGCAGGTGCACAGCTTGGGCGATGAGCTGAGCAAGACGCTGTACGGACAATACCTGCAGTGCATGCCGGTGAAAAAAGATCAACAATAACTGGAAAAAGGCGGCCGAGAGGTCGCCTTTTGTGCAAACAAGGAGGAATTGTGATATGACGACCGTGTATTTTATCCGGCACGGCACGACAGAGAACAACATTGCCGGACGGTTTCAGGGACGGTCAGACATCCCGCTGGGAGAGAAGGGACGAAAGCAGGCGGCATGCTTGGGCGAACGATTTGCTCATATTCCGCTGGATGCCGTGTACACCAGTCCGCTTCGGCGCGCGTATCAGACTGCGGAGGGCGTGTGCGCGCATCTGCCTGTGCAGCCGATTTGCTGCGACGGTCTGCGGGAGATAGACGGCGGCGCACTGGAAGGCAGAACAAATGATGAAAATATACGGGATTATCCCGATGTCATGCGCAATTTCCGTGAGCATCCGGCAAAATTTAACCCGCCGGACGGCGAGAGCGCGGAGCAGGTGCATGCGCGTGTGCTGGGTGCGATTGAAAAAATTGTCAGCAAAGAACGAGACAAAACCATTGCGATTGTGTCGCATGGCTTCGCGCTGCTGTGCAGCATTGGCAGCTTGGGCATTCCGTTCGATGCGCTTCCGCCACAGATTTTGGCAAATGCTTCCGTGAGCTGCATTCAATTTGACCAAGACGGCAGCTATCGCGTGGTGCTCTGGAATGACCAGAGCCATTTGCCGGAACAGCTGCAATTTCATTCTCCGTTCTGGAAGGAAGCAGAGACGAAAAAAATCAGCACAAACGTCTGACGACTGCAATCTGTTGCTTTTTGGATATAAAAATTGCACATCTGACAAGACAGACAACAATGCCCCGCTCACTGCGCACAGCAAAAGCGGGGCAAAATTTTTTTCCGGATTTGAGACACATCCGACAATGTGGATAAAAGAAAACGCCGCATTTCGCCGAAAACTGGCGGAAGCGACGGGACAGCGCACCCATCCGATTCTTGACAAAATGGGTGTTTTGTGGTATTATAAATTAGTTTCCACATAGGACGGTGGAAACGTTTACTAAAGACATTCTAGCATTTTTTCACCGAAGATGCAAGAAACGAAGAAGCAATAATCACTACGCAGCCGGGCGTATCGAATACTTGAGAAACGGAGTGATGGGTACAATATGGCAAATGAAGCAACGATCAATGGCGTACACGTTCATGATGTGCAATATGGACGCACCACCAGAAAGAGCTTTGCCAGAATTCCGGAAGTTCTGGAAATGCCGAACCTGATCGAGGTTCAGAAAAAATCCTACGAATGGTTCCTGACCGATGGTCTGCGCGAGGTCTTTGAGGACGTCGCTTGCATCACCGACTATACAGGCAATCTGGAACTGTCGTTCATCGACTATAAGCTCGATGACGAGCCGAAATACAGCGTAGAGGAGTGCAAGGCGCGCGATGCAACGTACGCTTGCCCGCTGCGCGTCCGCATGCGTCTGCGTTACCGCGAGACAGGCGAAATCAAGGAGCAGGAGCTGTTCATGGGTGACTTCCCGAAGATGACAGATTCCGGCACCTTCATTATCAACGGCGCAGAGCGTGTTATCGTATCCCAGATCGTCCGTTCCCCGGGCGTATACTACGGCATGACGCTGGACAAGACCGACAAGCCGCTGCTGTCCGCAACGGTTATCCCGTACCGCGGCGCTTGGCTCGAGTACGAGACCGACAGCAACGATGTATTCTATGTCCGCATTGATAAGAATAGAAAAATTCCGATCACCTCTTTCATCCGCGCAATCGGCGTAGAGACCGATGCAGAGATTATTGAGATGTTCGGTGAGGACGAGCGCATTCTCGCAACGCTGGACAAGGATCCGTCCAAGACCGTTGAGGAAGCACTGATTGAGATTTATAAGAAGCTGCGTCCGGGCGAGCCGCCAACGGTGGATTCTTCCCGCAGCCTGCTCAATGCGCTGTTCTTTGACACCCGCCGCTATGACATTTCTGCGGTAGGTCGTTACAAGTATAACAAGAAGCTGAACATTGCACGCCGTCTGGCAGGCCACACGCTGTGCGAGACCGTCACCGATCCGATGACCGGCGAAATCATTGCAGAGGAAGGCACGCTGTGTTCCCGCGAGCTGGCAAATGAAATTGCACGCCGCGGCGTACACGGCACCATCATCGAAGCAAATGACGGCACCAAGGTCAAGGTATTCGGCAACGGCATGGTTGACATGAAGGACTTCGTTTCCTTTAACCCGCAGGAGAAGTGCGGCATTAAGGAAAAGGTTCGCTTTGAAGTGCTCAAGGAGCTGCTGGAAAATGCACAGACCGAGGGCAAGAGCGAGGACGAGCTGATTGACGACATCAAGGCTGCCAAGGATGATTTGATTCCGAAGCACATCATCGTTGATGATATGCTGGCATCCATCTGCTATCTGCTGGGTCTTGGCCATGACATCGGCAACACCGACGACATCGACCATCTGGGCAACCGTCGTCTGCGCTGCGTTGGTGAGCTGTTGCAGAACCAGTTCCGCATCGGCTTCTCCCGTATGGAGCGTGTCATTCGTGAGCGCATGACCATTCAGGATCTGGACATCGTTACCCCGCAGTCCCTGATTAACATTCGTCCGGTCACTGCGGCAATCAAGGAGTTCTTTGGTTCTTCTCCGCTGTCCCAGTTCATGGATCAGAACAACCCGCTGTCCGAGCTGACCCATAAGCGCCGTATGTCCGCATTGGGCCCTGGCGGTCTGTCCCGTGACCGTGCATCCTTCGAAGTTCGAGACGTACATTACAGCCATTACGGCCGTATGTGCCCGATTGAGACCCCAGAAGGTCCGAACATCGGTCTGATCTCTTACCTTGCAACCTACGCACGCATCAACGATTTCGGCTTTGTAGAAGCACCGTATCGTTTCATTGATAAGGAAACCGGCCGTGTCACCGATGAAATTCAGTACATGACCGCTGATGTCGAGGATGAATACACCGTATGCCAGGCATACGAGCCGCTGGATGAAAACGGCTGCCTCGCAAACCCGCGTATCACCTGCCGCTGCCGCGAAGAAATCGTCGAAGTAGACCGTCAGGATGTCGATCTGATGGACGTATCTCCGCGCATGATGGTATCGGTTGCAACTGCCATGATTCCGTTCCTGGATCACGATGACGCAAACCGTGCACTGATGGGCGCGAACATGCAGCGTCAGGCTGTGCCGCTGCTCAAGACCGAGGCTCCGGCGCACTGGGCGATCTGACTGCACATATTGTCAGCCTGTCGGATATGATCG
>JABLTT010081362.1_pt1 | contig 10380 bp, 11 predicted proteins | sample 7160061 | NCBI WGS metagenome assembly JABLTT01 (sample SAMN14651232, study PRJNA627086) | human gut metagenome | isolation source: feces | host: Homo sapiens | reverse complement strand
TACTGTAGTTGAGTTGATTCCTTGCATTTGACATTTTTATGTCCTCCATTCTGTAAGGGCTCCTTACCCCCTTCTATACGTATGGAATCTGTCAAATTCCTAAAAAATCCGCAAATCTTTGATAACTTTTTCTATTTTTCACGTTAAAAGGGATTTTATCATATTCGCATTGTCTTTAAAGCATTCCCCTGTCGATCTGCTATACGGTTTTCCCCTTCACAGGTATCCATAGTCGGTGAATAGCTACAACCCTTCACAAAGCGCACGCAAAAGCAACATATCGTAGAAACTATCATCAGCTACGGGATTGTATTTGAAGCATTTGATACCGATGTTTATCAGGCTATATTCGCTATAAGTGCGATTTTGATTATCGTGGCACTCATCACAAAACACAATTTTACAAATGAAGCGGATATGATCAAACAGCCTCCTTTGTGATATATTAGATATGAACTGGCAGATTATTAGCCCGGTATTTTTCATTGAAAGCTATATGCTTTCAACGCCTTACCGGCAGATATAAATGCAGGGATGCGGCAATTGTGTACAGTCTTCCTCATCTCTCTGCAATGCCGTTTTTGTAAGTCCTTCTAAAGTCTGGTTTAAACCGCCGTATACTTCCTGTCACCGATTAACATACCTTAAGAAACCGATGGTATTTTTTACTTCATTTTTATTGTCTATTGCGCTAAACTGTAGATAACTGCGTTCAGAGGTATGCTGCTGGATATATCTGTTTATCCTGCACATACTTGCATACGGAAGCATTACGAAAGCGAGGCTTATAATATGGAATTATTTGACATCCTGCAAACTGCGGAAGAGGTAAGCGGCATTGATATGAAAGCTGTTTTGCAGGCAATGGGAATCAGTGTAAACGTAAAGGAGCATACGGAGCAGGAACAGGCACTGATCTGTTCGTTTGTATCCAATTTCATCACCCTTCCTGCATGGAGGGTGGATAATGACGATATTGTGAAGGCACTGCTGAATGTTCTGGTAGAAAAATATAAGCTGCCGCTATCCTTTGTAGCTGCGGCGGCAGGAGTGCAAAAGGAGCAGCTTGCATCATTTCAAAAGGGCGGGGAGATTCCCCTTTCCACAAAATACACACTGGCCGCGCAAATCAGCAGACTGAGTAATATGATCTGTCCCTTTGATGAAACCATGCAAGCATTGAAGCAGACAGGCAGGAAATAGCTGTTTTCCCTACTGCAAAGAATGAACTAAAAAAATCAACCGAGAAATATACACCGGTTGATTTTTTTGTGCTGTCCTAAGTGTGAGAAAGTATCCATCCGTCGGTATGCTTTTCTTTATGATACCGCGCTGCGGACAGGGCAAACATGGCACAGCTGTAGACTTTCCGCATACGACAAGAATTTTTCAATCAGACAAGCCGAAACAACCCCATTGGAAGCAGCTGAGACAGGTATATGGATATCATAGGAGGTCTACACCACCTCACAGCGTTTCCATTACTGCGTATGTATCCCTCTATAGTCTGTGACAGGCTGTACAACAGCTGCATGTTATCTTACGTGCTTTTTCGCTTCCTCAACATCCTCAAACACCGTGCGGTTGATCTGTGCAGAATCAATACGGCAGAAACCACCGCATTCTCCATAGCTGTCAATGCTGAACACGAAACCGTTTTGTTTGGTTTCCACATCAATAACATGTCCATCATGAATCTGCCCCTCATCCAGGTAATATACCAGAGTTCCTTCCTTCATAAGCATCATCTCCTATATTCAGGATATGCGCAATATTAAAAAAAGGCAAGGAAAATGCAAACAGCTTCTCCTTCATCCGATTCCAGTTCAAAGGAAGAGGACTGCATACTTAGAAACAGTAAAAGATCAAGCACATTGATCAGCCGATGCGCCTGATTCTTTTGATTAAGCGGATTTTATGAGGATACCTTAAAGCGGAAAAGACACCTTACTATCCCTGTATGCCTTTTCTTTCCTCATCCCATTCCCGGATGACCTCCTCCAGAATGGCTGCGGCAGTTTCCACCGTATGCTCACATTTCTTTTCCTTGCTGTGATACACCGGTTTAATCTTCGCACAAAGACGAGAACCCATTTTATTTTGAAATGCTATGACCAGCTTCTGCGTCAGTGTTCGAAGAAAAGAACAGTCGTGTGCCTTTGTTTCCACATAGCGTGCGGAAACTACACAGGCTGCACCGCACAGGGCACCGCATACATCTCCAATCTGAAAGCCGCCGCCAAAGGCTGCTGTCATCTTCATATCCCTGTCATGCAGGTCAAGACCATATACCTCATTGCCTGCGCGAATGATGCTTTCCGCACAGTTGTATCCCATATGATAATATTTCACTGCTGTTTCTGCTAACATATCGAACCCTCTTTCTCTTTCAAGTATTCAGTATACCAAAAGTTTCTTTTGAAGAAAACCATGAATTTATCTTCTGTCACATTCTTGAATTTATCTTCTATCACATTCTTGAATTTATCTTCTGTCACATTCTTCTGTGAAAAACTGCCGGATTGCTCCGGCAGTATTCGCGTTGCATCATGATGTGCCGTGTGCTTTTGCAGAACTGCACCCCTATCCGCCGATATTCGCCTGCATACCGAGCTGTCGGGCATATTCCAGATAACACATCAGATCCTCTTTCTGCAGCATTTCATTCGATAAGGTATACGGTTTTCCCATCTTTTCGTATTTCACCTTTCCCAGTGTATGGTACGGGAGAAGATTCACCTCGCAGACACCAATGGATTTCAGATATCGCAATGCGGATTCCAGTGTGTCCTTTTCATAATTGAACCCCGGTATGACGGGAATGCGTACAATTACCTTCTGTGGATCCACCTTGAGAAGATAACGCAGATTTTCCTTAATCAAAGCTCCATCCGCACCGGTAACCGTATGCAGAATGGCATCATCCGGATGCTTGAAGTCAAATAGAAAAAGATCAATCAGCGGCATCATGCGTATCAGCAAATCGCTGGAGTAGTTACCGGTCGTTTCCACGGCGGTATGAAAGCCCTCCTGCTTGCAGGCACGAAGCAGCTCCCATAATGCTTCCTGCTGAACAAACGGTTCACCACCGCTGAAGGTGATACCGCCGCCGGAGTTTTCATAGTAGTCCCGATCCCTGCACAGCTCCGCCATAATCACTTCCAGCGTCATTTCCTTTCCCTGAAATGCTATGGCATCCTGCAGACACACCCGTTCACAGGCACCGCAGCGCTGACAGCGGTCATCCCTGTACGTGAAGTTTCCCTGCGCAAACGTGATGGCCTGATGCGGACATGCCCGCTCACACAACCGGCAGCCAACACAGCGCACGGCATTGTGAAACATTGTGCTTTTCACACTCTGTGTCTCCGGATTGGCGCACCATGGACAAAACAGTGGACATCCCTTCAGAAAGAGTGTTGTGCGAATACCCGGACCGTCATGAGTCGCAAAGCGCTCAATATTCGTGACGTTAATCATACAGCATCCTGCTCAGCAGCTCATCCTGAATATCTCTGGTAAGATTCACGAAGACAGCACTGTAGCCGGCTACACGCACAATCAGATCCGGATACTTTTCCGGATGCTTCTGCGCATCCTCCAGTACGCCGTGATCCACAACGGTCACCATCAGCTGGCAGCCGCCCTTCTTAAAATACGTATCAAACAGGATTCGGATTTTATCCCGATCCTCATTGAACATGCGCGGTGTGAATTTGATATTCTGCACACTGCCGCCATGATATTTTGCCTGAAATCTGCTTAGGGAATTCAAACAGGCTGTCGGTCCGCTCTTTGCGGCACCGCCCTGCGGATTATTCGCAGGATTCATAAAGACACCCGTTTTCCGTCCATCCAGACTGGCGAAGGTCTGATGACCCCAGTCTGTATTCGTTTGATTATTGGAAATAACGATCAGATAATAGCCAAGACCCGCGTCAATGCCCCGCTGCCGTATTCCCTTAGCGACAAACTCATATAAATCATTGGCAAGTGCATCGCATTCCGGCTTGTCATTTCCATATTTGTCTGCATGCAGCAGGTCTCTTCGCAGCTGCTCATAGCCTTCAAAATCTGCGAGCTGTGCCTCATGCAGCTGTTGTAGTGTGTATACCTTATCCTCATATACCAGCTTACGGATCGCATACAGAGCATCACTGGCATTGATGTTTCCATAGGTTTCATTGGTACCGCCCAGAATCTGTACACCACCGTCAAGCAATGCCCTTCCACGGGTGATACAGTCATCCATCAGGATTGAGGTAAACAGAAAGCTTGCCTCCTGATTCATCACCTCATAGGAATGCTTCTGTGCCTCCACACTGAGGTCAAAATAATAATCCAGCAGTTCCTTATAGGTATCATACAGTTCATCAAAGGTGGTAAACGCACTGCACTCCGGTATGGAAACCGGACCGTTTTTCGCCTTGCCATCCATTGGATCAATCCCTGCATTTAAGGTGATATTGAGAAGCTTCAACAGGTTTAAAAGGGTATTCGGTGTACCGACGCTTTTTCCCTGAATCACGAATTCTCCACAGCCGAAGGGAACATACTGCTCCGCTATCTCACGGGATACACGCATGCCGTACATGACTGCCTCAATATTGACATCATCATTGTACAGCGTCGGATAGGTTGCACCGGATCCGATGCAGTCATATGCCATATCCATGATATCCGCCGGGGTATTTTTACTGAAGCGCAGGGTAAACTGCGGCTCCACGTAGCGGGTATCCCGACAGACACGCAGGCAGATACGCGCAAAGGTATCGCCTTCCTCTGGATGCTCTCTTCCTTCTCCGCCGACGATGATACGTCCATTTACCGTTGTACGGCGGTTCTCAATCATTTTCCACAGAGACTTCAGATACCGGTACGCTTCCTCCTCCGTAATCAGACCGTCCTCCAGATCACGCTGCAGATACGGCCCCAGCACATCATCCATGCGACCGTAATTGATAACCCCTGCCACTAAGGCATAGATCCAGAACAGCTGCAGAGCCTGATGAAAGGTCGCAGGCTTCTGTGTGCGGATAACCGCAAGATCGCGTTCCATCAGCTCCAGATCCTGCAATCGGCTGCGCGCAGCATGCAGCTTTGCTTCCCGCACCAGCTCAATCTGACGGTCGATAACCTCCTGCAGCAGCGTTAAGCTTTCCACACAGCTGTTTAAAAAGGTATTGGGCTTCTGTGAGCGGATCAGCGTTTTCAGCCCCTCCAGTCCATATGCCATGAGCTTTTTGTAATTCAGCATCATACCGGATAAGCGTGCAGTTGCCATCAGCGGATAGGAGCAATCGATAAAGCGGCCGATGGTGGACTCATTCAAAACATCTGCACAATATATCGCCTTGGTGTCATGCTCCTCCCAATAGGCATACAGAGCATCCACTCTGGCCTTTTCTTCCTCGCTGTCGAGCTGTTCCTTAAACGAGCGCAGCTTATGGAAAACACAGTAATGGGAAACACCGCCGATGCTGGTCACACTGCCAAAGCCAATCGGCAGAAAATCCAGACGTCCGGCCAGCAGATCATCATCCTCTATGCTTCGAAACAGAGCAGGAAAAATAGTACGCAGGCAGCGAAGTTCACGTTCTGCCTTATCCAGAGCGGCACTATCCCTGTGAGCCTGTGTATAGGCCTCCATGATGGCAAGCTGTTCCTGTGGTGATTTTTCGCACGGAATCGGTTTGGATACCTCAACATTCTGCGCGCCGTCAATACTGATTTTCTTTTTCATACTCCTGTGCCTTCCTTTCTTATATCATGAGATCAGTGCTTTGCCTTTTCTGCATCTCTCCAATTATCCTGATAGCCGCCAAGCAGATCGACAAAACGCTTTGCAGTCAGATGCGGACGGGTGATGGCACTTCCTACGACAACAGAATGCGCCCCCAGATAAATGCACTTCATCGCATCCTCCGGCGTATAGATATGTCCCTCCATCATGACGAATGCTTCATCGCGGAAGGTACGGCACATCTCCGCAAACATACGGTAATCCGCACCCTCGATATGCTCTGTTTCCTTTGTATAGCCGTACAGCGTCGGTGCAACGATATCCGCACCGTTTTCCACAGCGCGTGCTGCTTCCTCCATGTTGGAAACATCCGCAAAGATAATAGCTTCCGGAATTTCCTGTTTCACGGTTTTGATCAAATCCCATGCCTGTGTGTTTTCATGTGTAATCTGTGATGTACAGTCCATAGCGATGATTTCCGCTCCTGCCTCCCACACAGCTCTTGCGGCATCCATCGTCGGTGTGATAAAAACATCTGTATCGTCATGCCAGATTTTCCATAAACCGATCATCGGCAAATCAACCTTATCCTTAATTGCCTTGATCTGTTCCGGAGAATTCGCGCGGATTGCCACAGCTCCTGCCCATTTGGCTGCCTCCGCCATTTTTACTACGATGTCATCGGTATAGATAGGGTCATCCTTCTGTACCTGACAGGATACGATCAGACCGTCTTTCAGACCGTCCAGCAGTGCTCTTTTCTTAGGATCAGTAGTTTTCATTCCATGTTCTCCTTTTCTGTGTCCTTCTTACAATTTTATTATAGAAGTATGTAGAAAGGATATCAATCTTTTTATATCATTTTAATTTATTTTGATTCATATTGATTCATAATCTGTGATATTTTTAAAATTTATATTATGAAACTCTTTATTCTTTAGCAGTTTTCGCAATACTGCAATAATTATATTGACTTAAAGCGTGCTCCAAGTGATTTAGTGAAGCTGATGGTTATTCATTACCATGGTATTGCTAGTCACTGGTTCTTCGTGTGATATGTTAACAGATACATACTTTATAGAGGAGGTACAATCATGACAATTGCCGAAGTAAGCCGTATGTTTGAAATTTCCGCAGATACGCTTCGCTATTATGAAATAATCGGACTGCTTCCTGCTGTTCCGCGGACTTGCGGCGGCATCCGTGATTACGGTAAAAAGGATTTGGGATGGATTGCGTTCATAAAATATATGCGTAGTGCGGGACTGCAAATTGAAGCTTTGATTGAATACGTGGAGCTGTTTCAGCAGGGAGATGCCTCCATACAGGCACGGCTGGATACGAAAATCGAAGGCTATGAGGACGAGCTTGCAAGAGCGGAGAAATAGCTGAGGACGTGATATCTCCCCAAGTGAGCGCAAGCATTACATGCAGTTATGTACATAGAGGGCAGGTGCCGGTTCGATATTCCTCACCTGCCTTTCATACGCTTTCTCATTCATTTCCTTTCAGAATATATTTTGCTGGAATTGTATTATAAGCAGCGTATTGTGTCTTTTTCCATTTTGTTCCCCACGAAACAGAAGGGGTGCTCTGTGCATTGATTCTGCGGTGTCGGATATCGGACATGGGGTATCTGTCACAACAGCAGGTCATATCCGGTGAAAGTGTATTTCCAACAGCTTTTATCCTCACTTTTCCTGGTACCGTCTTCACTGCTGGGCATTTGCCATGTGCAGAATGTCCCTGCACACATAGGATAAAACGGATAAGGAAGTATTTGAAATCCGACAGGATGAGGTGAAAAGATGACATATCAGGATGAATATTATGACGATTATACAGACAACTATGCAGTGTGTGAGGATGAGCATGCTCTGCAAGAGGACATTCCAACAGATACCTGCTGTGAACCCTATCCTCATACATGTTGTCCGGGGCCGAGAGGTCCAAGGGGCTTTCGCGGGCCTGCAGGTCCGACAGGACCTATGGGACCGACAGGGCCGGGCATTGGAGTAACCGGACCGACGGGGCCTACCGGAGCTACGGGAAATACCGGGGCAGATGGGGCTACGGGGCCAACCGGTCCGCGGGGAGCAACAGGGGCTACAGGAAATACCGGAGCCTCCGGCATCACAGGGGCAACAGGGGCAACAGGTGAAAATGGCGCTACCGGACCGACGGGGGCAACAGGACCTGCCGGAAGTCCTGGACCACAGGGATTGATCGGACCAACGGGACCTACCGGAACCCCCGGTGTCACAGGACCGACGGGAAACATCGGACCAACCGGTTTAGATGGAAGAGATGGACCGACGGGTGCGACCGGAGCAACCGGCATGACCGGAGCAACAGGGGCTACCGGACCACGCGGGGCTACCGGGAATACAGGGGCAGATGGTGCAACCGGAGCGACAGGAACAACGGGTGCGACCGGGCCACAGGGACTTAGAGGATTGCAGGGACCGACGGGACCTACCGGATTAAGAGGTGCAACAGGGCCAACCGGTGCAGATGGAGCAATCGGTCCAACAGGACCAACCGGAAGCACAGGTCCGATTGGGGCTACCGGAGCAACCGGACCACGCGGTATTGAAACACAGTCCTTTGCCAGCTTTGCTGATTTTGCAAGAGCCTTTGAAAATGCTCAGCCAATGCCGTTATACCAAAGCATTGCGGATACAACCGGCAATATCACATCAACCTCCACGACTTCCCTGCTGCTGCAGCCGGGCTTCTATCAGATCTCACTGGAGGTCAGCACAATACTGTCTACAGCCGGCTATATGCAGATAACCCCGGCCTACAACGGAGCACCGCATATTGAATTTGGTATTTATTCACGAACAGGTTCCCCACAGAACACAGCTGAAGGCAGCAGTCATTTCATAATCGAGGTGACACAGGCAACCTCGTTTACCGTCAATTACAATTCCAATGTAGCAAATACGGACGGTCAGCTGACACTGGTCATCGTGAAGCTGGAGCGTTAAATAGACACCAGTCAGGTATCGATGCAGGCTTTCTGTGATAAATTATGAAATATAAAAAAAGGCGGACATTTACTAATGCCGTCTTTTTTCGTTGGGGGACTGCATCGCAGTCTCTTCCTTTCCGATACATGTGATCATCTTGGGGATGGATCATCACATAACCATATTTTACAGAAAATTCTGTCCAACGATAAGCTTTTCAGCGTAACTTGATACATATCTTATATTTTTTTAATCATTGCATTTCTCACAGGAAATCGTCAAAACGTACAGATATGCTGCTTCACAGATACATGCTTGGTTTTGGAATGCTTTGAAGCAACAAAAAAACCTGACAGCCCCGTCAGGTTCTTACTCGATTGTGGATACAAGGAAGGAATGGAGAATTCAATACTATTGCATGCATCAATAGAACCTGTATTCTCCATTTTACTAACATCATAATGCAGGAAAGAACCGTCTTGTCAGGAACAGGCTTCTTTTACGCTTCCTTTTGTGCGCCGTTTGTATCCTGGATGCCAATCATAACACAGCCCTGTATAACTGCCCCCTGATCAACACTAATGGATGCGGCTGTGATATCACCGCTCACCTGTGATTTTTCACTCAGGCGAATATGCCCTCCCGCATGAATATCTCCGCGAACAGCTCCGCCGTTTTCCAATGCAGTCGTTGTGATATTTCCTTCCACTGTGCTTTCCTGTGATATCTTCAGTGTTTCTTTGCATTCAATATTACCATGTATTTCAGCCTGTATAACAGAGGCATCCTGACAGAGGATATCGCCTTCCACACTCCCATATATCTGAATACGCTTGCTGCATTTGATATTCCCCTTTACACGACCGTAAATTGTCAGGTCATCATCCGTACTGACATCACCTGTTACTTCTGTATGTTCTCCAATCAGAGAAGCACTTTCCTGCGGCTTTACAGGTTGCTGCGCATCTTTGTTTTCTTCCATTTTAGTCATATCCTCCTTCTTGGGTTCTGAATGAACCACTTCATCCTCTGGCAGATCATGTTCATGATTCTGCTGTCTGGATTCATATATTCTTTTCTGTTTCTGATACCAGCCCATAAGCATCCCCCTTTCAAGGAATTACAGTCTTCTGATATATGTATAAATATATCATTTTGGCATAATAATTAAAATACAAAAAAGGCAAAAAAACGCTTTATTTATCGGTTAATTTCACTTTTTTATCACAAAACTTGACATTTGTATAATCCGTATATTTTAACACCATGTTGATTTTATAAAAGATGATGCATCAAAGGACCGCATCCGTGTTTTCACCTTTATATTTATCTCTATATTTATAGAAACAAGCTGTATGATAGAGGTTTTCCTTCAAGCATCGAAACTGCCTGTGTTCTTTTTCAATGCAGCGGCTAAAATGAAAAGCCGGTTTACAGGATTGCATACGTTTCTGTAAATCGACTGTTATTTTATTTCTTATGATGCTAAAAGGTATGTTCGTGCTCGCTCTGCAGCACCTTTACATATTTATAAAAGGTGGCCTTTTTCAGTGAGGTCCTTCTGCGGTAGGTCTCCAGCGGGATATGGTTCTTCTGACAGTATTCCACCTGTTCCCGGAAATCCTCCGGCAGGCTTGCACGCGGTCTTCCATAGCTCCCCGC
>JABLTT010046907.1_pt1 | contig 10396 bp, 9 predicted proteins | sample 7160061 | NCBI WGS metagenome assembly JABLTT01 (sample SAMN14651232, study PRJNA627086) | human gut metagenome | isolation source: feces | host: Homo sapiens | reverse complement strand
CGGTAATTGGTTGTCAGCGTTTTGCGCGACCGCCTCGTCCTGAGTAATACCTACCCACGGCGCTTTTAGCAATATCAACACTTCTTTGCCTTCATCCAGCCCCAGACGCGCGCCGCTTTGTGCGGTAATTGCGACTTTCAGGCGTGTTTTTCCGTCAGCCAGTAAGACATCAACATGCTGTTGAACGTCATCATGATCGCGGGCGGTGATGGTACCGAACCACTGGTTACGGGCGCTGGTTTGCAGTGAAAAACGTGAGATCGCGGCCAGCAGGCTGTTCAGCGGCAGGGCGTCATCGTCACTTAACACATCAAAGGCTTTTTGCTGGATTTGCGCCAGTAAGTCATAGAGCTGAATCAGTCGCTGACCATAGCGGGTCAGTACTGCGCCGCCGCCACCTTTACCGCCTGTTGCGCGCTCGACCAGAATATGCTCACTTAACTGATTCATCTCGTTAATGGCATCCCAGGCGCTTTTATAGCTAATACCGGCATCTTTCGCTCCCTGGCTAATGGAACCGGAAAGCGCAATGTGTTTTAGTAGCGAAATGCGGCGCGGGTCGGCGAATAATTTTTGTTGGAGCTTAAGGGTGAGAAGGATTTCGGCCTGCATAACAATGTCCTGGCAAAAGTCTTATTGTGACGGAAAACGAACGCCACGCAAAGCTGACCGCACAAAAGGGGAGTGCTTTTCTGTGCTTAGCGGTTAGAATAGTCTCATGACTATATCTGGAGTTGACCATGTTAGAGTTATTAAAAAGTCTGGTATTCGCCGTAATCATGGTACCTGTCGTGATGGCCATCATCCTGGGTCTGATTTACGGTCTTGGTGAAGTATTCAACATCTTTTCTGGTGTTGGTAAAAAAGACCAGCCCGGACAAAATCATTGATTCCCTGAATGCCCGCTTAGTCGGGCATTTTCTTTTTCTCAACTTCCTGCTTTTCCTGCCGATATTTTTTCTTATCTACCTCACAAAGGTTAGCAATAACTGCTGGGAAAATTCCGAGTTAGTCGTTATATTGTCGCCTACATAACGTTACATTAAGGGGTTACCAATGGCTCGTAAATGGTTGAACTTGTTTGCCGGGGCGGCACTCTCTTTCGCTGTTGCTGGCAATGCACTGGCAGATGAAGGGAAAATCACGGTGTTCGCCGCCGCATCACTGACTAACGCAATGCAGGACATTGCTACGCAGTTTAAAAAAGAGAAAGGCGTGGATGTGGTTTCTTCTTTCGCTTCGTCATCTACTCTCGCCCGTCAGATTGAAGCGGGTGCGCCTGCGGATCTGTTTATTTCTGCCGATCAGAAATGGATGGATTATGCGGTTGATAAAAAAGCGATCGATACAGCTACGCGTCAGACACTGCTCGGCAATAGCCTGGTCGTTGTAGCACCGAAAGCCAGCGTGCAGAAAGATTTCACCATCGACAGCAAAACCAACTGGACTTCACTGCTGAATGGCGGTCGCCTGGCGGTTGGCGATCCGGAACATGTTCCCGCTGGCATTTATGCAAAAGAAGCACTGCAAAAACTGGGCGCATGGGATACGCTCTCTCCGAAACTGGCCCCAGCGGAAGATGTTCGTGGCGCGCTGGCGTTGGTCGAACGCAATGAAGCGCCGCTGGGTATTGTTTACGGTTCTGACGCAGTTGCCAGCAAAGGGGTAAAAGTGGTTGCCACCTTCCCGGAAGATTCACATAAAAAAGTGGAATATCCGGTTGCTGTTGTGGAAGGGCATAACAATGCGACAGTGAAAGCATTTTATGATTATCTGAAGGGACCGCAGGCAGCGGAAATCTTTAAACGTTACGGATTTACAATCAAGTAATGATACTGACCGATCCAGAATGGCAGGCAGTTTTATTAAGCCTGAAAGTTTCTTCCCTGGCTGTGCTGTTTAGCCTGCCGTTTGGGATCTTTTTTGCCTGGTTACTGGTGCGTTGCACGTTTCCGGGCAAAGCTCTGCTCGACAGCGTACTGCATCTACCGCTGGTGTTACCGCCCGTGGTCGTCGGTTACTTATTATTAGTTTCGATGGGACGGCGCGGATTTATCGGTGAACGTCTGTATGACTGGTTTGGTATTACCTTCGCCTTTAGCTGGCGCGGCGCGGTTCTCGCTGCCGCCGTCATGTCGTTTCCGCTGATGGTGCGGGCAATTCGTCTGGCGCTGGAAGGGGTTGATGTCAAACTGGAACAGGCCGCAAGAACACTGGGGGCCGGGCGCTGGCGCGTTTTCTTTAATATAACCTTACCGCTGACCTTACAGGGAATTATTGTTGGTACGGTACTGGCTTTTGCTCGTTCTCTCGGTGAGTTTGGTGCAACCATCACCTTTGTGTCGAACATTCCTGGTGAAACGCGAACCATTCCTTCTGCCATGTATACCCTGATCCAGACCCCCGGCGGGGAAAGTGGAGCGGCGAGACTGTGCATTATTTCTATTGCGCTGGCGATGATCTCCCTGTTGATTTCAGAATGGCTGGCCAGAATCAGCCGTGAACGGGCGGGGCGCTAATCATGCTGGAACTGAATTTTTCCCAGACGTTGGGCAACCATTGCCTGACTATTAATGAAACGCTGCCCGCCAATGGCATCACTGCTATCTTTGGCGTCTCCGGTGCCGGAAAAACTTCGCTGATTAACGCCATCAGTGGACTGACGCGCCCGCAAAAAGGGCGGATTGTCCTCAATGGGCGGGTACTAAATGATGCCGAAAAAGGTATCTGCCTGACGCCGGAAAAGCGTCGCGTTGGCTATGTTTTTCAGGATGCGCGGCTGTTCCCGCATTACAAAGTGCGTGGCAATCTGCGCTACGGCATGTCGAAAAGTATGGTCGATCAGTTCGATAAGCTGGTGGCGCTTTTAGGCATTGAACCGTTGCTTGACCGTTTACCAGGCAGCCTGTCCGGAGGCGAAAAACAGCGCGTGGCGATTGGTCGGGCTTTGCTGACAGCACCGGAATTGCTGTTGCTGGATGAACCGCTGGCGTCACTGGATATTCCGCGTAAACGCGAACTGTTGCCTTATCTGCAACGGCTGACACGGGAAATCAACATTCCGATGTTGTATGTCAGCCATTCGCTGGATGAGATCCTCCATCTGGCAGACAGAGTGATGGTACTGGAAAACGGTCAGGTGAAAGCCTTTGGCGCGCTGGAGGAAGTGTGGGGCAGTAGCGTGATGAATCCGTGGCTGCCGAAAGAGCAACAAAGTAGCATTCTGAAAGTGACGGTGCTTGAGCATCATCCGCATTACGCGATGACCGCGCTGGCGCTGGGCGATCAGCATTTGTGGGTCAATAAGCTGCACGAACCGCTGCAAGCTGCGCTACGTATCCGCATTCAGGCTTCCGATGTTTCTCTGGTTTTACAACCGCCGCAGCAAACCAGCATTCGTAACGTATTGCGGGCAAAAGTTGTTAATAGTTATGACGACAACGGCCAGGTGGAAGTGGAACTGGAAGTCGGCGGTAAAACGCTGTGGGCGCGTATCAGCCCGTGGGCCAGGGATGAACTGGCGATCAAACCTGGCCTGTGGCTGTACGCGCAAATTAAAAGTGTGTCGATAACCGCCTGATTAAATCAGGTGGCTATAAATGAACTGGGCAATGCTGTCGGTGGTGTTATCACCAATCACAATGTTGGCGCGCGCTTTTACCGCGTCATCGGCGTTGCCCATCGCCACGCCTGTACCAGCGGCTTCCAGCATACTGATATCATTAAAGTTATCGCCGAATGCCACGACGTTTTCCATCGACCAACCTTGCGCCTCAACCCATTTCGTCAAACGTTTACCTTTGCTGTTGCCGCCGCGTGCAATATCAACCTGATCGTGCCAGGACCATTCACACTCCAGTCCCAGTTCATGTTCGACATGCTTACCAAAATGCTGCAATTGCGGCAGGTCATCGTGCGTCAGGGCGAACTTCCATACGGCGTTAACTTGTTGCGCCGTTTCAGCCAGAGAAGCGACTTGTGTGAAAGTCGGACGCTGTTCCGGCGGCAGGGTTTGCGCCCAGTTAGATGTGCGAATGACATGCCCGGTCGGGTGCTCATAGACCATTGCATCATCGACATACATCAGACCGTGAATGTGGTGTTCATTCAGCATCTCAATGAGTTGCAGGGCTTTAATAACGGGCATTGGGTCCGCTTCCAGCACGGTTTTTGCATGATAATCATACAAATAGGTGCCATTACAGCAAATAGCAGGTGTATCCAGCGCCAGCGCCTGATAAAAAGGATGAATAGCGACGTGATGGCGACCTGTGACGATGATTAATTGATAGCCTGCTTCGCGAGCGCGGGCCAGGGCTTCTATCGATGAAGGAAGCAGGGTCTTTTTCGGGGTCAATAAGGTGCCGTCTAAGTCGAGAGCAATCACGCGTGTGGTCATGGCGTATTCCAGATTAAGGTTAAGAATTTTCGTCTGCGCGAATGGTACACCGATACCACTATCGGACAAAATTCTGCGTTTTAATTCAGCATTCACCGCCAAAAGCGACTAATTTTAGCTGTTACAGTCAGTTGCTAAATGCAAAGGAGCATTCATGAAGCAAACAGTTTATATCGCCAGCCCTGAGAGCCAGCAAATTCACGTCTGGAATCTGAATCATGAAGGCGCACTGACGCTGACACAGGTTGTCGATGTGCCGGGGCAGGTGCAGCCGATGGTGGTCAGCCCGGACAAACGTTATCTCTATGTTGGTGTTCGCCCTGAGTTTCGCGTCCTGGCGTATCGTATCGCCCCGGACGATGGCGCACTGACCTTTGCCGCAGAGTCTGCGCTGCCGGGTAGTCCGACGCATATTTCCACCGATCACCAGGGGCAGTTTGTCTTTGTAGGTTCTTACAATGCGGGTAACGTGAGCGTAACGCGTCTGGAAGATGGCCTGCCAGTGGGCGTCGTCGATGTGGTCGAGGGGCTGGACGGTTGCCATTCCGCCAATATCTCACCGGGATAAGAAGGAAACGACAAATACGACCAGCGCGCAGAGCATTGAGCGCCAACGGGGAAGGCTTAGTGAAAACGGGTAGTAATGTTGTCATCATCAGCATTCCTGGCCGTAAATGAAACACGCATACTCATAAGTGTGATCTATAAAACTGGCTGACAAAACGGTATCCATCCTGTTGGATCGCGTTTCACGCCTGTTCAGTTGCAGGAACAGAGCATTCCTTTTTACGTTTTATCAACAGTCTCAACCAGATAGTAACATTAATATTCATGTTGTCTATGGTTCAGAGCTGTAACATTGTGCGCCTTCTAATCAAAGGCATAAGTCCATTTCTGTTTTTTTCATGCTGGTAAGACTTCCAGGGAGTGGTTATCTCAGGCCCTGCACCAGGGTTAATTTGGCAATTATGCATGCTGAACATTCTTCCAGCATGTTTACTGTCACGGGCGTTAAGACCTAAAACTGTCCCCGTTTCACCTATACATTCTCTTCCACCATTACCGTTATGTGCAACAACTTGATTTATACCTAACATTTGTGAGCATGCTAATAGTGCTTCAAGTTTAGGTCTGTAATCTGTCGAAACAGAAAAATAACGATTAAAGGATCGACAAGAGATAGCCCGGCTATTTTTAAACTTTTTGCCATTAATTACAGCATGGTGCTTTTTATTGATAATTGCCGCTAATTCGACCGGATCGAGAGCATTAGTCATTTCATCACTAGAGACTGTTATCGGTCCTATAATGTAACGTTTTCGCTGATCATCAAAAGTTATCCCATGATGATTTGCCATTATTTTGTATTTGGGGTCATAGAAACATACAGGATAATCTTTTATCCCAGAGTAGGTATCCTCATCAAGTGGTTTCATGCGCGTGAAGTTCTGCATATAGTTACCATTGCAATTCGTTTCATGATTTCCAGCTAATACATGAACGTTTTCATTGATACTCATTATGCGTTTTAATAAATCGATGATAAATTTATCGCCACAGATATTACTAAATCGATCGCCAGTCTGGTCGCCCAGAAACGTACATGGCGTCACAGCGTCTTTATTAATAACTAAATAAGGCTGAAGACTTTCTAAAATAATGTCTCTTCTGTTCAGGATACTGATTATTGTATTAACATTAGTGTTAAGTTGCTCATTAAAGTTCTCCCTTAGCAATACGTTGAGAACTTCATCTTCTATATTAAGCAACTGGCTAAGGAAATTTTCTCCTTCAGCCATGATTCCCAAATGTCCCGTTGCGAAAAGCGCGAACAAAACTGCACCGACTGAGCCATCGGTATCACCAAAATAGGTTGGTCTGGTACTTGTGGGATCAACGGGTAAACAATTGGAGAAATAGATTCTGTCAGCGAACTGGGGTTTTATCATTGTTTCGAATTTAATATCAGATACATTATATTGCGATATTTTCCAGTTCCAGATGGGTTTGTACGACTCAGTAACTGCAACATCATTAGCATTATCATTTACTGTCATATTATTAAGTAAATAAACAATACTGCACCAATTAACATCGGTATTATCAAGAGAGCAACCGTAATTTTTGCTATTAATTGTCACAATAAACTGATAATTATTATTCCTACGTAGAATATGAGCACGCATGCCCGATAGCATACTATATTTTTCTGAATGATCCGTTTGTATGGTAAATGAAATTTTGTCATCTTGAATAGATTGTTGGAACCGTTCTATTTGCCAATCATCTATTTTTTCCACAACCTCACCGAGCATTGTCCTGGCAATACTTGATATATCATCACCTATACCATTTGCAATATACCCAAACAGTTCTTTAGTGAAGTTGGTAACATGCTCTTGCACCATATCATTTGTTGCGATTGTCGTTGTACTGTCGTTAGTGCCTGCCACAGTTCCAATTTTCATATTTTACCTCATATTATTTACCGCGAGGAATACATAGTTAACATTTTATCTTATGACATACACCTCATGTTCGATGGAAAAATAATTATATTTTGCACAAATCATTCAGCCTCAAAGCATAATATGAAATTTCTTATCTCATAGCAGAGAAAGTCCCTAAAGATTGTAGAGGCGTCATCAGAACATGCCTCTACAATCGATTAAGAAAACCTATGAAATACTGGCAGGATTAAAAAGACATACCACCGTATTCATGGAGTTTTAATGTGGTTGAAAACAACTAAGCCCTGAGGAATAAATTATTTTATTATTTTTATCACGTGCTTCCTTCAGGGAATTTAGCCCCATAATACCATTATCAAATTGTTGATTATGATCTACCCCGGGCCCATGATGCCCATATTTTTGTCTAATGTATTTGCTGGGGTCTTCACCTTTGAGTGTCTCCCCACATATGAAGATACGTTCACGTGCTGGTCTGAAATCAGTAGTGTTATCAAAATAATTAGCATATACAGGTGTGGGTTTCAAAGTATTGCTTCGGATTAGATGGAATAGAGGATCATCCATGTGTTCTTTATGTTTTTTATTAAAAATATTGGCTAATTCCTCAGGATCAGTAGGATTTTTCATCTGATTAAATGGAACCTGCAAAGCACCGAGACAATAACATTTTTTTTCTTCATCTCTTATTATTCCGTGATGACTGGTTAAAACTTGCCTTTCTGAGTCATAATTACAAACATCGAGCGTTTTAATTAAGTTATACGTATCACCGGCAGAGAGTTTATGATTTGCTAGTCGTGCAGTATAGTTACCATTAAAATTGATTTCATGATTTCCAGCCAGAACGACGACATTTTTATTAATACGGCTATCTTTATTACCCTCCATATTTCGCATAGAATTTAGCAAAGTAAGGATATATTTATCACCAAAAATAGTACTAAATCTATCGCCTGTATGATCCCCAAGGAAGATACAAGGGGTTATCGCATCGTCCTTTAAAAAAACATGTTGATGCAACTCATTCAAGATCATGTCTCTCGTATTTAATAAATCGTAGAGCACTTTATTATTTTTATGTTTGTATGCAGATGAAGCCATCTCTTCGTGTTTTAATAATTCACATAATAAACTCCAACCCTTTTCCCTGATGCCTATATGCCCTGAAACGAGCAATGCATAAAGTACAGCGCCTACTCTTCCATCTGTATCGCCAAAATAAGCCGTGTTGGCATTTTGTGGGTTAATCACACCACACTGTTTATAGAAGTCTATTTTTGAAAACACAGATTTAACATAGCTATCAAACTTTTCCTTAGTAAACGTCTCTTTAGAGACATCCCAACGCCAGTCAGGTTTGAAATTACCACTAAGAAGAGTAAAGAAATTTCTCGCTATGATAGAAAGCCCATCAACTTTATAAATTATATCTGATTTATCTCCAGAGGAATTAATAAAATAATAACCGCCCTTACACTCAACAGTAACGGTAATGGGAGACGATAATTTTAACACATGGTTATTGTCTGGTATAATTGTAAAGATAAACGTATCAGTAGTATTGTCGGCGAATCTATTATATTCTTGAATATCTATAGAAGGTTCACTATTATAAAACCATACTTTCTCCATCTGGTGACTACGATCATTTACCTTCCAGTGACCATGTTGCAGGAAATAGATGATATGCAGGCCAAAATCGTTATCTATTTGCGAATCATTATCCAGTTTATCAAATTCAACTATCTTTGCACGATGTGTTTTATCAACCTTGCCATGGTGTTGATGACTGTTAACTTTATCTGAATGCTTATCTTGATGGCTTGAAGAGATGTTTCTAATCTGATTGTCAATTGCTTTCATAAATAACCTGTGATATTTTTGAATTGTTTGTAACAAAATAAATGATACTTGTCTGAAAAACAGATTTACGACGATATAAAATAATAATACTTATATGTTCGCTGATTTTAAGCACCGAGACTATCCGGTCTTTTACCAAATAATGAAGAATAATCCCTCCCTGGAAGATAATTGTAAAAAACAACAGCATAAGAATTAATCTTAGGATAAATTTTTATTTATCATGGCCTTTTGAACGCTGAAAAGTAGCGCTCTGCAAAGTAAACCCCGCTATAGTTATGCTATGCATTTGTCTTTAATGATATCTCGTCATTATATTAACAGGATGAAATTATCATTAATGCATATTTCAATATTAGCAGGGATACCTGAGGAGTTTAAAGTGAACATATATATCGGGTGGCTTTTCAAATTAATCCCTTTGATTATGGGCTTAATTTGTATCGCGTTAGGTGGCTTTGTGCTGGAAAGTTCAGGGCAAAGCGAGTATTTCGTCGCGGGTCATGTGCTGATTTCTCTGGCGGCCATATGCCTGGCATTATTCACTACCGCATTTATTATCATTTCGCAGCTCACGCGCGGCGTTAATACGTTTTACAATACATTGTTCCCCATTATTGGCTATGCGGGGTCAATTATCACCATGATATGGGGTTGGGCACTGTTAGCAGGCAATGATGTGATGGCAGACGAGTTTGTCGCCGGCCATGTTATTTTCGGCGTTGGTATGATTGCCGCCTGTGTATCGACGGTGGCAGCGTCATCCGGTCACTTTCTGCTCATTCCCAAAAATGCAGCGGGGAGCAAGAGCGACGGAACACCGGTACAGGCTTATTCTTCATTAATCGGTAACTGCCTCATTGCCGTTCCCGTTTTACTCACCCTGCTCGGTTTCATTTGGTCTATTACGCTGTTACGTAGTGCTGACATAACTCCGCATTATGTCGCGGGTCACGTATTGCTTGGGTTAACCGCAATCTGTGCCTGTCTAATTGGCCTTGTTGCCACAATTGTCCATCAAACACGTAATACGTTTTCAACTAAAGAACACTGGCTGTGGTGTTATTGGGTTATTTTTCTCGGCTCAATCACGGTACTGCAGGGGATATACGTCTTAGTCAGTTCCGATGCAAGCGCCCGACTGGCTCCCGGCATTATTCTTATTTGCCTCGGAATGATCTGTTACAGCATATTCTCAAAAGTCTGGCTACTGGCACTGGTATGGAGACGTACCTGTTCGTTAGCCAACAGAATACCGATGATTCCCGTCTTCACCTGCCTGTTTTGCCTTTTCCTGGCATCGTTTCTTGCGGAAATGGCGCAGACCGACATGGGATATTTTATTCCTTCGCGAGTTCTGGTCGGTTTGGGAGCGGTATGCTTTACGTTGTTCTCAATCGTTTCAATATTAGAAGCGGGTTCTGCTAAAAAATAATTGCAACGTACCGGATAAAACCAGCGTTGACCATTTGCGTAACGCTGGTTTTTCTTAGGCATCATGAAATAACGCAGCATTAATGCATAGTGGTTAAGTATAAAAAACAGCAAAGTTACTGTTTTTTTCAACCTGTTCATATTTCATAAAGATCTGGCCACTGGGTGAGTTTTCAATCACCTTTCCATCCACCTTATATTAAGCATGGAGGGTTTCAGTTCACGG
>JABLTT010041935.1_pt1 | contig 10402 bp, 8 predicted proteins | sample 7160061 | NCBI WGS metagenome assembly JABLTT01 (sample SAMN14651232, study PRJNA627086) | human gut metagenome | isolation source: feces | host: Homo sapiens | reverse complement strand
GTTACTGTTCACTCCGTTCACAGTAACGTAGCCAAAATTCATTCCAGATTGCCTGCGGCAATAGAATTTTGGCTTGTATGTCTCGGGATTTTGGCATATTCATACCAAAACACCTCGCGGGATAGTGGTGTATGAACAGTAACATCGGCTCCGCTGCCAACAGGCAGATCAGCCAATTTTCATTTATAATTTCATTATTATATGGTAAGAACCCGTATCACAGAATCGTGTACGGGCTCTTTACCTCTGCACAGGAGATTTTCAGTTCCGGAAATGCCTGTGTCAGTTCTTTTTTCATTGCATCCATAAAAATATATTCTGTTCCGTAGTGTCCGGCATCGATCAGCGCCAGTCCCTGCGCAACCGTATCAATTCCTGTATGGTGGTCGATATCACCGGTCACATACACATCCGCACCGGCCTTAATGACATCCTTGATCATGCTCTTGCCTGATCCTGTACATACAGCAGCACATTTTACCATGCTGTCCAGATTCCCATAAACCTTTACATCATTTAACTTCAGAGACTCTTTGACAAGCTGTGCATACTCTCTCAGTGTCATTTCCCGTGGAAGTTTCCCGACTCTGCCAAAACCCTGTACTTCTCCCTCTCTCTCTTCAGTTACGGAAAGGACTGTGGTATCATGCATCTTCGTATAGTCTGCACTCAGATCTGCCATACCCAGCACATCATAATTGGTATGCATCGCATAATAAACAATTCCTTTCTGTATCAGCGTAAGGATCTTTCTTCCTGTAAAGCTGTGATTATTGATCTTCTTAATTCCGGAAAAGATCATGGGATGATGGGTAATGATCATATCTGCCCCATCCTCTATGGCCTCAGCCAGTGTTTCCTCTGTCAGATCCAGAGCCAGAAACACATGGCTGATCTCATTTGTATCATCTCCTGCGAGAAGTCCTACGTTATCCCAGTCCTCTGCTGCATCTGACGGGTACTTCTTCTCCAGCCAGGAGGTCAGTTCATATGCCTTCATATTCCTCTAAAGCAGCAATAACTGCCTGCTTTTCCTCCTCTATCTCGCCCGCACGCTTCTCTGCATTGGGCGCATTCTTTAATCTGTCAAGAATCTCATTGCGGATGCGAAGCTCTCTTTCCAGATACTCCCGCAGAACAGGATGCTTTCTTTCCAGAAGCATTCCTCCAAACCACTCATCTAAAGTATAAGGAGTATCTTCTGAAATATGCATCTTTTCTCCATGAATTACCCTCATCATAGGATAAAACTTGCCATCCTCCAGAACCATCTCCTCCTCTGTGATCTGCCAGCCGATTTTTCTGACAAATCTGCGAAAATGGGGGATATCTGACTGAGGCTGCAGGATCATTTCCCGAAAGCTCTCCCTGACCTCTGCCCCGTCAGTAAGAATCCTCTCCATGAGAGGGCCGCCCATTCCTGCAATCACAAGAGTGTCGCCCTCTCCCGGTTTCAAAGCCTCAAGTCCGTCTGAAAGCCGGGTTTCTATGTATGCGTCCAGTCCATACTGAGAAATATGTTCCTGCGCTCTGGACAACGGGCCTTTTCTTACATCCATGGCAATCGCACCCGGAATCTTTCCATCCAGATAAAGCGAAACCGGCAGGTATCCATGATCGCATCCCACATCCACAAGTCTGTTTCCCCTGGTCACCAGGCCTGCTATTGCAGACAAACGTAATGAAAGCTGCATAACAGGCTCCTTAGTCCAGATAATCCTTCAGTTTACGGCTGCGGCTCGGATGACGAAGCTTGCGGAGCGCCTTTGCCTCAATCTGACGGATACGTTCTCTTGTTACATTAAATTCCTTACCAACTTCCTCCAGAGTTCTGGCACGTCCATCGTCCAGGCCAAAACGCAGGCGCAATACTTTCTGCTCTCTGTCTGTCAATGTGCTCAGAACCTCTACCAGCTGCTCTTTCAGCAAAGTAAATGCTGCTGCATCTGCAGGTACAGGTACATTGTCATCCTGGATAAAGTCTCCAAGGTGGCTGTCCTCTTCCTCACCGATAGGTGTCTCCAGAGATACAGGCTCTTGGGAGATCTTAAGGATCTCACGTACACGCTCTACAGACATATCCATCTCTTTTGCAATTTCTTCCGGCGTAGGTTCACGTCCAAGCTCCTGCAGTAACTGACGGGAAACGCGGATCAGTTTGTTAATAGTCTCAACCATATGCACCGGAATACGGATGGTACGTGCCTGGTCTGCGATTGCTCTGGTGATTGCCTGACGGATCCACCATGTAGCATAGGTACTGAATTTATAACCCTTGCGGTAATCAAATTTCTCAACCGCTTTGATCAGACCTAAGTTACCTTCCTGGATCAGGTCAAGGAAAAGCATTCCACGTCCCACATATCTCTTTGCAATGCTGACAACAAGACGAAGGTTTGCTTCTGCCAGACGTTTCTTGGCAGCCTCATCCCCATTCTCCATTCTCTTTGCAAGTTCGATTTCCTCTTCTGCTGAAAGAAGCGGAACCTTACCAATTTCCTTCAGATACATACGTACCGGATCCTCGATGCTTACACCTTCAGGAACAGAAAGATCGATCTTGTCAAGCTCAATCTCTTCTTCATCCAGCTTATCAATGTCTGCATCGTCATCATCCAGGATCATATCATCTGCATTACTGTCTGTAATCCTAAGCACATCCACTCCACTGGCTTCCAGAAAGTCAAATACTTTCTCCATCTGTTCAACTCCCAGTGGCTGATCCTTAAAGAAGTCATTGATTTCCTGGTATTCCAGTACATTCTTTTTCTTCTTGGCAAGCTCCAGAAGTTCTACCAGTTTTTCACTGAATTTACCCATATTCATTTCCATATGTGCTCTATACCTCCATATAGTGTTTATATTTTATCCTTATTCGAAAGAAATATGCAGCTGCTGCCGCTTTCTTCCAAGCTCTTCCAGTTCTTTCTTTGCTTTTACAAGTTCCTGCAGTCCCTGTATATCTGTGGGATCCCAGGTTCTGTTTCTCTCTTTCAGACTCTCATCCTTAATCCTGATCACAGCATCCGAAAAAGCCCGGTTCTGTTCCTCCGGAGTCTCCAGATGGATCGTTGCATTAAAAAGGGATGAAACCTCTCTCTGTTCTTCACTGTCAATGAAAGCATTCATCAACCTTGCAGGATTCACATCGCCATCCCTGTGCTGCTGGTAAAGCATCTCTGCCACCTGCCTGTACAGAGGAACCACGAAATCTGAAGGCTGGATATATTTTTCCACTGTGTCAAATATGCCCGGATAAGTTACCAGCCAGGTAAGCATCAGCTTCTGTGCTTTCTCTGCTGCACTCTCCTTCTTCTTTTGCTGACCTGCTCCCACAGGTTTAGGCTGAATTCTCTGCTCTGCCGGAGTTCCCTTCATTGCAAGAGCTCCGACTCTCTTTTTCAGATTCTCCACACTGATTCCACTGCTTCTGTAATCCTTTACGATTGCTTCTATATAAAGATTTCTCTCCAGTTCATCGGAAAGCTCCAGAAGCATCTGCGCACACCGCTCAAAGAAACGGTTCTGTCCCTGGGGTTCCTCCATTGGAAATTCCCGCTCTGCCATATGTACGCGGAACATAAAGCTGTCCATAGCCTGCTCCAGACGTTTCTCAAACTCTTCCGCTCCAAGTGCCTTGATAAATTCATCCGGATCTTTATGCGGCTTAAGATTTACCACTCTCGAAGAAACACCTGCTTCCCTCAGGATCGGAATGGCACGAAGGGCAGCCCTCACGCCTGCATCATCACTGTCATACAGAAGCAATACCTCCTGAGTGTAACGCTTCAGCAGACTTGCATGTCCGGAAGTAAGTGCCGTTCCCAGCGATGCCACCGCATTGGTAAACCCTGCCTGATGCATGGATATCACATCCATATATCCTTCACACAGGATCAGATAATTTTTTCTCGTGGTTCTTGCAACATTCAGCCCGTACAGATTCCGGCTTTTATCAAAGATCGTAGTCTCCGGCGAGTTCAGGTACTTCGGCTTTCCGTCACCCATCACTCTGCCTCCAAATCCGATCACGCGGTTATTCACATCCATGATCGGGAAAATAACCCTGTTCCAGAACTTATCATACATTCCCCTGCGTTCATCCACATTGAACAGGCCGGAATCCCGCAGCAGTTCGTCACTGTAATTCTTTGACTTCAGATATTTGTACAAATCGTCACTGTACTTATCCGAATATCCCAGGCCAAACTTCCTGATCGTCTCCTCACTGAGTCCTCTGCCTGTCAGATATTCATGTGCCTGTCTGCCACTCTCTCGACGCAGCTGATAATAGAAATATCCTGCTGCAAGCTTATTGATCTCCAGAAGGGCAGCCCGACGTTCTGCTTTCTTCTTTGCTTCTCCGGAATATTCAATCTTCGGAAGCTGCACCCCTGCCCTGTCTGCCAGATGCTTCAGTGCCTCCCCAAAGGTATAATTCTCATATTCCATCACAAAATTAAATACATTCCCGCCTGCTCCGCATCCGAAGCAGTAATACATCTGCTTCGCCGGTGTTACCGAAAAAGAGGGCGTTTTCTCATTATGGAACGGACACAGCCCGAAATAGGTACTTCCTCTTTTGTTCAGCTTCACATACTGGGATACAACATCTACAATATCATTCTTCATCCTGACTTCTTCAATGATATCGTCTGAATAACGCATGCTTCGTCCTCCTTCTTGATCGATTAATAGACTTCCCATGCTTTTGGTATGTAAATCTCCCGGAATTTCCTTATAGAATACTGGTCTGTCATTCCTGAGAGATAGTCACATACTGCCTGTTCCTTCTTCTCTCCACGCACGATCAGCTCCCTGTATTCTGTTGACATTGCTTCCGGGTGTTCGACATAATATTCATATAACTCCGTCAGCATCTTCACTACCTTTTCCTCTTCCTTATGAGCTGCCGGATTCTCATATACATTCTGAAACATGAGAGCCCGCAGATCCATCATTGCCTCGTAGATCTCTGCTGACATCTTTATGGTATCCTGCTCAAGACTGTTCTCTATCACATCATGAACAAATGTATTGAGCCGCTCTCTGGTTGTATAACCGAGCAGCATCCGAAGCGTGACCGGAATATCATCCTCAGAAATAATCCCCGCCCGCTGTGCATCATCCATATCATGATGAATATAGGCGATCTTGTCCGAAAGTCTTACTACCTGTCCTTCGAGAGTAGACGGATTCCCACTGGTTCTGTGATTCAGGATACCATCCCGGACCTCCCATGTGAGATTCAACCCTTCGCCGTTCTTCTCCAGTATCTGTGCAACCCTGACGCTCTGTTTATAGTGGGCAAAGCCATCCGGATTCACTGCATCAAGAGCCCTCTCACCTGCATGTCCAAAAGGAGTATGTCCCAGGTCATGTCCAAGTGCGATCGCTTCTACAAGATCTTCATTCAGTCTCAGTGCCTTCGCTATTGTTCTGGCAATCTGTGATACCTCAAGAGTATGTGTCAGTCTGGTCCTGTAATGGTCACCCTGGGGCGCCACAAAAACCTGTGTCTTATCCTTCATCCTGCGAAAAGCTTTACTATGAAGGATCCTGTCCCTGTCTCTCTGATAGACAGTCCGTACATCGCATTCTTCCTCCTGCCGCTCTCTGCCTCTGGAACAAAGACTCAAAGCAGCATAAGGACTGAGCATCTTTTGTTCACGCTGTTCCATGCTTTCTCTGATATTCATAAGCGATACCTCCACAAGCTGACAAAATACCTCTTATTAATTATATTCTACATAAAATTTCAAATTCCTCTTTTTTTCAAAAAAAAATTGAAATTTTTTTATATTTTTTTCAAAAAGGTGTTGACATTAGCTTTTACATTTGATATAGTATCACTTGTCGCGAGGGAGATCAAAAGAATCCCATGAAAATGCGATATGCGGAAGTGTCGGAACTGGCAGACGAGCAAGACTAAGGATCTTGTGAGCATTGCGCTCGTGTGGGTTCAAGTCCCATCTTCCGCATAAGAAACGGTTTGAATGCTATTATATGTGCATTTAAGCCGTTTTTTTGTGTCATCATAATAACCTGAGTTGCAGTGTTTCGCTGATACGATAAGTGTTTCAGTAGGAGCTTCTTTTTTGTACTGTGGGAAATTACTTATAGTATATTCATAAAAAATTCATATCTTTTTGTTAAAATAATGTGTAGATTGTTACGATATAATTTGTTTGAATACAAGCGATATTGAACCTGAATGGTAACTGTTTGGCAGATTGCTGTTTTGTATGACACTGGGCAGTTATCCTGAATGGAGTGCGGCAGGAGAATCAGGTATGAAAAAAAACAAAATGGACACACAGGAATATCAGTTTATAAAAGAAACGGTAAAAAAACAGCCAAAAGAGAATGGCAGTCTGTTGCGCAGGCTGCTTATGATAGCAGGATGTGGCGTTTTGTTTGGAGGCTGCGCAGCCGTAACCTTTGCCAGTGTGTTTCCGGTTATGGCGGACAGAGAAGAGAATACACAGCAGAAAATCGAACTGACAGGATCGGATGTAGCGGAGACGATATCTGAAGAACAGGCAACAGAGAGGGAATCTGTCGCTTCAGTTTCTGAACAAGAGGAGAAGAGTCTTCTGGCAATGCGTCAGGAGATGTATAGGGAAGTGCTGAAGGTTTCCCAAAAATCCCGAAAATCTCTTGTAAACGTGAGAGGAATTTCAAAGGATGAGGATTTGCTGAATAATTCTTATTTTCAGCAGGAAGATACGGAAGGTCTTGTCTTTCTTGAAACAGAGACGCAATTTTATATCCTGACCTATGAGGAAGAACTGGAAAATCTGCAGGAACTGCAGGTGACTTTTGCAGATGGTTCGACAGTGCAGGGAGAGATATGCAGGGGAGATGCAGATTCCGGATTTGCAGTTGCAACTGTGAGAAAAAATCTTCTCAATGACAGTACAAGAGAAGGTATCGTGGTATCTGATCTGACAGACACAAAGAAACTGGGACAGAGCGATATAGTAATTGCTATCGGAAGTCCTGCTGGTGACAGTGATGCGGTGGTTTATGGAATGATCACTTCTGTTTCTGAAAAACTATCGGTAGCGGATACGGAGTATAATGTGTTGGCTACAGATGTGCAGGGGAATGAAGATGGAAGTGGTGTGCTGCTTGATTCTGACGGAAATGTGGCAGGTATGATACTGAAGAAGAATGAAAATGACGGAGATAATATTCATGCAGTTTCCATTTCGCAGATTCTTCCGTTGGTAGAACATCTGGCTAACAAAGAGACAATCAGATATACAGGTATTTATGGAACAGAGATAACTCAGGCACAATGTAGAAAACTGGGAATTGATCAGGGACTTTACGTGGAGCGTACACAAGAAGAATCTCCTGCGATGAAGGCAGGGATACAGTGTGGAGATATTATAAGTAAGATTGATGGAACTCCCACAGAGAGTATGCAGTCTTACTATACATATCTTCAGACAAAAAAGCAGGGAGAAAATCTTACCATAACGGTTCTTCGCAAAAATTCCGATGGTGAGTATGCGGAGAAAGATTATAAGGTAACAGTTGGAGAGAGATAGTGACAGGCGGAGAATCCTACAAGCAGGATTCTTTCTTGTGGAATTGTTATAATACTAAAAATAAAGGATAGAGAGGCAGGCTTTATGCGTTTTTTAAATGAGTTACATGAGGGAGACAGAATTAATGGGATTTATCTGTGCAAGCAGAAACAGTCTGCGGTAACGAAGAATGGAAAACCCTATGAGAATATTATTCTCCAGGATAAAACCGGAATCATGGATGGCAAGATCTGGGATCCGAATTCTCTTGGAATTGATGATTTTGATGCACTGGATTATATAGATGTTGTGGGAGATGTGACCAGCTTTGCAGGGGCTATGCAGCTGAATATCAAGCGTGTGCGCAAGGCTGCTGAAGATGAATATGATCCTGCAGATTATCTTCCTGTAAGTGAGAACAGTACAGATGATATGTACAGCCAGCTGAGAGCATTTATTGACAGTGTGGAGAATACTTATCTGTCTGCACTTCTGAAGAAATTATTTGTGGAAGATGAAGCTTTTGTGAAAGCGTTTGAAGGACATTCTGCTGCGAAGACAGTACATCACGGATTTATCGGCGGTCTGATGGAGCATACTCTGGGAGTGACCAGACTCTGCGATTATATGTCAAAGGCATACCCGGTCATCAACAGGGATTTACTGATCACAGCATCACTTCTTCATGATATCGGAAAGACAAAAGAATTATCTGCATTTCCGTTAAATGATTATACAGATGAAGGTCAGCTTCTGGGACATATTTATATGGGAGCACAGATGATCAATGATCTTGCACGCCAGATACCGGAATTTCCGGAGGTGCTTAAGAATGAACTGATCCATTGTATCCTGTCCCACCATGGAGAACTGGAATACGGTTCCCCGAAGAAACCTGCACTGGTGGAGGCTGTAGCCCTCAATCTTGCAGATAATACAGATGCAAGAATGGAAACCATCACAGAGATTTTTGCAGCAAACAAGAGCAAAAAAGAATGGCTTGGATATAATAAATTGTTTGAATCCAACTTAAGAAGAACAGATGAGGTGTAATCTTTATGGAATTTCGTAAGAACGATCTTGTTACGTTAGAGATAGAAGATTGCGGAATTGACGGTGAAGGTATCGGAAAAGCCGATGGCTTCACCGTTTTTGTCAAGGACGCAGTGATCGGAGATACAGTAACAGCCAAAATTATCAAGGCAAAGAAAAATTATGGTTACGGACGTCTTATGGAGGTGCTGAAGCCATCTCCGTACAGAGTTGAGCCCAAGTGCGAATTTGCCCGTCAGTGTGGCGGATGCCAGCTTCAGGCACTTTCCTATGACCAGCAGCTTGTATTTAAGACAAATAAGGTGAAGGGACATCTGGAACGAATCGGCGGCTTTACAGATATCCCCATGGAGCCGATCATTGGCATGGATGAACTTTTTCATTACAGAAATAAGGCACAGTTTCCTGTAGGCAGAAATAAAGAGGGAAAAATCGTTACAGGTTTCTATGCAGGAAGAACCCACAATATTATCGAAAACCGTGACTGTGCACTTGGTGTAGCTGAGAATAAAGAAGTTCTGGACCGTGTGATCGCACATATGGAGAAATACGGGATTGAACCATATAATGAAGCAACAGGCAAAGGGCTGGTGCGCCATGTCCTGATCCGTTACGGATACTTCACAAAAGAAGTGATGGTCTGTCTGATTCTGAACGGAAATAAGATTCCGAAAGAGGAGCTGCTTGTAAAATCTCTGTGTGAGATTCCGGGAATGACAAGCATCACCATCAATGTAAATAAGAAACACAGTAATGTAATCCTTGGTGAGGAAATTCGTCTGCTCTGGGGCCAGGAATATATCACAGACAGGATCGGAGATATTTCCTATCAGATTTCACCTCTGTCTTTCTATCAGGTAAATCCTATGCAGACCCAGAAGCTTTATGCAAAGGCACTGGAATACGCAGATCTTCACGGTCAGGAAACAGTATGGGATCTCTACTGTGGGATCGGAACCATTTCCCTGTTCCTGGCACAGAAAGCAAAATTTGTCCGCGGTGTGGAAATTGTTCCGGCAGCTATAGAGAATGCGAAAGAAAATGCGAAACTTAATGGCCTGGAGAATACAGAGTTCTTTGTGGGAAAAGCAGAAGAAGTGCTGCCAAGAGAGTATAAGAAAAATGGCGTTTATGCAGATGTCATCGTCGTAGATCCGCCAAGAAAAGGCTGTGATGAAACCCTGCTGGAGACCATGGTCGAGATGAACCCGGATAGGATTGTGTATGTAAGTTGCGACAGTGCGACGTTGGCAAGGGATCTGAAGTATCTGTGTGAGAGGGGATATGAGCTTAGAAAAGTATGCCCGGTTGATCAATTTGGGATGACTGTTCATGTGGAGACGGTTGTTCTTTTGTCCCAACAGAAGCCAGATGACACGATAGAGATCGACTTAGACCTGGATGAGCTGGATGCCACCAGTGCCGAGTTGAAAGCAACCTATCAGGAAATCAAGGATTATGTGCTGAAAGAATCTGGCTTGAAGGTTTCAAGTTTATATATTTCTCAGGTAAAACGCAAATGTGGAATTGAAGTGGGAGAAAACTATAATCTTCCAAAATCAGAAAATGCAAGAGTTCCACAATGCCCGAAAGAGAAAGAAGATGCTATCAAGGCTGCCCTGAAATATTATGCGATGATCTAAGGACATCGCTGATTTCAAGGAGGAATAACACATGAAAAGTACATTTGAAAAATGGGTGGAACCTACACACTTGGCGCAGACGGAATTTACTATCCGAATCTTGTCAGTACAGATGAAGAACCGCATTATGGGAAATATGGAATGATGCGGAAAACATATCTGAAAGAG
>JABLTT010092335.1_pt1 | contig 10449 bp, 13 predicted proteins | sample 7160061 | NCBI WGS metagenome assembly JABLTT01 (sample SAMN14651232, study PRJNA627086) | human gut metagenome | isolation source: feces | host: Homo sapiens | reverse complement strand
TTTCTGGACCTACCACAGTTGCCGCTGTGCAGGTCCTTTTTCAGTTGCCTAAGTTCACAAAGAATCTGGCCCATTTTCCCAGGCCTGTCCAGCCGCTCCTCAAAATGTCGGGTAGCAACTGCCTCTCTGCTCCATCCAGATGCATAAAAATCCCCATCTACCATGCCGATATGTCCCCAAAAATGCATAATCGCTGTGGGATGGTTTCCTGTAAGCTCCTTCTCGCTTTTCTGCAGCCCATTGATCTGCAAACACAGATCCAGCGCCTCACAGATCTGCTGTCTCCTGCGCTTTTCGATCTTACGCTTTAATCTCTGATTCATGTCTGTTCCCCTTTCTTCACTGTCCGGCTCTCACCCGTTCCCTTATGTACAAGGTATAACTGGTTAACCGACTCTATCAGTACCAGCCAATCCCGACTGTTGAGCCCTGCGGCCTCGATCTGCTTCTTCTGTGCCAACGTTGGGCGCTCTGCCCTGCTTCTCCCCATTGCCCTCACCTCCTCTCACAGTGCTATTATTCCGGCAGCCACCAACAGCAGCACCGTCTCCGCGCCCAACAGAAATGCCATCACCGTAGACAGCCTGCCAAACAGCCGCACATCTTTATGGCTCTGCATAAGCTGCTCTCCGGCGATCCGCCCCAGCTTCAGGATCTGTTCCTCTTCCTTCCGGGTTACTACAATGCCCTCCACTGTGGGCTGATACTTAATTGGTTCTGTTTGCATGATTACCTCCTTATGCTGTACAATCCTTTTCCACGGGCATTTCCAGCCCCATGCGCTCATAGAAATACTTTCTGGATACCTTTCCGGATATGACTATAAATCCCTTGGCCTCCAATTCCTCGTTTAACGTTTTAACAATGCGATAACCTGTACGCTCTGAGGCCTGTACAAGTTTCGCTATTTCCTTAGCGGTTATATACGGACTTGCCATCTCTCTCACCTCCCGTCCTCAATCTCAAATAGACTCCTCTGCCTTGCTATGCCTCTCACCCTTGTGCTATACTCCATTTATCAACACTGCCATGCTGAAATATATATTGGAGGAATACAACTTTGAAACTTAACCCTGATTGTATCCGTGATATTCTTTTGGATATTGAAGCTACCAGCACAATCAACACAGGTTGGAAATATGATTCACGCATCCCATCTTCTCGCCTGTCTCATTATGACCGTTTTGAAATTGCATATCAGGCCAGATACTGTATGGAATCCGGCATGATATCAGGCTTTAGTATTGGAGGAAACAGTGAATCAGTTTTTGCAACAGATTTAACACCAAAAGGCCATGAATTTTTAGCAAATATCCGCAATGATACTTTTTTTAATAAAGTAAAAAGTATCGCAGCTGAACTTGGTGTTAATTCCTTGAATGATCTTACTAAAATAGCCCTCAACTGCTCAGCTATCTTAATCAAAAGCCATTTTGGTCTTCTTTGAGCCCCAGCTCTTTTTTCGCTGCTTTTAGGCTGTACTCCTGTATTTTGTTTGCGTCTGGAAGTTCTAAACCACATTCTGCAAAATACAGAAGAACAGCAAGGAAATTTAACCTCCACATAATCCATTTTGTAATAGCCCAGACTAATGCAATAGCTAATAAAACAGTTACCATCTCTCTCATCTCCCGTCCTCAGACTTTCTTTTCGGTTAAACCGAAATCCAACGGTAAAAAAATAATCCTATCGTAAGGTATTCCATAAACTTCTTCAATTTTTCTCAAAACAGGAATATCTGGATAACTTTTTCCTCTTTCATAATTTCCAAGAGTATCTGTACTAACCCCTATCAATTTTGCAGCGTTTTCCTGCGTATACCCTAAAAGCTCCCTTATCATTTTCAGCGTCATTTTTGTTTCCGGGAGTATTCTTTTTGATTCCATTTCCCTCACCTCCTTCGGTTTAAACATATATTACTTCGGTTTAACCGAATTGTCAATGGTTTTCCCGAATTTTTTTATTTTTTATTGATTTTTTTTCGGTTTTACCATATAATAAGCATTGAAGGAGGTACATACATGAGTGATCTTGGAAATAAAGAAATAATGGCAAAAAATATTCGTTACTATATGAATAAATTCGATGTAACACAGACTGAAGTTTGTAATGCTCTAGGAATAAAGATGCCTACATTTTCAGATTGGGTCAATGCAAAAACTTATCCCCGAATTGATAAAATAGAACTAATGGCTAATTATTTTGGAGTCTCAAAATCTGACTTAGTAGAGGAAAGAAACTCTCTTACCAGTAAAGATGAACGCGATATAGAGAAAATACTAGACCTAACCAAAGAGCAACTGCTCTCTCAAGATGGCTTAATGTTTGATGGAAAGCCTGCCACCCAAGAAGCTATTGACTCTATTCTTTCAGCTATGCAGGTCGGCATGGAGTTGGCAAAGAAAAAGAACAAAGAAAAATACACACCTAAAAAATATAAAAAGGACTGATGGCTTATGGATATAAAAAAGAAAGCGGACAGTTTGGCACGAAAATACCAGACTCGCAATCCATTTGAGATTATTCGAGGATTGAATGTAATCCTTATCTTTGCTCCGCTGATCGACACCAGAGCCTTTTACCAATATTTTCAGCGTAACAATATCATTTACATAGACGAAAATTTATCTCGCCATGAACAGGCATTTGAATGTGCACACGAAATGGGGCATATGTTTCTGCACAAAAGGGCAAATACAATTTTTATGGATACTCGAACAGGATTAAATACCGACAGATACGAGAACGAAGCCGATACATTTGCTATGGATTTATTGGTAGATGATGATACGCTTGCAGAATATCAACAATATAGTATTGAGCAATTATCACATATCTTGGGATACGAAAAAAGATTGATTGAATTGAGATTAAAATAGCCTATGGCGTTTTAATAAAAAATACAAAGTGAGGATGATGAGTATGAATAATGTCTTTCTTTTACTAACTATAATTGGAATTATAGGTGTCCCTGTCTGTTTAATCCTGGCGGTAATACGCTTATTAAAAAAACAAAAAGCCAAACCTACGCTTGTTTTGTGCGCTATTTTTGCTTGTATTTGCATTTTCGGTTTTATCGGATTTGGGTTAACAATTCCCCCAAAATCAGCTACTGTAGTATCCTCACAAGAAACTCAAAAAACTACTGTAGTCGCCGAACATACCCTTGAAGAAACTTCTGAAAAAACATCTGAAACAATTCCAGAGGAAACAACGCCAACCCCTACTGAGGCGTCTACAGAGTCCCTTGTTCCCACTGCTGAATCTGTTGCCCCTTTATCTCAAAAAGAGGAGTTTGCCAAGCAACTAACTGCAAACCCTAATGTTACTGCTGATGCTGCAAACAGTACCTTTGACATCCTGACCTCTGGAATGGGGTTTGAAAATATAATTGTTAACAAAAATGCAACCGGAACTCTCTTCGAAGTTAAAGCCGACGATTACAATCTCAAGGTCACTGTAAGTGACAAATTGTATATGGTTATTTGCGGAGATTATAATTTATATAAAGATGATTCCATAAACTATACCAAAAATGATTTAGAGGAGCGAAAAATAGGGAATGATGATTCAAAATATTACGCCATTGCAATGGAAGCTGTTTCGGCCAATTTAAAAAATCCATCTAGCGCTCAATTCAGTTCTATGAGGGAATGTAAAATGGCACGTAAGGGGGAATATGTTGCCGTACAAGGTTATGTTATTGCTATAAATTCCTTTGGAGTTCAGATTAAAAATGATTTTCTTGTAGAATTTCGAGTTATTGACTTGGATACATATTCATATGAAACTGTATATCTTAATATTGCTGGAGAAACATCTGGCACTTATATAGATTTGAAATAGCACCTTCCAAATATAACGCAAAAACCGCCCCTGTGCCACGCAGGGGCCACCACCTTGACAATATAATATACTTACCCGGGCAGCCGAACAGGCGGCAGCTCTCTATCCGTTCCGAGTCTTGCGGAAGGAGGAGATGCTTTATGAGTACATATGAAGAATTGCAGTTAATTGTATCTGTAGCATTACTGATCGTTGCGATCCTGACATATACGCATAAAAAATAGCCGTCCTGCTCTTGGCCGAGGAGACGACTATTTTTTAGGTCTTTGATTCGCCGGGACGGGTAGTGTGCACCTACCTGTCGGCTGTCTTGTTAAGTATATTATATGTCAAATCCGTTTATTTGTCAAATTGCAAAAACCGCCCCTGCGCCAACAGGAACGGCTTTAGATAAATTCTGTACAGGCCACGGAGGCCAAATACAATGTGATCTGAACACCCATATTGTACCACACCTCCTTACACCTGTACAGGTGTATTTTTTATACCCAAAAATGTGCGACGTCGCAACAATAAGGAGGAGTGATACTATGCCAGTTCATCAGGATGAAAAAACAAAAACCTGGTATGTGAAATGCTATTACACCGATTATACCGGAACCAAACGCCAACGCAAGAAACGAGGCTTTAAACGCCAAAAGGATGCCAAGGAATGGGAACGCAATTTCCTTGAAACACAGCAGGCCGATGTTACAATGACCTTTGAAAACTTCATTAAGCTCTACAACGAAGATATAAAGCACCGGCTCCGGGAGCATACTTACACCCAAAAACAGTACATTATCGAAAAGAAGCTTCTCCCCTTCTTTGGAAAGCTCCCCATATCCCAGATTACGCCTGTCCTTGTCCGGAAATGGCAGAACGAATTAACTTCCTATCGAAACGATCAGGACAGACCCTATTCAGAAACTTACCTGCGTACCATCAATAATCAGCTGGCCACCATTATGAACTATGCTGTGCGATATTACGGCCTAAGAGAGAACCCTTGCCGTAAAGCTGGAACCATAGGGAAAAATCATGCAGAGGAAATGCAGATCTGGACATCTGAGGAATTTAAGTGCTTCTTGGAAAAAGTTTCAGATAAACCCTCTTCAAGAGCCGGCTTCCTGACCCTGTATTACACCGGCCTCCGGATTGGTGAGCTGCTGGCTCTGGAATATACGGACATTGATTTTGAAAACTGCCAGATCACAGTTAATAAATCCTATCAGCGTATCAAAGACAGAGACATTATTACGCCACCGAAAACGCCCAGAAGCATCCGAACGATCTCTATACCAATATTCCTAAGGGACGAACTAAAAAACTACACAGACAAGCTCTACGGCCTCCACAAACATGACCGCATATTTCCATACACAAAACATTTCTATGAACATGAAATGAAACGGGGTATTAATGCCTCAGGCGTAAAACCTATCCGCATCCATGACCTCCGGCACAGCCATGCCAGCCTATTGATTGAACTTGGTTTTTCTCCTGTAGCCGTGGCAGACCGTCTGGGGCATGAGAAGGTGGAAACCACTCTCAATACCTACTCCCATCTGTTCCCGCACAAGAGAGATGAAGTGGCAGAAAAACTGCAAAATTGTTTTTAGTTCCATTTTAGTTCCATCTACATAAAAAAAGAGCCGTGAAACCCTGATAAATCAAAGGGTTCACGGCTTTTATTAACTTATTCAAACTCGGGTGCGGATAGGATATTTCAGGTACTTTTCAATACACATTTGTGTTGTTTTATATTCATATTCTCTGAATTATATCTGATATTTTTCTATCACCAAATTATTAGAGCCAAAGTAGAGTCATAAAAACACTAGCACCATAATGACTTCATATAGTTATAACTCAGCAATATATTGTCTAAATATTTCTTTTAATTTATTACTAACTGTATCTTTTTTTTCTAATAACATCAAAACATAATCTATATAATAATCCTTCTTCCATCCAAATTTATTTGGTAATTGTGTATATGGTAACAAACCCTTATTATTTATTACTCTTAATGCGGCTAAGTAATTTCTTTCTTCAATAATTTTATTCATTTTCTCAATTTCTTGATCATACATACTTTGAAGATTGTCTACAGAAATCAACTCACTCAATTTTGTTTTATATTCTTCAATTGTTGATACCTGTTCATTTATTTTTTTTACAATATAGTTTTGACTTTTTTGCTTTGTAAACAGTAATGCTTGTTCTTCAATCTTGTTAGTCAAAAATTCAAATGTTTTGTCTTGCACCTCACTAATAATTTGTTCTATTTCAGATTTATCCTGTTTTTCTGCCACAATTCTTATTACATCAGTTATAAGAAACAAATTTTCGATTTCAGCAACTTTCGGCACAAAAATATTTTGTTCTTTCAATTTCGCAATTTCTTCTTCATCACGTCGATCTCGGTCAATAATTCCTTTAACCTCTTCATAATGTAAATTATTAGTTTGATTGTATGCTTTTGTTGTCTGAACAACAGCATTACAACTTTCCATAGGAATTATATTAAACTCTGGATATACTTTTGAATATAATTTTCTATCAATGCTTTTAGATGCTGTTCCTTCTACCAACAAAACTTTTTGTCTATTTCCCATAATTTCCAGCTTCAAGCTATCGGAAGAATTAATATCATCTAGTAAATCATATCTCCAGCCATCTTCTACAAAAAATTCTTTTACCCAAACAATTTGAGAATTTATTCTTGAACTTGCAAAATCTAAATTATGAGTAATATATAGAAACATACAATCTGGTCTTGAACATTCAATTGCATTCCATAATCGTACAAGTATAGATTTATGTAAATGATTTTCCGGTTCATCAATAATAATAAGGCTATTTTCTTTAGCACATAATACTTCTCCTATAAAATAAAATATAGCCCTCTCACCATCACTCATTTCACATCCATTATAATAATCCTCTTCATTTCTATTTGAGGTTTCTATTTTTCCCGCACATATTTTTATTTTACGATGTAAAATAACATCTTCCCATATTTCTTTTATTTTTTCCAATCGAGTATCATTATCAAACTCTTTATGTCCATCTTTATGTTTTTCTCGATATTCTATGCTTTTTTCATAATTTTCAGTCATAAGAAATCGCATTAATTTTTCATAATCATTAAGCAAGTATGTTTCCGGGGAATTTCCCCATCTCCTACTTTTCTTTCCATAGCGTTTCAGCCAATCCTTATCATCATTGGTTGTTCCATATAGAAATTCTTCTTCAGCCATTTGTATTTCTGTTGGACTTACCATTTGAGGCAAATTCAACGATTTTTGTGCAGATATTCGATGTACGTTAATATCTGGATTGTTTTCATCAATCCAGATACTCATTCTAGTTTTTCCTGCCCCGTTTGCTCCAATTAACACTATTGACTTTTTATTTTCTATATAATTTGTATTTCCTTCTATATCTGGAATTCGTATCTTCATATCAATCCTTCTCTCTCGGTCCCATAAATCGATCACCATTCAAATGTATCATATGCTCCGGCATTTCAGCAATCCATACCTCTGTTTCCCATGCAAGTTCTTCCGCAAATTTCTTATATGTCTTGAAATCCAGAAATGCTGTTACAAATATTTTCCCTGCCGTAACATCTTTTGTCATCTCTGTAATTTCCAATATACGTTTCGGATCCATCGGTCCTACAGATGTTACCGACTCAACAAAATAAATCCAGTTCTTGTCCGCGCGATATAACACTACATCCGGCATCTTATCATGTAATGTAATTTCAAATCCTAACTCTTTTAGTTTTTCTACATTCTTTACCAAATCTTTTTCTATTGTATCTCCAACGTATAGGCATTCAGAATTTGGAGCAAATCTCGGTGCGAATTCCTCGATAATGGCTTTTTGTAGCTCATTATGCTTACCTGTAGAAAATTTAAAGTTCTCACCATTTATATTTACAGGCATCATTGTCATCTTCTTTTTGGAAGCGTACAAATCAATTAACTTTTCATGATAACAAAGGAACCGTTTTATAGATTCCTTCCATGCTGGTGTTTCCATCGTTCTCAGGATTTTAACTATTTCTTCCGTCAATCTGTACCGATAGTTCGGACTATTGGTTGCTTTCCCATTATCCTCTATCAAAGCAGCAGTCCGGAATCTGTGCAGAGCCTGTTTTCTAAATGTTTCTCTGCTGTTTTCCGCATAACTCATGCCATAAAAGGTATTAACAAACTGGATAATATCATGTATACGAATCCATTCATTTGTTGCTTCACTCCATGACATATCTGGCTTTACTCCAGCCATAGCCAGTATCACGTAGCAACATATATCCGCTTGCTGTGCTTTGGGCATACCTATTGTTTGCAGAAATTCTCTTGTTTCTTCTATTTTCTTATCCACAGTATCCCTCCAATATCAAATTGCAATTTTCCTCTGAATAGTCCTTACTCTTAATCACTTTCCTTCCCATTTCCTGAATATCCTCTAAATCCGGTACAGGCATTGCATTAATCTCTGTTGAATTAACCTGTGTGGAACCATTTAAAATACGATAATATTCATCATAAAGTGTAGAATTAAATAATACATACAACCCATACACCAAACACTCAGACATTTCCGTTAATACACCATCCACAAAATTAATTTTATTCTGTGTACTTATCTTTTGGTACTGCGGAAATCTTTTGGCTAAATATACCCCACATTGTAATCTTCGAGGTTCTTCCTTTGCTGTAAATCGCTTTACAAATAGATAATTTTTGTTATCTTGCATTAATCCCTTTTGTTCTGTCACAACATATTCATGCTCTTTCTGTATAGGGAATTCTACTTTTCCCTGTTTTATATGCTGCGAATAAAATAAAGGAATTGCTCCTTCTTCTTCCTCATCCCGCAAGATTTCACGATTGCGAAAATCCACAGTCAATCCTGTTTTCATTTTTACGCCTATTGTCGGAAGTGTTTTATCAAACTTGTGCAGTTTCTTTAATACCTCCACTTCATTTTCATCTGTTACAAGATAAACATAGTAGTCTGAACCTGCTACAACCAGATCATACGGAACTGTCAATGATGTCAGTTCACCAAAATCACTATTTGATTTTGAAGATGTAATCGTAACTGTTTCTGGTTTTTCAGTTGTTTTTCTTACTTTAATAATAATTGTTTCCTGTAACACACTTTCCTTGTCAAAAACCTTATTTCTACTGACAAAAAGATGAATATGTTCCAATTTTCCTTCTGTCAGAAAATATTCTCGAAAACGTTTAAAATACGCTCCTGATGTCCATGATCTTGGAATGATGTACACCATTTCTCCATTTTCGCATAAATTAAATAATCCCATAGAGGCAAAAATGAAATACAAATTCGGTGCACCATAACATACCTCTGGCATCGCTGTTGCTTCTGGCGCATCTTTCGGTATTTTCATATATGGCGGATTTCCAATCACAAAATTATATTTCTTCAGTTCCGCGCTTCCTCCCAGCATATGATTAAAATCCAGATACTGACTCAGAATATAATTATCTTCAATGATATTAACTGTAAGTTTTTTCCTTGTCCCTTCTTTACAATATTCTAGATTACGTTTCAACAATGGTAATACATTATCATCATTCTCATAACAGGTAAGTTCAATCTCCTGAATAGAATCTATCGTTTCCAATCTTTCGATAAAGGCACATGATAATATGCCTGAACCAGCCCCTGCGTCAAGTATACTTACTTTGCCTATTTTTCCTTCAACATTATATAATCCTGCCATAAACTGGGCAGTCTCCATACTGGTAAAAAATTGTCCATATTTTTTACGTTCTTTTTTCGGCATACTCTCTATATATTCGTTTGTAAGTTCTATAATTTTTTCTAGCATATTCCACCTACCCACAAGCCTTCTATTTCTTGCTATTATACTATAACTTACTAACTTTTTCAATAATTTTTCACGAACACACGTTCTGTTTCATCTGCTCTACAATCCTTTCAAAGCGTTCCTGTGCCTATTCTTCTATATCTGCCAGATAACTATTCAGCCTTCCACTTGTAAGCAAATTCAAATATACACCCCTGCGATATTCTTTCAGACTGTGTACGTTTTATCTCCATTGACTGTCTCTGCAATTCATACATGAGCTTCTGCATATCTTTCCACTCCTGCAAATCAATCTTTGGTACAGGTTTCGGCGGTAGTTTAAATTTGAAAATTACTTCCTGCAAAAAGTCTTTTGCACCTCGGATAATCTGACGGAACATATCCGGCAGCCAACCGTGTGTCCTGATAGATTGCAGCGTTTTGTCTGTGATTTTTTCCTGCTTGATTTTCAAAATATCTTCTTCGGGAACACCCTCAACTAATGCCACATCAACTGTCCGATTCCATTCCTGCCTTGCCGCATTGTCTGCCTTTATCTCCTCTGCTTTCGGATTGTTCTTTCCGATTTTCTTGGTTGCCAGATATACGCTGCCCTGTTGGAATACGGATAATTTTTCTGATTCCTCTTTTACATATCGGTTGATCGTATCGGTAAACAGTTCTTTGACTTCTTTAGTAAATGCTTTGTTCTTAAACCATTCATCCTTTTTCGTGAAGATATGGCTTTCATAAACTTCTCCTTT
>JABLTT010043348.1_pt1 | contig 10467 bp, 10 predicted proteins | sample 7160061 | NCBI WGS metagenome assembly JABLTT01 (sample SAMN14651232, study PRJNA627086) | human gut metagenome | isolation source: feces | host: Homo sapiens | reverse complement strand
GCACACGGCCTACATCCCGGACCACACCCTTGGCTGCCAGAGTACCGAAGGTAACAATCTGAACCACCTGGTCTTTGCCGTATTTCTCCACCACATAATCAATGACCTCCTGGCGGCGCTCGTAGCAAAAATCCACGTCAATATCAGGCATGGAGACGCGCTCCGGGTTTAAAAACCGCTCAAACAGCAGGTTATAGCGCACCGGGTCAATATTGGTAATACCCAGAGTATAGGAAACAATGCTTCCTGCGGCAGAACCGCGTCCCGGTCCCACCATAATATCCTTTGAGCGGGCATAATTGATAAAATCCCATACGATCAGGAAATAATCCACATACCCCATGGTACGGATTACATCCATCTCATAGTCCAGACGCCGGCTTAACGTACCGTCATCCTTTGGATATCGGGTCTTAAAGCCCTCCCGACAGAGATGATTCAGATACGTCCAGGAGTCAAAACCCTCCGGCACCTCATACTTTGGCAGCTTGGTGACGCCGAACTCAATCTCCACATTGCAGCGCTCTGCAATTTTATGGGTGTTTTCAAGGGCTTCTCTGGCGTATGGGAAAAGGGCCTGCATCTCCTCCTCGGATTTACAGTAATACTGGCCGCCTGCATAGCGCATCCTGTCTTCATCTGCCACCTTTTTTCCGGTCTGGATGCACAGCAGGATATCGTGAGCCTTTTCATCCTCTGCAAAGGTATAATGGATATCATTGGTGGCTGCCAGTTCAATCCCCGTGTCCCTGCTCAGTCTGAGAAGGCCCTGATTTACCATCTTCTGTTCCGGAAGCCCATGATCCTGAAGCTCCAGGAAGAAATTATTTTTCCCAAATATTCCCTCATACCGCAGGGCAGAACGCATGGCTTCCTCATACATTCCTCTGGCCAGATATTTCTGCACTTCTCCGGCCAGACAGGCGCTGAGGGCAATGACGCCTTCGTGATATGTCTCCAAAACCTCATAATCCACACGGGGCTTATAGTAAAAGCCTTCCACAAAGCCCTTGGAGACGATCTTCATCAGGTTTTTATAACCCTGATCATTTTCCGCCAGCAAGACCAGATGGTAATACCGATCCTCTCCTCCCGTATTTTCCCGGTCAAACCGGGAACCGGGAGCCACATATACCTCGCAGCCCAGGATTGGTTTAATTCCTACTTCCTTTGCCGCCCGGTAAAAATCAATCACTCCATACATTACGCCATGATCCGTGATCGCCAGGCTGTCCATTCCCAGCTCCTTGGCCCTGGCGGTCAGCTCTTTTATCTTGGATGAGCCGTCTAAAAGACTGTATTCTGTATGGACGTGCAAATGTGTAAACGCCATATATGCTGATTCTCCTTTCCCGGAACAACGTCCTGTCCCTGTCTGTTATGAAAAAAACCAGGCAGCCTTCTGCACTGCCTGGTTTCCAACTATCCTTTTAATCTCTTCCGAAACGCTTATGCATTGATGAGATACTTCTCAATCTCAGACACTGCCTGATCCTCATCCGCACCGTCAGCCTCTACTGTGATAGACTGGCCGGCAATCAGCCCAAGGGTCATCATTCCCATAATACTCTTTGCATTTACACGCTTAGAACCGGACTCCAGATAGATTCTGCTGTCGTACTGGCTGGCAACCTGCACCAGCATAGCAGCCGGTCTTGCTTCTAATCCATCGGGCAGTTCAACGGTAATTATTTTTTTCTTCATGATTATCCTCCTCATATCTGCGGATGGAGCGTTTCCTTACTGCTCCGGGAGCTTTTCCCTTAAATCCTCCGCCATAAGGCTGAGTTTTCTCAGCCGGTGATTGACTCCTGACTTTCCCACCGGCGGCTCCAGAGCTTCCCCCAGCTCCTTAAGCGTCGCCTCCGGCCGTTCCAGCCTCACTCTTGCCATTTCCTGAAGGTTCTCCGGAAGGGACTCAAGTCCTATGGTATCCTGAATATACCGGATATCCTCCATTTGCTTTACGGCTGCCGAAACCGTTTTATTGATATTGGCAGTCTCGCAGTTTACCTGACGGTTTACGCTGTTTCGCATCTCCTTTACGATCCGGATATTTTCCAGCTCCATAAGAGCCACCGGCGCCTCCATAATCTGAAGCAGCTCTGCGATCTGGCTTCCCTCCTTTACATACACCACAAAATAGCGTTTGCGCAGAACGATCCTGGCCTCAATACCAAATGAAGCCATCAGCCCCTGAAGCTGCTTTGCCTTTCGCATGGATGCACAGGCGATCTCAAAATGGTAGAACTTTTCCGGATCACTGATGGAACCTGCCGAAAGGAAGGCCCCGCGGATAAATGCCCGCTTACAGCAGACATTCTGCACCACAACGTTATGTATCAGCGACAGATCCTCCGCAATTTCCCCGCATGAATCCAAAAGTTTGGACGCCTGAAGAACCCGGAGCGCATCCTCATGCTCTCTCACTGCTACCATATATGTTCGGCTCCGCCCCGGCATCTGACCCCGGCGGATTAAAACATCCGTATTTATATTAAATGTTTTTTTCAATAATGTAAAGTATTTTCTTGCAACTGCCAGATTTTCTGTATGGATCTCTATGGCATAGTGATCGGAGGCCGATATCTTTACCCGGCCGCAAAGGCTTAAAACAGCCGCTGTTTCTGCGATCTGGCAGTGCCTTGCCGGAGACCACTGTCTGGACAGTTCCTCCTTTACTTTGGAAGAAAATGACATTGCTCCCTCTTAACTTTCCCTGTTATCGTTTACTATCCTTATCAATATCTCTGTGATCCATGCGGATCCCATATTCTCCGTGGCTCTTCAAATGCTCATACAGAACCTTTGCAATGGTGACAGAACGATGCTTTCCCCCGGTACATCCGACGGCGATAACCAGCTGATTTTTCCCTTCATTGATATAGTTGGGAAGAAGGAAATCCATCATGTCATTCAGCTTCCCGATAAACGTCTCTGCTGTATTCCCCTGCATCACATAATCTCTCACAGACTGGTTTTCTCCGGTCAGGGGACGCAGCTCCTCCACATAGTAAGGGTTCGGGAGAAAGCGCACATCAAAGACCAAATCTGCATCCTCAGGAATACCATACTTAAAGCCAAAGGACATAACGGTAACAAACATATTTTTAAAGCTTTCTTCCTTTAAAAATATCTTTTCCAACTCCTGACGCAGTTCCTTTGTCAAAAGCATGCTGGTATCAATAATAAAATCCGATTTCTTCTTTAAAAACGCTACTCTGGCCCGTTCCTTTTCAATGCCTGTTTCCAACCGTCCCTTTCCGGCCAGAGGATGGGAGCGTCTTGTTTCCTTATAGCGTTTGATCAAAGCGGTATTGCTTGCATCCAGAAAAAGGATCTGTACATCCATCTGTTCTCTGCGCCACTTTTCGATAACGCCCTCCAGATCTTTTAGACCCTCTCCGCTGCGGATATCGATCCCCAGAGCCGCCTTCTGCACAGTTCCTCCGTCCGATACCAGCTGCACGAATTTATCCGCCAGGGAGATAGGCAGATTGTCCACACAGTAAAATCCCAGATCCTCCAGCATTTTTAAAGCAATGGTTTTTCCGGCTCCGGACATTCCGGTGACAATTACAAGCTTCATCTGTCAGTTCACCTCGTACTCTTTATCGTAATGCACCCTAAAATTTCCCCAGTGTCTTTACTTCCATTTCCAGCTCCACATCAAACTGTGTCTTTACCCGCTCCCGAATCTGACGGCAGAGCTCCATCACATCTGCCGCTGTGGCATCGCCCCTGTTAATCACAAAGCCGCTGTGCTTTTGGGACACCTGAGCACCGCCGACGGTTAATCCTTTTAATCCGGCATCCTCAATGAGTCTGGCCGCAAAATGCCCTTTTGGCCGTTTAAAGGTACTGCCCGCACTCGGATACTGAAGAGGCTGCTTTTCCCTGCGTTTTAAAGACAGTTCATTCATATACGCCTCAATCTCATCCCGGTTCCCTTTTTTCAGGCAAAAGCAGGCTTCCAGCACTGTATAACCCATAGCAGGGATACAGCTGGTGCGGTAATCCATCTTAAGCTCCTTTGGCCCAAGAGTAAGGATTTCTCCCTCCGGCGTCATAATTCTGGCATACTCCAGCACATCCTTTATCTCTGATCCATAAGCCCCGGCATTCATCACCAGAGCTCCTCCTATGGTTCCCGGAATCCCGGCCGCAAATTCAAGACCCGTAAGCCCTTCCTTTAAAGCCCTTTTCGCCATTCGGCTTAAAAGCTGTCCGGATGCCGCAAAAATCCGCTCTCCCTCTGCCTCAAGACGCGTCAGTCCCTCTGTCATGGAAATAACCACTCCCTCATATCCTGCATCACTGACCAGCAGGTTGCTTCCATTTCCCAGAATGAAAAACGGAAGCTTCTCCCTTCTGCAGAAAGAGAGGATTGTTTTAAGCTCCGTCTCTCCGGACGGACATACATAAGCCGCAGCAGGACCTCCGATCCGAAAGGTGGTATGGCTGCTCATAGGCTCCATAAAACGGCACGGAAGGCCCTCCTGCCCCAAAAGAGCCTGCAATTTTTCTTTAAGCTCCATCTGTTTCCTTTCTCCGGTCTGAATATCAGTCATTCATCCCGTTTTTTAAATTTGCCTGTACACGGTTATACAGCTCCTGAGCCGCATTGTAGCCCATCTTCTTCTGGCGATGGTTTACAGCCGCCGACTCTACGATTATGGCAAGATTTCGTCCGGGACGGATGGGAATGGTATGACACACAACCTGATTGCCCAAAAATTCCGTATACTGATCTTCCAGGCCCAGGCGGTCATACTCCTTATCCCGGTTCCAGTCCTCCAGCTTGATCACCATATCGATCGACTGTGTATCCTTTACACTCTCAACACCGTACAGAGTCTTTACATCAATGATCCCGATTCCGCGAAGCTCAATAAAATGCCTTGTAATATCCGGCGCACTTCCGATCAGAGTATCGTCGCTGACACGGCGGATTTCCACCACATCATCTGTCACAAGACGATGGCCCCGCTTTAACAGCTCCAGCGCTGCCTCGCTCTTTCCAATCCCGCTCTCTCCCATGATCAGCACACCTTCACCGAATACGTCAAGAAGCACTCCGTGGATGCTGATGCAAGGGGCCAGCTTTACATTGAGCCAGCGGATGACCTCTGCCATCAGGGATGAGGTTGTCTTATCTGATACAAGACAGGGAACACCGTAATAATTGCAGTATTCCAGCAGATCATCATCGGGATTCTGTCCCCGGCTGAATACAAGGCAGGGAATCTGGCTGGAGGTCAGTTTATCATACATCTGACGCTTAACTTCTCTGTCCATGGTATTGATATATGCCTGCTCCACGTATCCTATGATCTGTACGCGCTCTCTGTCAAAATGATCGAAAAATCCGGTAAGCTGCAGCGCAGGACGGTTTACATCCGGATGGGTCAGTACAATCTTATCCGTATCAATCTCCGGTGTGGTGTTGCGCAGTTTCATTTTCTCAATAAGCTCACTGATTGTTACTCCATGCATGGTATAATTACCCCCTTGTGTCTACTCTCCGCACATGGACGCGGAAAGGCTGTCTGGTTAACATATATACTATCACAAGTTTCACAGGTTGTCATGTGTTTTTACATCCGCACACATTCTGCCGCAAAACGAATGCTCCCCTGTTTTGCGAAAAAAATGGTAAACGGCCTCTGCGGCCTTCTGATTCATCTGAGGCGTCCGGGCCAGTTCCTGGATGTCTGCATTTCTTATAGCCTCGATATCCTTAAACTGGCGCATCAGCGCCTTTCGCCTGGAAGGGCCGATGCCCGGGATCTCATCCAGTACCGATCTTACCTGCCCCTTTCCCCGAAGGCTTCGGTGATATTCAATGGCAAACCGGTGGGCTTCATCCTGAATCCGCGTAATAAGCCGGAAGCCCTCGCTGTGCCGGTCAATAGGCACCTCTTTATTGTTGAAATACAGGCCTCTGGTGCGGTGAAAATCATCCTTTACCATGCCGCATACCGGAATAGAAAGGCCCATCCGTTCAAGAACCCCCAAGGCAATATTGACCTGTCCTCTTCCGCCGTCCATCATGATCAGATCTGGAAAACGGGTAAAGCTTCCAAAAGAAAGCTCTTTTCCCTCCGCTCTGAGGTTCTTTGCCTCCTCCATTCCATGAGAAAACCGTCTGGTTAAAACCTCTTCCATGGAGGCATAGTCATTTGGCCCCTGGACGGTGCGGATCTTAAATTTCCTGTAGTCACTGCGCTTTGGCTTTCCGTCCTCATAAACTACCATGGAACCTACCGACTCCACGCCGCTTGTATTGGAAATGTCAAAGGCCTCCACCCGGCGCACTGCACCGATCCCAATAAGCGCTCCAATCTGGTTCATGGCTCCTATGGTACGCAGTTCTTCTTTTTTAATCCGTTCCTTATCCTGAGACAGGACCAGAGCCGCATTTCTTGCCGCCAGTTCCACCAGCCTTTCCTTCTCCCCCTTCTGGGGCACCACCAGCCTTACCTTCTGTCCCCGTTTTGTGGTCAGCCACTGGCTGATAACCTCGCTGTCTGTAAGGGGATACTGAAGCCAAAGTTCCCTTGGGATAAACGGCGTTCCTGCATAAAACTGCTTTACAAAGCCGTCCAGAATCTCCTCCTCGCTCTCTGCTGCTCCTGCTGACAAATGGAAATGATCCCTTCCGATCAGCTTTCCTTCCCTGATAAAAAACACCTGTACAACAGCGTCCCTTTCATCTCTGGCCAGAGCCACAATATCACGGTCCTCCATGCTGCTGCTGGTAATTTTCTGCTTCTGTGCCACCTGCTTTACACTGTTTAACAGCTCCCGGTACTCAATGGCCTTTTCAAACTCCATCTGCTCCGACGCCTGTTCCATTTTCTCCTTCAGTGAACGCAGAAGAGGCTCGTAATGGCCTCCTAAAAAATCAAGCGCCTGTCCAAAGGACTTCTGATAATCCTCCTTTGAAATATACCCCTGACAGGGAGCATCGCACTGCTTGATGTGGTAATTTAAGCAAGGCCTCTCCTTTCCCGTATCCTTCGGCAGATTCCGGCTGCAAGTGCGGATCCGGTACAGCTTATGGATCAAATCCAGAGTATCCTTAACTGCCCCGGCGCTGGTATATGGGCCAAAATACCGGCTGCGCCCATCCTTTTTCATATCCCTTGAAAATAAAAGCCTTGGGAAATCCTCACCCACCGTAGCCTTGATATAAGGATATGTCTTATCATCCTTTAACATGGTATTGTATCTGGGGCGATGTTCCTTGATCAAGTTACATTCTAATACCAGCGCTTCCAGCTCTGAATCTGTTAAAATATACTCAAACCAGGCAATATGGGAAACCATCTGTTCAATCTTGGCTGTCTTATTCCGGCTGCTCTGAAAATACTGGCGCACCCGGTTTTTTAAGCTGACTGCCTTTCCCACATAGATGATCTCATCCCTGTCATTGTGCATCAGATAAACGCCCGGACTGGCAGGGAGTTTTTTTAATTCCTCTTCCAGATTAAACATCAAAACGCCTCCTGTCAGCGCAGCCGTGTGCCGTCATAGCGGCGCAGAAGCTGTACATAGCGGCGGAGCGCCTGAATCTGCTCCCCCACAGGCATTTCCGGCTCCGGCTTTAGATCCATAGCCAAAAACATACAATCCAGCTCCCGCTTGGTTGCCTTCCCTTCCATCTGTTTCAAAACAGCTAACTTATCCTCAGGGCGCAGCGCATCCAAAAAACGCTCCAGCCAGGGACCTGGAAGCTCCTCTTCCTTATCCGTCTCCCCCTGTTCCGTTTCCTGCCAGGCAGTTTTTATAGGATCATTCTCCGGCCATACACGCTCAAAACGGTATTCCTGATCCGCATCCGGATATTTTTCCCGGTCTACCGGACTCATAAACATCTCCAGAGGGCGGACATACATACCAAACGTTCCGTACAATGCCTGATACACCACCATAGGCTCCCCTGTTTCTGAATGAACAGCCACTGCTATAACCTGATACAGTTTATTTTTAAAATGCCTGTAAAATGCTCCCGGCACAGGCATACACTCTCTCTGCTGCAAAATGCATCTACCTCATTTCCGCCCGGCCTATGCCGAACTCTGTGTTTATCTTTTTAGTATACCATATCTCATTTTAGAATCAACGAGATTTTGTCCGGGCCAGATAAAAACGCCCCGCTGCTGTGCTGTCTGCAAAGCTGCGGGGCGTACACTTGGGTCTGAAAAGGTATGCTTCTGCATTCCTTACTGTAAAGAAGCTGCCGCGTCTTTTCCCGCAGCTAAATATTCCTGACCGGAAAATTCATCTGCATTCGCCGCTGCTGCATTTACAAGAATCAGCGCTGCTGCCAGAATCACCCAGGCAAAGCATTCCAATCCTTTTTTCAGTTTCATAATTCTCTTTGCCTCCTAAGGACCACATCTGGATCCGACTCACATTATACCGTTTTTCCGGAAAATTGCAAGTTTTAAATTTTTTTCTGACAGACGGGGAATTTCTCTCCTTCATCCGTTTTATATAGTAGAGGCTGTTAATTTTATACTTCTGATAAGGAGGAATATTTATGATTACTTATAAGCCATTCTGGGAAACCCTGAAAAATTCACCCGAAACCACCTATACCCTAATCCACAGACATCAAATTTCCAGTGCTACCATTGACCGCCTGCGAAAGGATAAACCCTTAAGCACAATCACCATTGACGATCTGTGTCATATTCTGAACTGCCAGGTAGGTGAAATTGCCGCCTACATGCCTCCTGAAGATGAACCACATTAAACGGTTAAACTCTGAACATTTTACAATAGCCTTCTGTTTTTTCCTGTGCTATACTTTAAGAAGCTTAAAGTATAAGGAGGTTTCTTTGTAATGCAGAAGATTGGAAGAAATGATCCCTGCTGGTGTGGCAGCGGTAAAAAATACAAAGACTGTCATATGGAGCTGGAAGAAAAGCTGACCCGGTTCCGTCGTCAAGGCGCCATCGTCCCCACCAGAGCCTTATTAAAAACGCCCGAACAGATCCGCGGCATAAAAGAAAGTGCCCGGATCAATGTGGCAGTTCTTGATTATGTAGCTGCACATATCGGCCCCGGCATCACTACTGCTCAGATTGATCTGTGGGTCTATGAACAGACCACCCGTTTAGGAGGCATTCCCGCGCCTCTGGGCTATAACGGCTTTCCAAGAAGCGTCTGCACCTCTGTCAATGACCAGGTATGCCACGGTATTCCATCCGAAAATGACATTCTGAAAGAAGGCGATATTATAAACATAGATGTCTCTACTATCTATAATGGTTATTTTTCTGATTCCTCCCGTATGTTCTGCATCGGAGCGGTTTCTCCGGAGAAAAAACGGTTGGTAGATACAGCAAAACAATGTCTGGAGATCGGTTTGACGGAAGTACGTCCCTGGGGATTTTTAGGTGATATGGGGCAGGCAATCCATGATTTTGCCAGAGAAAACGGCTGCAGTATTGTCCGTGAAATCGGCGGTCACGGCGTGGGACTGGAATTCCATGAAGAGCCCTGGGTGAGCTATGTTTCCAAAAAAGGTACAGAAATGCTTATGGTTCCCGGAATGTGCTTTACCATTGAACCTATGGTAAACATGGGACGGCCGGATGTATTTGTGGATGCGGATAACGACTGGACGGTATATACGGATGACGGACTGCCCTCCGCCCAATGGGAAATCCAGGTGCTGATCACAGAGAATGGATATGAAATACTGGCGTGGTAAACTATTTTTTCGAATAAATAATACAATATAAAATGCAGCACATATTAAAAAAAGTCCCGTTTATAGGACTTTTTTTAATGGAGATAGTGGGATTCGAACCCATGACCTCTTGCATGCCATGCAAGCGCTCTCCCAACTGAGCTATACCCCCATTGGAACATATTTACATCAACTGATGCTGACTTGTTGATAATACCATATCCGGCAAAATAAATCAAGTATTTTCCAAATTTTTCACCAATTTTCTCCCAGTCATACATCCTCACATTTTTCCCAAGACACAAGATTCCCGGGAGGCGAAAGCCTTCCGGGAATCTTCTATCATTTAATATACATTTTCACTGCAGAAATTACTCATTTCCATACAGAGCAACCAGCTTGGATAAGTGCTCAAAGCGCTCCTTAGCCTCCTGCTCGTTGCGTGCGAACAGCTCTGCTGCTCTCTCAGGATTCTTCATGGTCAGAGACAGGTAACGAACCTCGCCCTTTAAGAAGTCCTGATAGCCTTCCATCTTAGGAGCCTTGGAATCCAGAGTGAACTTCTTCTCTGTTGCTGGGTTATAACGGAAGTTATTCCAGTAGCCGCACTCTAATGCCAGTTTCTCCTCAGTCTGAGCCTTGTTCATGCCCTTCTTGATACCATGGTTGATACATGGAGCGTATGCAATAATCAGAGATGGTCCCGGATAAGCCTCTGCCGCGGCAATTGCCTTAACAGTCTGAGCCATATCAGCGCCCAT
>JABLTT010027264.1_pt1 | contig 10482 bp, 9 predicted proteins | sample 7160061 | NCBI WGS metagenome assembly JABLTT01 (sample SAMN14651232, study PRJNA627086) | human gut metagenome | isolation source: feces | host: Homo sapiens | reverse complement strand
GCAGCGCCGGAATCTCTCGGTCGGATACCAGCGTGTTGACGGTGATATTGGTCTTTACACCGCGCAGACGGCAATACGCAATCGCTTCGCGCATTTGCTCCGGCGAAAAGTTTTTCGCACCGCGGCGGGCATTAAACGTGCCAAATCCCAGATAAACGGCGCCCGCTCCGTTTTGTACGGCAGCGCGCACCGCTTCCATCGAGCCTGCCGGAGCCAGCAGCGCCGGCAATTTTGTGTTGTGCATCACATAAACAACCGCGCCAAGCGTGCACTTGCATCGCTGAGCTGACGCTGGGTCGAATTCAGTTCTTTTTCCAGCTCATCGACACGCTGCTGGATCTTTTCGCTGTCCGCGGTCTTTTCCCGCAGCGCAATCAGTTCCTGACCGACGCGCTCTGCCTGCTCCAGATCATTGGTATGACGGGCGTCCGCTTCCACCAGCTGCTGTTCCAGCTCATGAATGCGGCGGCTGTGCGACTCTGCATCCTCGCTTGCGCTCTGCATGCGCTGCTGGGTCTCGCTGAGCTTTTGCTCCAGCTCGGAAACGCGGCGGCTGTTCTTTTCCGCACCGCTGTTGCTGTCCTCTACCTGCTGCAGCGCTGCGCGCAGCTGGCTCTCCAGCTCGGACACTCGCTTGCCGCTGGTCTCTGCCGCAGCATTTGCCTGCTGCATCTGCTTCTGTGTTTCGTCCAGCTTTGCCGCCAGCTGTGTCGCACGGCGGCTGTGAGTCTCTACATCGGTATTTGCCGCTGCAGCCTGCTGTTTGGTTTCATGCAGCGCGCGTTCCAGTTCCTCGACACGGGCCTGACAAGCATCCTTTTGCGCTGCTTCCTGCTGCAGACTGTGTACAGACTGTTCCAGCTCTGCAATGCGCGCCTTGTACTCGTTGACTTCCGTCATCTCTTTGTCTTTTTCCTCCGCGGCCTGTTCCAGACTGCGAATTTCTTCCTGTGCATCCGACAGATCGCGGGACAAATTCTTGTTCTCGTCAAGATACTTGGAAATCTGCGTGCGCAGATTTTCCGAGCCCTTGACTGCCTGTACATAGTTATCTGCAATATCGCAGGCTGTCAGCAGCACTGCCTGCAGCGTGCTGGCACCGCTTTCTTTGATCTTGCACACGCGGTTGTCCACGAGCGCTGCGATCTTGGTCATATATTCCTCATCCTGCTCGCCGGTCATGGTAAACCGGTTGCCGGCAATGACGACCTCGACTCTGTTTTTCATAGGAATCCCTTGCCTCCAATTGTCCGCTCTCACGGTTTCGCTTTCTATTCCGCGGGCGAATTTCTTCATATGGTAGTATTATAGCACAGACCGTTCAGGTTTGTTAACTGTTTGTTGGGGCTCTCCGTGTATTTTTGCGCAAAAATTCCATGCAATCCGCAAATATCCGCTCATCGTGTGCATCCTGCACAGAAAATTCACACGACTGGAAATTGTATCCGGCAGCATTTCGTGATAAAATGAAAAACAGTATAGCAAAACCGTACGATTACAAAGGAGATTTCCCCATTATGATGAACCTGAGTCAGGCGCGCCGCATCGTGGTCAAGGTCGGCACTTCGACGCTTACCTATCCGACCGGCAAACTGAACATTCGCGGCATTGAGCGTCTTGTGCGCTGCATTGCAGACCTGCACAACCGCGGCTACGAGATGGTGCTCGTCTCATCCGGCGCCATCGCTGTCGGCGCTGCCAAAATGCGTCTGCCGGAGCGGCCGCAGGAGCTGCGCATGAAGCAGGCTGCCGCCGCTGTCGGCCAGTGCGAGCTGATGCACGTATACGACAAAATTTTCGCCGAATACGGCATCAATACCGCGCAGATTCTTCTCACCACAGAGGATACCGAGGACGAAACCCGCCGCCACAATGTACACAACACCTTTGATGCTCTGCTCGAGACCAAATCGCTGCCGATCGTCAACGAAAACGATACCGTCGCCGTGGAAGAAATTGAGTTCGGCGACAACGACAGTCTTGCCGCCGTGGTATCGCGCGTTTCCAACGCAGATTTGCTCGTTATTTTCACGGACATGGACGGTTTATTCGATGATAACCCGCGCGAAAATCCGGAAGCCCGCTTGATTCCGGTTGTGCATGAAATCAATGACGATTTGCGCGCCATCGCAGGCGGCGCGGGCACAGCCAACGGCACCGGCGGCATGATCACCAAGCTGCACGCAGCCGAGCTGTGCAACGAAAAAAACATCCCGATGTTTGTTGTCAACGGCGCAAAGCCGGAAATTTTATATGATTTGGCAGACGGCCGCCTCGCCGGCACGCTGTTTCTGCCGCCGAATTATGATTCTGCAAGGAGCTGAACGACTATGACATCTGTACTGGATACTTGCAAGCGTGCCGCTGCAGTCAAGCAGGAAATCGGCACACTGGGAACCAAGGAAAAGAACCGCGCACTGCTTGCCATCGCGGATGCTTTGCAGGCACATCGTGCGGAAATTCTCGCCGCCAATCAGCTGGATATTGACGCAGGCAGAAAAAATGGCTTAAACGAAGGCTTGATTGACCGCCTGACGCTGGGCAATGACCGCATTGACGGCGTGGCGGACGGCTGCCGGCAAGTCGCCGCCCTGCCCGACCCAATCGGCGAAGTGACCGAGATGAAGGTCACACCGAACGGCTTGAAAATCGGCAAAAAGCGCGTGCCGATGGGTGTCATCGGCATCATCTATGAAGCGCGCCCAAATGTCACGGTAGACGCCGCCGCTCTGTGCTTCAAGGCCGGTTCCGCCTGCGTCCTGCGCGGCGGCAAAGAAGCGTTTCACTCCAACCAATGCCTGATGGGCATTATGCGCGACGCCATCGCTTCCTGCGGCTTATCCCCAGATATTTTAAATTTGATTGAGGACACCACACATGAGGGTGCCAATGTCATGATGCAGGCAAACGGTCTCATTGACGTGTTGATTCCGCGCGGTTCTGCCCGCCTGATTCAAGCCGTTGTCAAGACGGCTACGGTTCCGGTTATCGAGACCGGCGTGGGCAACTGCCATATTTATTTCGATGCCAGCGCAGATATACCTATGGCACTGGATATTTTGGAAAATGCCAAGTGCCAGCGCATCTCTGTCTGCAACGCAGCGGAAAGCCTGCTTGTACATCGCGACATTGCGGCGCAGTTCCTGCCGCTGGCAAAACAGCGTCTGGACAAGCATCAGGTCATCTGGCACGGCTGTCCGAAAACCTGTGAGATTCTCGGAAACGACATCATTCCGGCAACCGATGACGACTACGGCACGGAGTACCTCAATTACGAGATTTCCTGCAAAGTCATCGACTCGACGGATGCCGCCATTGACCATATCAACCACTACAACACCGGACACTCGGAGGCAATCGTCACGCACGATTACTTCAACGCCCAGCGTTTTCTGGATCGGGTCGATGCCGCCGCTGTTTATGTCAACGCTTCTACCCGTTTTACCGACGGCGGCGAATTTGGCTTTGGCGCAGAAATCGGCATCTCCACCCAAAAGTTGCACGCCCGCGGCCCCATGGGTCTGAAGGAGCTGACCTCAAACAAGTACATCATCTACGGAGAAGGTCAGATTCGATAAGTGTACGGCACAGAAAGGATTTGATCACATGGAGCGCGAATTTAAATGGAATATCAAACAGCCGGAGGATTTTGACGTCCTTGCAGACAGCGATTTCGTCAAACCTCTGGTGACGGAAGAAACGCGGCTGGAAATGGAAGCGGCATATTATGATACGGCAGACGGCTTGGTTTCCAAAGTGCATGGCGGCTTGCGTCTGCGCCGCGAAAACGAAGAAACAGTCGTTTGCCTCAAGCTGGCTGCCCGCAGCGAATTTGACGGCGCCTGCAAGGCGCGCGAAGAATACGAAGTGTGTGCGGAGGACATCCGTGCCGGCATTCGGCAGCTGCCGTCCGTCGGCGCACCGCAGGACTTTTGCGACCAGCTCATGCAATCGAATTTAATCGAGCAGGGCCGCACGATGTTCACGCGCTTTGCCTCTCAGCTGGCATATAAGGGCTGTACCTGCGAGCTGTCGTTTGACTACGGCCGCATGACGCATCTGACCCGCATCGGCACCATCTGCGAAATGGAGCTGGAATACAAGGGCGGCAGCGCATTCGATTTCGATGAACTCGCCATCACCCTGCAAAACAAGTTTGCGTTGGAACCGCAGCCGCTGTCTAAGCTGGCACGGATGATGCAGCTGTAACCGCCTGCGCAGTATACGCAAAAAATCCCGCAGAAGAAATTTTCTGCGGGATTTTCCTTTTTTAGCTCAATGTACTCGGCAATTTTGATCGTATTTTGTCAGCATCGTTGCCGCTTCTGCTCTTGTTGCTTTGCCCTGCGGTTTTAAATATGTTTTTCCGCCGGATTTAGATCCACCAATAATGCTTTTGTTCACGCACCACAGCATTGCATCCTTCGCCCAGCCGGACACCTGATTGGCATCTGCATAGGCATTCAAATCAGAAGAATACGTGCTCGGTTTGCCCTGCGCCGCATGCAGCATAACTGCCATCTGTTCTCTTGTCACATCATTGTTCGGTGCAAATTTACCGTTTCCAACGCCATGAACAATCCCCTTTTGGCTCGCCCACTGCACGGCGTTATAATACCACGCGCCCGGCTGTACATCGCTGAATACCGACTCACCCGACACACTCGGACTTCCCGCCTGTGCATACAAAATCTGCGCGACCATTGCACGAGATAATGTCGTATACGGTGCAAAGGTATTGCTGCTCATGCCGTTCATCATGCGGTGCGCATAGGTGTATTCTACATAAGAGACAAACCAATCGTTAGCTTTTACATCAGCAAATACATCTGAAGCAGACCAAGGCTTCCAAGTGACTGTTCCATCGTAATCCTTTTTCATTGCCTCTTTCCACGTTGTATTATGTGCCGGATAGTATATTGTCACAGGATAAAATCCAAAGCATTCTTCTCCAATTTGCGGTTCATTTCCTCGGAACGTAATTTTTTTCAAATCTGCGCAGTAGAAGAATGCATCTGCTCCAATTTCTGTCACCGTTGCCGGAATATCAACATTATTTATGGAACCGCACGATGAAAATGCTTCTTTTCCAATTGTTTTTAATCCCATTGGAAGTTCAAATTTTGTCAGTACTGCGCAGCCATAGAATCCATAATCTTCTATTGCCTGCACACTTTTAGGAATATATACCTCCTCTAAACATCCGCAATTGCTAAACATGGCCTCTTTTATTGCAGTAATTCCTTCCGGCAGTATTGCCCGTTTTAAATGTCCACACTGTCCAAATGCTTCTGCGCCAATTTTGGTTACACTCTGAGGAATCTCAATCGACTGTAACATCCGGCATCCAAAAAATGCTGCCGAGCCAATTTCCTCAACGCCATTTGAAATGGTCACTATTTCAAGATTATCACAGGAAAAAAACGCATCATCTTCAATTGTTTTCACTGTTTCCGGAATAGTGATCTCCAGAAGTTCTTGTGTATAAGCAAATGCATTTTTCCCAATTCGTCTTACACTCGATGGAATGATATAGCTTGAATCTTTTTTGCCCGTCGCATAAAACACCAATGTTGTTTTGTCTTTATTAAACAGCACATTGTCTTCGGATACATACTTTTCATTTTCTGTATCCACAGTAATCGTGCTCAGATCCCAACAATCGTTTAGTGCATCGGGGGCAATCTTCGTCACACTAGCAGGGATTTCAACAGTTGACAACACTCTGGAAGATTGAAACGCACATGAACCAATGCTTGTGACACCTTGTTCAATGACAACCTTCTTAATCTGTCTATAAAAACTTTTCCATGGAGACTCATTATCATCAGAATAGTCCTCCATCTCTCCTGTGCCGCCAATGGTCAACGTGCCGTCTTCGCTCAGTGACCACGTAACATGTTCACCGCAGGTGCCGCTGGTCGGTTTTTGTTCCTCATCGGATGCTACCGCTGCTTGTTCGGCATCTGCTGCAAACGCAACCGGCACGGCAGAAAATGCCATACAGCCCGCCAACAGCAAACTCGCCATTCTTTTCTTGTTTTTCATGCTGTTTTTACCTCCCAAAGCAAAATTATAACGTTTTGTAACAAAAAGTATTATACGCAATTTTGCGACAAAAGGCAACAAAAAAACTGCTCCCTTTCGCTCATTCCCATGAAAAAACCACTGGCGCAATACCAGTGGTTTCGTTTTCTGCAATATTTTATATTCCTGTCGCGTCACGCCTGCACGCTGGCAATTCGCTTTTTAATATACGGCCGCACCTGTTCGAAACCGATGCCGAGCGCCACGGACAATTCTCCGTACAGCAGCTTTTCCGCACGCTTCACATACTGCTGATCCGTCGACCCCATGTGCCGTCCCGCCTTCATCGAGCGATGATTCTTGCGGTACACGGTTTTGATGAGCCGCACCAAATCCTCATTTTCATGCGTATTCAGGCAGGCACGATACTTCTCACTCTGCATCCGGATGTCCCGATTGCCGTTCAGCTCCTCTGGAATCTCCGGAATCCGGTCGATAAAGCGCTCTGCATCTGCACGCGACATAACCGGACGCATAAACGCCTTGGTATCTACCGGAGTGTAAATAACCTCTTTGTCGTACACCGGCGCGAGGGTGTAATACAGCTGTTCTTTCTCCGAAATTCCCTGCGGATGCCCAATATCCTCCACGCGGCAAACGCCCGTATTTCCATACATGACCAGATCTCCGACTTGATACATACTTACACTCCTTTTCCGATTTGTTCTTATTCTGTCGTATTGTTCCAGTTATATTATAACACCATTTTTGCCCGCCAGTAACATTTATTTTAAAAAAAATGCCGATTTTTTCTTGTTCCGCGCGTTTTCTATGCGCTAAATACCAAAAACATGCACAAAACATTTGCAAATCCGCACAGCGTGATTGCCGACTTCTCCGGCAACCCGCCTTATGAATTCTAACCCATGGACGATGCATGAAGCAAAAGAAAATCGCCGACAGTCCCTGAAACTGCCGGCGATTTTCTTTTGTTTGGTGTTGTGGAGAGAGTTTTTTTGACAGATAGTCTGTCGGAGAGAAAAGTCGAAATGATTACGCTCCCAAACCGAGCGGAGAGAATGCTGCATAAACGATGATGCACAGCGCGATGATTGCTACCGCACATACCTTGCGATACTTCCACGGAGTCATATCAACCGCATGAACATCTTCCTGCTCCCAAGCTTCCATGTCCGGATGATCCTTCTTGTTCTTGTGGTTGAGGAATGCCATGATGAGCAGTTCAATTGGCCACAGAACGAGGATTGCGTACAGATAATGGATGGAGCCGCCGACTACTGGATACTGCGGAGCGATAATCAGGAACAGACCATAGCAGATGATGTGAAAAATCATGATGAGCTTCGCTGCGTACTGCGGCAGATATTTGAAGAAGAAGCCGCCGAATACTGCGGACAGAACCGGCAGACCAATCAGCATGACAAACGAATCCAGGAACGTCTTGAGGCCTGCTGGGAAGAAGTATACCATCGGACCTACGATTGTCGTAGCAACGGCAAAGACAATGCCGATGTTCTTGCCAACCTGAACCAGCTTCATCTCAGAAGCTTCCGGATTGATGTACTCATGATAAATGTCCATGGTGAACATGGTATTTACTGAGTTGAGTACGGAATTAAACGAGGAGAGAATTGCGCCGAACATAACCGCTGCAAAGAAGCCCATGAGCGGAGCCGGAATAACTTCGGTTACCAGCTGCGGATATGCCGCGTCCATCATGGAAACCTGATTGCCGTGAAGTTCAAACAGTGCGTACGCGATTACGCCCGGCAGTGCCAGATACATAAAGCCGATAATTTTGAGGAATGCGCAGTACAGAGCGCCCTTCTGTGCTTCCTTCAGGTTCTCTGCAGCGAGAACGCGCTGGATGAACGACTGATGGGTGCACCAAGACTGGAGACCGAGAAAAATTAAGCCGGTAAAGACGGTAATCCACGGAACCTCCGGTGCCTCTGCGGTCAATTTGCCAATCGAATTGAGCTTTTCCGGATAGGTTTGCGCCAAATACTTAAAGCCGTCAACGATTGCAACGCCGTCATAACCTGCCGCATTGCCCAGCACGTGCAGTGCAAAAAACGGAATCATGAAGCCGCCGATTAACAGACCGACACCGTTTACAGTATCCGATACGGCAACTGCCTTCAGACCGCCGAAAATCGCATAAATAGAGCCGACAATGCTGATGACGATACACAGCACGACAACTGCGCCGAATGTGGACAATCCGAAAACATCCGACACGTGGAAGATGTTTTCAAAAACCAGAGAACCGGAATACAGAATAACCGGAATCTGTACAACGAGATACAAAATAATGTATGCAATAGAGAACCACAGCTTGGTGGAACGTCCAAAACGCTGACCAATCAGCTGCGGAATCGTCGTGATGCCGCCCTTCAAGTATCGCGGGGCCGCCCACAGCGCAAGAACAATACAGCACGGAGCTGCGACAATTTCAAACGCCATCGGGCTCATGCCGACCAGCCAAGTCTGTCCGTTCGTGCCGACCAGCTGTTCAGCTGAAAGGTTTGTCAGAAGCAAAGATCCCGCAATTACAAATCCAGGAAGTCCGCGTCCTGCCAAAAAATATCCGTCCGCTGTTGTCTGGTCATCTCCTTTTGTTTTGAAGTAGGAAATGACAGCGACAAGAACAGTAAAGCCAACAAAGGTTACCAATGTCCAAATCATATGTTTTCACTCTTTCTTTCTGTATCTCTTTTTTGTGACTGATATACGCATTTATTTCACTTTTATATCGCAAAATAAGTTTTTATCCAGCAATGCGACCGGCCGTGCCGCGTTGCCTTCTCCTTTTCACAGTCCCTATTATATCAGCACACATATGCGTGCACAATGCCCGCTGTTGCGTAAAAGTTGCTCTATTTTGCTCTCGCCATTTTGTGCAGAACTCTTGTTTTTCCACATAGCAAACGGAATAAACTTTTTCGCACATTTCAAGCAAATAAAAACCGCCGCCCGGAGAGTAGGCGACGGCCAGAGAGAGAGTTAAAAAATATGATGTTACCAGTTTTTAGAGTTCACCGCGCTGTTCGCGCTCCTTGAGGTCTGCCATAATTGTACCATAGTGCTTGTCCAGCTTATAGAACAGCAGCACGATGACAGCGGCGCCCCACAGGATAATCGGGCCATAGATGAACATATTTTGAATCATATGCAGTGCAGATTCCGGCTGAACAGAACACCGCTGATAAAAAAACAGACAGAGCCAATACGGCTCTGTCTGCCTCTATAGAAATATAAGAAAAGAAAAATGTTACTTGCTGATGGTAGCCTTGAGTGCATCAATGGAGGTTTCCAGACCAGCCTCCACAGACATGGTCAGGTCTTCCATCTCCAGAGATACGTAACCATCGTAGCCCATCATGCGGCAAACAGAGAAGAATTCCTTCCACCACTGCAGGTCACGGCCGCAGCCGACAGCTACATAGTTCCATGTGCGATCCTTGGAGCACTCTACCGGCAGATTCTCCAGCAGGCCGTCAACGTCAACATTATAACGCTCCGGACGAGCGTCCTTGCCGTGTACATAGAAAATCTTGTCGCCCAGTGCACGAGCCGCTGCAATCGGCTCTGCGCCCTGAATCATCAGGTGAGACGGATCCAGATTCAGACCGAGTACGTCGGAATCTTCGCCAACTACTTCGCACAGCTTATTGAAGGTGCGCACGTTGTGAACCAGTGCGCCCGGGAACTCCTCGATGGCAATGCGCTTGACGCCGTTTTCCTTTGCGATGCGGCAGGTTTCTTTCCACCATGCAGCAGCGGTTTCCCACTGATACTTGACGCCTTCCTTCATGTAGGAGAAGCCGTCAAAATCCGGCCATGAAACGGTGGATACGAACCAGTTCGGGGTCTTATCGCCCGGTGTGCCTGCCGGCAGACCGGACATGGTAACAACGGTGTCAACACCCAGCTTGCCAGCCAGAACCATGGTATCACGCATGGTCTTGGAGTGCTCATGCCCCATCGGGGTGTCAATCAACGGGTTGCCGGAGCAGTTCAGCGCGGAAATCTCCAGACCGCGGCTCTTGATTTCCTTCAAAAATGCTTCGCGCTTGGCGTCATCGTTGATGTACTCCTCAGCGGACTCGATGAAGTTGCAGCCGCCCCAGCCGCCAGCCGTCAGCTCAACAGCGTCCAGACCGTAAGCTACGACCTTATCCAGCATCTCAGTCAGCGGGATCTTGCCAAATACATCGGTACAAATAGAAAGTTTCATGTGTATATCCTCCAAATTTTGAGAAGCTATCGGGGCTATTGCCCCGATAGCGAATGCGTCAATCTTACTTTACATCTACCCAAACAGCGCCCTTATCTGCGGACTCTGCGCAAGCGTCAATCCACTTGATGCCGTCAATGCCGTGCTCCAGATCCGGATGTCCCGATTGCCGTTCAGCTCCTCTGGATTCTCCG